>Ga0114916_1001550_pt1 | contig 12879 bp, 9 predicted proteins | sample MalvirAntarct_66_FD_83501 | JGI IMG/M metagenome (GOLD analysis project Ga0114916, IMG submission 83501) | Marine viral communities from the Global Malaspina Expedition - Malaspina viral metaG Antarct_66 | ecosystem: Environmental > Aquatic > Marine > Oceanic | place: West Anvers Island... | reverse complement strand
GCTTCAATTGTTTTAATCAACTCTTTTTTCTTCTCAAGATTTTCTTCAAATTCTTTTTCTAAAGATTCGAAGTGTTTTTTCTTCGCGTCAAAAAAGTAATCACAAGCGGCACGGAAAGTCTGCCATAAACGCTGTTCGTTTTTTTGACCAGCATTACCCAGACGTTTCCAACGCTTTTGAATATCGATGATTTTCTTTGTGGTATCTCCCCAGTTCGTGTCCGTTTTTAACTGTTCAACTTGGTCGATTAATGCTTGTTTTTTATCTGCTACTTCATCAAATTCAGATTGCGCCTCTTTGAAAAATTCACTTTTTTCTTCAAAAAATCGATCGCAAATACCACGAAACTCTTTCCAAACCGCTTTGTTTTCACTTTTTGGTCCGAAACCGATTGTTTTCCATTCTTTTTGAAATTCTAAGATTTCTTTGGTGGAAGCGTTCCAGTCTTTTACACCTTCACGCGGCTTTTCAACGAGTTCCTGAGCTTTTTCTATGATTGCTTTTTTGAGAACGATGTTTTCTTTCATCTGCTCTCTGCGCTCATCGTAGTGTTTACGAATTCGATCGTAGAGACTTTTAACAGCAGTCCAGTATTCGTCTTTTAACTCTTCCCACAACTCCTTTTTTGTTGGGCCTATATCTTCCCATTCATTTTGAAGTCGCTTAAGACTTGATTCTACTTCTTTAATTTTTTCTATAGCTAAAAGCCCTTTAAGACTTTCTACAACAGCTTTTTTAGCATCATAATTCTTTTTAAAATCGTAGTCTTTGATTTCCTTGTAGATGTTCATGTTGTAGAAGAACTCTTCTAAAAGTCTACTGTATTCTTGCTGAACATCATGGCGTTTATCCCTTGGAATATCGCCAACTTCCTTCCATTCAGCATTAATTTCTTTATGAGCACCAAATGCTGCACCGATGTTTTCTTCTTCGGCTATAACTGCTTTAAGTCTGGAAATGAGTGCTTTTTTCTTTTTGAGGTTTTCGTTCTCAGCTTCTTTTTTAGCCTCAATAAGTGCTTTTCGTTTTTCTTTAAACGGAATGTAGACTGCATAAAACTCTTCTTTGAGCGGAGTCATCCAATCTTCCTCCTCGAAAGCCTCATCTTTTTCTTGAGCCTCAAGCTGCGCGACTTGATATTTGCGTGTTTCTTCAAGCAAATAGTCTTCAAACTGCGAACGCAATTCATTTACTTCACGACCCGCGTTGATAACGTCTTCTTGTTCTGTCAAAGCAGTTAATGCCTCAATGAAAGCTTTCTTTTCCATCTTAATAGTAAATCAAATAATTATACAGTTTGAACCATATCAAAATCTGTAAGCTTTACAAATTCTGTGATACGGTCTTCGATATCTCGTTTAGATAAGTTCTCTAGTTTTTCAGTTCCAAATTGCTCCACGCAAAAAGAGGCCATTGCCGATCCAGCAATGATTGCACGCTTCATGTTTTCAAAAGAAAAATCATCAGTTGATGCAATGTACCCCATAAATCCTCCAGCGAATGTATCACCCGCTCCTGTTGGATCAAAAACTTCTTCTAACGGAAGGGCTGGAGCAAAAAATACTTTGCTTTCATGGAATAAAAGAGCCCCATGTTCTCCTTTTTTAATGATCAGGTATTTTGGTCCCATAGCGCGAATTGCTTTTGCCGCTTTCACCAAAGAATACTCTCCAGAAAGTTGACGCGCTTCTTCATCATTTATGATAAGAATATCAATTTCTTTTAGTGTCTTCTTCAAATCGTCCATTGCGATGTCCATCCAGAAATTCATGGTGTCCATTGCAATTAATTTTGGCCGCTCAGTTAATCTTTGAATTACAGAAAGTTGCACTTGAGGACTCAAATTACCCAGCATCAAATAATCACATCCTTGGTAAGATTCAGGAATGATTGGGTCAAAATGTTCGAGTACGTTTAGTTCAGTTACTAAAGTGTCACGAGAATTCATATCGTTATTGTATTTCCCTGACCAGAAAAACGTTTTTTCACCTTGTTTGATTTGGAGTCCTTCCAAGTTTACACCTCTCGTTTTTAACTTGTCCAACATTTCTTGAGGAAAGTCTTCTCCTACAACAGAAACGATGTTTTGTTTTTCAACGAAATACGAAGAAGAAAACGCAATATACGTTCCTGCTCCACCAATAATTTTATCTGTTTTTCCAAAAGGGGTTTCAATAGCGTCGAATGCAACACTTCCTACAGTAACTAAACTCATAATTATCAATTTTTATGCAAATATATTGCTATTTAAAGACAATTCAAGAATAGAAGCGAGTAAATAAGTTTGGAATTATGAATCTTGGATCAAAAAATGAATTAAAGAGGGTCTTTTTTGATGATAGAACTAAAAAATCAAATATTTTTGAAACTTCAACGTTTTTTAAAAGCATGAAACTAATAGGACTTTTATTTTTACTTATAGTATTCTCTAATTTTGCTTCTACTCAAGTAGGAATGGGTAAATGGAGGATGCATGTTTCACCTTATGAGGCTTTAGATGTTGTAGAAGGAAATAAAACAGTTTATGCTGCATTATCAAAGGGGTTATTGGAATATGATATAGAATCTGGTGAGCAGTCTTTGAGGACGGCAGCCGATTATTTATCTGATATTTCTCCAACTGCATTAGGGTATGATTTGAATTCTAAAACGGTTTTGATAGGATATGAAAATGGAAATTTGGATTTTCTGCAAGATGAGAGAATTACAAATCTTCCGGCTATACTTCAATCTTCTATAAACGGAGTTAAAAGAATTAATAGCATTGTCTGTAAAGGAAATAACGCGTATTTGGCTACAGGTTTTGGAATTGTTGTTATTAATTTACAAAAACGTGAGGTCAGAGATACATACAATCCTACTCCGATGGATGAAAGTATATTAGATATTACTTTTTTAAATGATAGCATTTACGCTCTGACTGAATCTGGTCTTTATGTTGGAGTCGAGAGTAATGACTTTCTTGCTGACCCTAGTCAGTGGTCTCAGGTGAGTTCTGTTATCGATTATAGCGCTTCCGGAATATATAACTCCATTGAGGCATATGAAAACACATTGTTTTTAGGCTATAATGATCAATTGTATGGTTCGGATACACTTTTCAGACTTGTAGGCAATCAGTGGGAGGTTTTTTTAGATGAAATCGAATTAAATGGATTAAATGTTAGTAACAACTTGCTTTTAGCTTCCTTGGAAGGTGGCGTGGTTGTGTTTGAATCTAACTTAACAGCGCAACAAACAATTTACCAATATGAAAACACAAGTTTTCCCCGCCCAAATAATGCTATTTTTGATGGTGAAAATTTTTATATATCTGATAATACTTATGGGCTTGTAAAAGCAAAAAATGCTTTTGAATCCAGTCAAATTATTTTTGAGGGACCTTTGTTTAACTTAGCTTATCGTGCAGATTGGAACAATGGTAAGTTGGCTGTTGCTGCGGGCGGGAATAGTGGTACAAGTCCAGCTTTTCTCCAAGAAGGAGGTTATACTATGCAGGATGAAGAGTGGATATCTGTTAACCCTAATAATCAACCGATATTGCAGGGTAAGAATATATGGGATTTCATTTCTGTGAGTGTGAATCCTTCAGACATTGAGGAGGTTGCATTTGGAACTTATTCTGAATTACCGCTTGTAATTATGAAGAATGGCGCTATCACTGATACTTTTGGCTATTCGAACTCATTATTAACCTCCCTTTCTGGCTCTGGCACAACTGGTGTGGCAAAAATAACGGATGTTTGTTTTGATAATAATTCAAATTTATGGATAGCAAACGCTGAATCTGAAAGACCTTTAAAAGTACGAGACGAAAATGGCACATGGTTTGACTTTGATTTGGGTAATCAAGTGAAAAACAAAGGAACTAGAAGACTTGTTATTGATGATAATGATATCAAGTGGATGGCTATTGATGGAGTTGGTCTTGTTGCTTTTGATCATGGAGAAAACATTGATGATGCAAGTGATGATAGATATAAAGTTTTTACAACATCAGTTAATAGCGGAGACTTGCCAACGTCAACTATTGACGCTATAGCTGTAGATTTTGATAATAATATTTGGATTGGAACACCAGAAGGAATGCGTGTTTTGTACAACTCTAGCAATGTTTTTGATGCATCCCCTGGCGATTATAATTTTCAGAAACTATTGATTGAATTCGGAGAAAATGTGGAGATTGTATTGGGAACAACGCAAATAACAGACATTGAAATTGATGGAGCCAATAGAAAATGGATTGCAACAGCAAACTCTGGAGCATTTTTATTAGAGCCAGATGGTTTAGATGTGGTAGAGAATTTTACTTCAGAAAATAGTCCTTTGCTGAACAACAATATTCTAGATATTACTATTGATCAGAATAATGGTGAAGTTTACTTTGTAACAAATGACGGATTAATTTCATATCGATCAGATGCCTCTCAAGGAGACAATAATTATACAAATGTCAATGTTTTCCCAAACCCTGTTCGCCCCGATTACTTTGGGCCTGTTACAATTCAAGGAATTGCCTATAATTCTGATGTAAAAATCACAGATATGGCAGGAAATCTTGTCTTTCAAACCACTTCCAACGGAGGAACAGCAACATGGAATGGACGAACGCTCCAAGGTGAGCGGGTGCAAACCGGAGTTTACCTGATTTGGACAAGTATCGACAATCAAGATGTAAAAGGACGAAAAGTGGGTAAGGTCGTTTTTATTAATTAGAAAAATGAAAAGCGTCCAGACAGGAATTCTTTTACGGAAGCTAAACTACAGTGAAACTAGTCTGATTCTCCATTTTTATACCTTAGAAGAAGGGTTTAAACCATTTTTATTTCAAGGAGGCAAAAAGAAAAAAGGAAACATTTTACATCCTTTAAGCATCGTTGAGATAGAATCATATCAGCGACCAGACAGTGAATTAGGAAAAATCTCTTCAATTTCTCCACAACCCGTTTTACAAAGTATCCCGATGCACCCGGTTAAAGGAGGACTTGCTTTTTTTCTTACTGAGTTAATCGCCCAATGCTTGAAATCAAGTGACTCAGATCAACGTATGTTTCGTTTTTTAATTGAAGAGATCAAATGGTTAGACGCTACAAAGGAAATCACAAACTATCCTATTTGGTTTTTGCTGAAATTTGCCGATTTACTTGGGTTTTCCCCTCATGTTTTGGGTGAAAAGCCTATTTATTTTGATTTGGAGGAAGGGGAGTTAACACTGTACAAGCCAAAAGGGCATGTGTTTATTGAAGATGATACCATTCCAATTTTGGTAGAGCTATTGAACCAACAAAAGCCTGAATTTATGTTGTATAAGATTCACAAAACAATCCGAAAACGACTAATCAATAATCTTATTGACTATTTCAAACAGCATATTTCAAATTTTAAAACGCCCAAATCTCTAGAGGTTATGCAGACTGTTTTTAATGAGTAGGGTAAAATCGTAGAATAAAAAAGCAGAATAAGATTTTTCACACTCTCTCTCTGCTTCTCATTCTGATTTGTGACCGGAGCGGGTTCCGATAATTATCGGAATCGAACCCGCACTCCCGAAAGAATCCCGATTTTTCATCGGGACGCTTCTATCAGTTCTTTACTTATATTTTGCCTTGTATTTTTTTAAGTAAATATCTATAACAAAAAAACCCCATAAACAAAGCTGTTCATGAGGTTTTTTAGTACCCGGGGCGGGAATCGAACCCGCACTCCCGAAAGAACTGGATTTTGAATCCAGCGCGTCTACCAGTTCCGCCACCCGGGCATTTAATGGGAGGGCAAATTTACATAATAAATCATTTCTACAATGAAAATGTGGCGAAATAATTATCTGGAAGAGAGAACGAGTTTTATTCAATAGGATTATTCTTGATTATCTCTTCAATTTTCTTCCGTGATTTATAGCTTTTAATTTTACTTTCTAAAGCGACTCCTGATTTTCTGTTTCCAACATCAATTTGACAAACAAGCTTCCATGGTCTAAATGGTTTTGTAGATTTGACATAACCAGTATAATTGAATTAAATACAATTATATCAGCCCTATGTTTTTAGAGTGTTCAATTGCGGTAATACTGGTGCTACAGTAACAAACAGGGATATTTAATGATTCTATATCTCGGATAACCATTTCAACTTCTGGCTTTTTGTTACTACTTGTTTGACGAATGTAGACAGCCTTAATGCGAGGTTTATTAGAAGCAATAATTTTTCTATAAATATATACATCACGTTGCGAATCATCACCGAGTAAGACGTAATTTAAATTTGGGTAGAAAGAAAGTAAATCTTTGATTTTTTCAAATTTATGATCGTGATTACCTTTTCCTGAGAATATAAAATCACAAATACCGGATTTAATCTTTTTGAGTTTAATTACAGCTTTTGGTAAAGAGTGAATGCGAGTAAACTCCACTATGAAATCATACAGGTTCCACTCACTGCTCGAAACATAAAAAAAAGAGTTAAATGACTCACCTTTTACTTGTCCAAAACTACTTAATGCTTGATAATGTAATGTTACATCGTCAAAAACTTTTCTTTTGCTGACATTTCTAAACAACATTATATAAATTTTTTTGAAAATGTTATCACTGTGAGAAACTAAAAATGTATCATCAATATCAGAAATAATCCCGAATTTGCTTTTATGAGGCTTAAGTAATTCACCCTTTCCTATTATTCCATATTTATTTACCTTGCATGTTACTTCGTATTCATGCCACCCGCTTTCTAACTCAAATTGATAAGGGACTTCAAATCTAAAATAGCCATCATCTGTAGTTTTTGTTGTTACGTCAATGCTTTTAAATTGCAGCCGTACCTCTTGATTTTTTAGGGGTTTGATCAGAAACATTTGAATAACTGAAAAAGCATGCCATATATTACGACGAGTTACTTTATATTTATCCGGTGCCCAAGACGTGAACGCATGTCCAAATACAATTAGTCTATCATCATTTGCATAACCTCTATATAACTTTAAATCTAACTTTGTCATACTCAAAATTTGAATCTGCACATAAAATATTTAAATTTATTAAATCATGACACACAAAATGAGAGAAATAAAAAAAGTACTGTTTATCGTTAATCCAATCTCAGGAAATCAAGACAAAGATGCATTGATTGATTTTGTTGAGAAACAACTTAAAAATAGACAACTTGATTTAATCTCTTACTCAACAAAGGGTGAAAATGATAAAGAAGCTATCCGTCAAATCTTAGGTAGTCAAGAAATTGACCGAATTTTGGTTGCTGGCGGAGATGGAACTATAAAAATGGTAGCAGAAGTGGTTATTGCTGAAGATAAGAACATTCCAATCGGTATTTTTCCAGAAGGTTCGGCCAATGGGCTTGCTTTAAACTTAGAAATACCGGAGTCTAAAGAGGAGCAGTTAGATGTAGCATTAGGGGAGAATATATTACATATAGATGTTGTAAAAATCAACGATGATTTCAGCCTCCATATAGCGGATTTTGGTGTTAATGCAGAATTAATTAAGAATTTTGAAAAACATGAATTAAGGGGAAAAATAGGATATTTAATTCAATCAATTCCAACATTAGTTAAGAGTAATTATCCTTTTGAATTTACGATAGAAACCCAAGAAGGTGTTTATGAGAAAGAAGGTACAGTGTTAGCCATAGCAAATTGCCAGAAATATGGAACGGGTGCTAGAATCAATCCAGACGGAAAGATGAACGACGGAAAATTTGAACTGATTCTTTTTAAAAACCTGAACCTTATAGATTTGATAAAAACACTAACTGATAACTTACCCCTATCCTCAGATTTCGCTGAAACTTTTATATGTAATTCTGCAAAAATAAAATGTAAAAAAGGTCTGCCCTTTCAAGTAGATGGTGAATATATTGGAGAAGTTGAACAGGTAGAGGTATCAATAATGAAAAAAATACTTCCAGTGACAGTATCGAACTCCTTTGCGCAGGAGAATAAAAATTAAAAGCTAAAAAATGATTGTCTTTATTTTTTGAAATCTGAATAAAAACTATAGTCGTTTTAAGGATTTTAGTAAATTCGAGAACTCAAAAAAAGGTTATTAAAATGTCTAAATTTCAAAACACCCTCCAATTCGCTCAAGAAAAAGATCAGAATGATCCATTAAGGAAGTATAGAAACGAATTCTTCTTTCCTGATTTCGCTGGAGAAGAAATGGTTTATTTCACTGGTAACTCTCTCGGACTTCAGCCAAAGCGAACGAAAGATTATATACAGCAGGAGCTTGACGATTGGGCAAAGTGGGGTGTTGAAGGGCATTTTCATGCAAAAAATCCATGGTTTTCGTATCACGAAATATTAACGGATCAGGCTGCTAAAATTGTTGGGGCCAAGCGAAAAGAAGTTGTCATTACACACTCTCTGACAACAAACTTACATTTGTTAATGGTTTCTTTTTATCGCCCTGAAGGAAAAAGAATTAAAATATTATGTGAGGGAAAAGCATTTCCTTCGGATCAATATGCGCTTGAGTCTCAAGTAAAGTTTCATGGATATTCTAAAGATGAAGCAATAGTAGAGATTTTTCCAAGAGAAGGTGAGCACATTATAAGAGAAGAGGATATTTATTCTAAAATTGAAGAAATAGGTGATGAGCTTGCACTAGTAATGATAGGTGGAGTAAATTATTATACAGGTCAATTGTTTGACATGAACGGAATTACCGAAGCTGGACATAAGCAAGGTGCGGTTGTAGGATTTGATTTAGCTCATGCTGCAGGAAATGTAGAGCTTCAACTCCATGACTGGAATTTGGATTTTGCCGCATGGTGTACATACAAATACTTGAACTCTAGCCCAGGAGGAGTATCCGGTATGTTTGTTCATGAAAATCATGCAAACAACCCTAATTTACCTAGGTTCGCAGGATGGTGGGGTCATGATAAAGACGCGCGTTTTAAAATGGAACCGGGATTTAAGCCAATGGAAGGAGCAGAAGGATGGCAATTAAGTAACGCTCCTGTTATTGGAATGGCTGCACATAAAGCTTCTTTAGACATTTTTGAGGAGGCAGGAATGGAGTCCATCTCGACAAAAAGAGATGATTTGACTGCATATTTAGAATTTGTTATAAATGAAATCTCCTTAAATAGTGAGAAAGCAAATTTTGAAATTATTACACCAAAAGATCCAAATAGAAGAGGTGCGCAATTGTCAATTTTAGCGCATGGTCAGGGAAAGGATTTGTTTGATGCGATGGCTAAAACTGGCGTTGTTGCTGATTGGAGAGAGCCCAACGTGATTCGGATTGCTCCCGCCCCATTGTATAACTCCTATGAAGATGTTTTTAACTTTGGATGTAAGTTAGAAGCCGCAATTCAATAAGGTTTCTGTCTGGTTTTCATCTTTGGCAGATTTTTTGTAACTTACTATAATGAATTATAAAATTAACGTCATGAAAACTATCATTTCAATAGCTGTTATCGCGATGTTCTTGTTCGGTATGACAAGTTCAACACAAGTAAAATATCCTACTATTGAATCTAAAAGCTTCAAAAGTGGTGAGAAGTTGCGTTATCGTATTACCTATGGCGTTATGGATGCCGGAGAAGCCGTTCTTACAGTAAAGGAGACCTCAAGAAAAGGAGCAAATGGTCGCCCTCTGTATCATGTAAAAGGTGAAGGAAGAACTTTGGGTGCGTTCAATCTTTTCTTTAAAGTCGAGGACATCTATGAATCTTATATTGACAAAACAGGAGCGTTTCCGTGGTTGTTTAAGAGAGATGTGAATGAAGGCGGTTATAAGATTAATCAAGAATACACCTTTAAACAAGATAAACAAAAGGTAATTACTGAAGGCAAAGAGTATAAGGTTCCCATGGGAATTCAGGACATGATTTCCTCTTTTTACTTTGCCAGAACCTTGGACTTTAAAAACATGAAGCCTGGAGACGAAACAGAATTCAAATGTTTTATGGATGAAGAGGTTTGGCCCCTAAAAGTAAGGTTTGTTGGAATTGAAGAAATAAAGATTCGTAAAGGAACTTTTGAATGTCTAAAATTTCAGCCGGTTGTGCAAGAAGGAAGATATTTCGAAAAGGACGATGATGTAGAGTTTTGGGTAACAAATGATGAGAATCGAATTCCTGTTCTGGTTAAAGCTAAAATCCCCGTTGGTACTTTAAAAATGCATTTAGTTGAATGGGAGGGACTTGTTGGAAAGTTAGCTATTAAATAAAAATGAGCCATTTTATATAGCCAAGTTGATTTTTTCAGCTTGGCTATTTTTTTGTTGCGAAAAATGCAAAACATTAGATTTTATTGGTGTGGTGTTGGTTTTTATCCTGCAAAGAACTATATTAGATTTTATGTTTTGTAGATTAAAAAACTTACTGCTGCTCGTATTACTCATGAATACTTTCGTAATGTTTTCACAATGTGATACTTTGCGATATAAATACCCCGTTTTTGATTCGATTTCAGAGATTTTAAATGTAAAATACGGTGAAGCACCGGTCTGGACCTTTCCTTATCAGAATACGGATTTACTCATGGATATTTACTTACCCGAAAATGATTATATTTCTAATCGTCCTTTGATGTTGTGGGTTCATTCTGGGGGGTTCTTGACAGGAGATAAGACTGCTGATGATATGGTTGCTTTATGTGATAGCTTCGCACGAAGGGGTTATGTTACAGCTACAATAGGCTATAGACTTGGTTTTAATCCTTTGTCTGAAACTAGTGCGGAAAGGGCTGTTTATCGAGGGACACAAGATATGCGGGCAGCGATTCGATTTTTGAAAGAAAACGCAGCGACCTACGGCATAGATACAAACTATACTTTTATCGGAGGGGCAAGTGCTGGTGGATTTGCGGCACTTCAAACGGCATATATGGATCAGTCGGAAGCTCCAGGTTCAATCAACGGAGGACTGACTTATCCAAACTTGGGCTGTTTAGACTGTGAAGGGAATACATTTGTACATGGAATAAATTTAAAGGGTTATACTAATTTGTGGGGCGCAATAGGTGATTCTCTTTGGATTAATAGTGATGAAACTGTTCCTGGTTTATTAGTGCATGGCACAAGTGATGCAACTGTGCCTTACGGTGTAGGTCACCCTTTTGGAGTTTTTACAACACCAATAACACATGGGTCAAGATGTGTATCAAATCAGTTGAATAGTTTGTCAATAACACATTCCAAATACATAATCCCTAATGCTGACCATGGACCTCATGGAGGTGATAATGGAACGTTTAATTCTCCACCTACGCCTTATTGGGATACGATTTTCGATAAAACGGAAATGCATTATTTTTCAATTTTAAAACCCGATTCTTCTTTAATCATTGGTCCAGATGAGGTTTGCACTGGTGATACTGTGACTTATAGAGTGAATTTGCCCTCTGGTTTTGAACCATGTTGGGAGGTGAATGGAGGAGTGATTTTGAATGCCTCTGTTGATTCAGTTCAAGTTGCTTTTATATATTCTGGACAAGCTGATTTGTCTGTAAGAATGTACAGTGAGATTAGAGCTGCTGGTTCTAAGGTTTATAAATCAATTGTTATTAACGAGTCTCCTTCGGTTGGAATAATTGCTGAAATGGATAGTATGAGTGTAACATTTTCACCTTCAGTAACAGGATTCACTAATTATATTTGGAATTTTGGTGATGGTAATGGATCTTCAAATTTATCACCAACGCATACTTATGATAATCCCGGAAGCTATCAAATTTCTTTGATGGTTATTGACCAGAACGGATGTTCAGGTAGAATGGTTACTTTAATGGATTTCTCTACTTTAAATGTAGCTTCAAATAATATGAATAAACACCTGAAAGTTTACCCTAATCCGATTAATACTGAATTCAACATAAGCTCAAATTACATAATGAATGAGTTAAGTCTTCACTCAATGTCAGGGAAGCAGTTGTTAAGATCTTCAATTAATCAAAAAGAAGCAACAATTAACGTTGAAAACTTGCCATCAGGCATATACATTGCTACAGTCATTTATAAAGATCAGACTCTGGAAAGGGTGAAAATTGTAAAAGACTAAGCGTTCTGGCCTTGGAATATTTCTTTTTTAGGAATTGGTATTTTGATTCCTTCTTTGTCTAAAGCTTTTTTAACAGCTTCTAATTGTACCCAATAAGAAGGCCAATAGTCAGTTGAATCAGCCCATGAACGAGCAACAACTTTTATTTCATACTCACCAATTTCATCAATCCACACATCTGGTTCAGGCGTTTTATGTATTTTTGGATTATCGCGCATGGCTTTGACAATGATGTTTTTGAGTCGATCAATATCTTCGTCGTACGAAAACTTTAGCTTTAAATCAATTCTTCTGATCTCTTCCATTGTTCTATTATCTATGTCACTATTAGCTACTTTTCCGTTTGGCATTGTAATAATTCTACCATCAAAAGTTTTGATTCTCGTATATAAGATATCAATTTTTACTACATCTCCTTTGTTTTTATTTACTTCAATTAGATCTCCAACTTTGAAAGGTTTGAATACTAAGATTAAAACCCCACCAGCAAAATTAGCTAAACTTCCTTGTAAAGCTAAGCCTACAGCAATACCTGCTGCACCAAATACAGCTATAAATGAAGTGGCCTTGATGCCTAGTGTAGTGCCTACTATAGCTCCAAGTATTCCATAGAGAATAAAAACGGTTAGGCTTTCAACAAAAGTTTTAAGTGATAGTTCTATTTTAGATTTCTTTAAAAATCGTCGAAGAATCCTCATTAAAAACTTTATTGCGATTACGCCTACGATCAAAGCAATCAATGCAAAAAGAATATTTGGACCTATGTCAAAGACCCAATTAAGAAACTCATCTTTTATATTTTTGATAAAATCAGCTATCATAAAGAAAAATTTATTTTCGAAGAAAGTAGTAAGGT
>Ga0114916_1001546_pt1 | contig 12892 bp, 16 predicted proteins | sample MalvirAntarct_66_FD_83501 | JGI IMG/M metagenome (GOLD analysis project Ga0114916, IMG submission 83501) | Marine viral communities from the Global Malaspina Expedition - Malaspina viral metaG Antarct_66 | ecosystem: Environmental > Aquatic > Marine > Oceanic | place: West Anvers Island... | reverse complement strand
GTACCCCATCAGGTAAATCTTTTAAAATAGATGTCACACGATAATCTACTTTTTCCGAATCTTTAATATTGTTTTTTTCTAAAAAACTAAATACCTCTTCTTTTGAATTAAATGTTTTTGGTGCGTCAGGTCGTGATAATACTCTTTCAATGTCGGAATAGAAAACACTTGTAGCAGGTTGTTTTGTGTAAGGTGTAACACCTAAAGGTGCCTTTACTTGTTTTTCTGGGTCAGCAATATTAATAGGTGTGTCGGGAGTTGGATCAAATATTTCTGTTTCCTCTTGTTGAATTTTATTTAAAATTTCTTTTTTAGGTCTAGGTGTACCATCAGATTTTGGTGCGAGATTATCAACCTGGTCTAATTCTGATTTAGGAATAGGAATACCTGAGAAGGTATTTTTTGGTGGTTTTCCAAATAACTTAAATAAAGGTAAAATTAAATTTGCTGTATCATAACTAGCTTCATCATCAAAAATAGATTGATCTTCCATAGTTGGAAGGGTTGGTATGTCTCGTGTGCCAGGGTCCGCGGACATCGGCTCTTCAAAAATATCTTCTTCCACCATACCACCACTCGCCATAGCCAATATATCAAGTTTACCTGCGCCTTTGGATATTATATTTATACCCGCATTAAGGTCTTTTAACATTTTTTGAGTAACCCCGTCTTGTTTCATAAGGTCTGGTCGACCAACATATTTTCCCCATAGCTCTAAAAGTTTTTCTTCAATATATTTATGCCTACCGTATACTTTCCCATCTATTACTATTTCAGCACCTATGGATTCTAACTGTTGTTCAACTTTGTCTAAAGCATTCTTGTTGCCCTCCGCTATTGCTTTTCTAGCTTTTGGCTCTAATTTTCTACTCTGTACTAGAGAATTAAGTACTGATATATCTAAATAATATGCAGAAGGTGTTCCTCCTGTTCCCTCTAAACCTTTCGGAACAGTGTTACCTATTTGTGTATTTTCAAATCTATGAGCAATCTGTAAACTGTTGTTGGTAGGATTAATAGTTCTCGAAGGAAAAATTTGATTTAAAAATGGTTTTATTTTTTCACCCGCTCTGTCTCTGACATCATCAAACTCTTTGAAATATTGGTATTGTTTGTAAAATATAGAATCTGTATTTTTTAAATCTTTTATTTCTAAATCAAATTCATTCATAAAATTATCAAAGTTACCATCTTTTCCTTTCCTTGTAGTAGGAGAACTTTCTCGTATAAAATTTAAGTATCTATGTAACGATTTTTTATCTATATTTGGATTACTTGACGCTATGTTAGCTATATTGTCATTGGAGTAGAAATACTTTTTAAATGCAGCGGGTTCTGACGGTTTACCTTTATTAAATTCAGATTTTCTTAATTTTTCCAATCCTCTTTCGCCAGTAAATCTATCCAATTTTTGTAAAAATTTCTTTTTAGTATTTCCAGTGGTTATTGGTTCTAACCCCGTTGCACGTGTGTATGCGTCTTCAAAAACTTCATATAGTTGTTCTTGAGGCATTCCAGAGATATCCATACCTTCAGTTGTGTTATCAAATTCTGTTTTAATATTTTGAAAAACTATTTCAGAATCATACTTATTTATTAGATCCGCAGTTTTTTTATCTCTCGATTTACCTAGATTATCTAGTCTTCTTTGTTCTAAACTTTTTACACTAGATGGTATTTCATAAAAATATTTATCTGGGTCTTTCTTCATTTCGTCTAACATTTTTCTATCACTCATTTTCATGTAATTTGCTTTTATAAAATCATCTGCCGCAGTTTTATATTTTAACTGTGGATATATTTTTTTAATTTCATCGGATGCTGATATTGTGGGAGAATTCTTAATAAGTAGTTCCTCTGCTGCGTCTAGCATCTCCTCATATTGTGCAGGTGTTAAACTGTCACGTAGCTTTTTAATTTGTAATTCGTTGGAACTATTTATAATCTTTGCAAATTTTTGAATTGTATCGGGACTCGTTTGTTTAAGTATAGCAACACTAGGTGTAATACGTAATGTTTCAATAACTTCATCTTCTATAGATATACCAGGACTTAAATAAGGATCAGATACATCTTTCGGTTTAAGAGGATCAAAATCTTTATATTTTGAAATAATTTGTCTATCAGATAAATCTGTAAATTCGGGTTTAGCTTCAACATCTTTTATTACAGATTCTGCAATCTCATCGGTGCTTTGACTAGGTGTAAAGATATCTGTCTCAATAGTATCTGATTTTAAATCATCATTTATTTGTTTAGTAGATACTTCATCAAACTCATCTGTAACACCAGATCCTACGCCTAGTTTAGCTTTTGCTTCTTCTGATAGCTCATCAAAAGGTGTACCTTCATCCAATAATGAATAAGTTTTCATTAGCTCTGGATTTTCTTGTAAGAGCAAATAATTTTCGACAGGACTTTTTTTAGTAAAATTAGAAACTTTATTTAATCCATTAAAAGCGCTTTTAAAAGTAGCTTTTACTCCTGCTCCAGCTCCAGCAAAATCCAATCCTACAAATCCTAATTCTATTAATTGAAAAGGAGATATTTTTCTTTCCATTTCCATTTCTCTTAAAGTTTTTCCAGGGTTAGGCCCAATTATAATTTGACCGGCTTTTCTCAAACCTGCTGCTGTCATTGATATCTGGTTTAAACCATATTTTTCTATTAAATCAGGAAAATCAACTCCTATTGCGTCAACTAATTTACTTGATTTTCTGTAAGCATTAGAAGCTATATTACCTTTAGGATAAAAATCAAAAGATTTTTCTGCACCTTTTCTCATTAATACATCAAAAGAACTTTCATAACCTTCAGGCATTCCCTCCATAGTTGGAGGTAGTTTTATTTCTTGGACGCCATTTCGGGTAGAAACGCCAGGCATCATATTGTCTATTGCAAAGTTATCTTCAAAAATATCTATTTCTTCAGGCATTATTCAACCTTTTTGTTTTCTTTTCTATTCATATCTACCATAGTGCTAATCATTTTAGAAAAATCTGTTGCTTCATCTTCTGTTTTAAATCCTGTTAAAAAATCACCTTTATCTTTTGCATACTGTAAAGGATCTTCTGGTTTAAAAAGTTTACCCTCATTATTCATTCTTATTGTTGGAACAAGATAAATTACTCCATCTTCTTCAAATGATGAAGTGAATACTGTTTGATTTGCTTCGGTAGTGGGGGTACTTTTATCACTTGCTCTTTCAAACCACGGCGTTTGCATAAATTTACTTTTATCAGCCATTAATAATATTCTCTTGGTTCAATATACATAGGTTCGTCCACATGATCGCTTTCCAATTGAATAAAGTTACCTTGTCTAAAACGAAGCAACGCTTGTGTTGTTGAATCGACTAAATCATCATGATCACCATACGGGAAAGCTGCGCATTCTTCAATAACTTCTTCCGCAAACCTATCATCCGTACACCACACCTGGCCTGCTTCGAATAAAGGAGCTACGGAGTTTACACGAACGTGCTTATCATTACCCTTACTGGGTGTATAAGTAACTACAGGAATTCCTAATTGACGTAGCTCCTGTGTTAAGGGCATACCAGAAGCTTTCGCTTCAATCAAGATCGTTTCGGGTTCCCAGTAAGTATATTCTTCTAAGGCTATAGTTTTTAATTCAGGAAAATCCCACCGCCCTTTACTCATATCAAGAAGAATAATGTGAAAAGGTCCGTGTTCCACGGGTTTAAATACACCCCACGTTGTTATTGCACTAAAATCTGCTGTCTCTTTTTTACTGAACGCTGTGTCATAACTTTGTATAATATGCGTCAAATCAGGGATTTTTTCCTTTGGCCACACTTGCCACCACTCTCTTTTAATAATAGAACCTTCTTCTGAGGTTGGTTTCTGTTGCCATTGGGATTGCCACTTCTGTTCGGATAGTGAGGCTTTAACGCCTTCTAGTTCTGCTAGTTTCCAATACTCTGGCCACATCGGTTGATCATTCAAGATAGCTGGAAACTCAACCACGTCCCACTGATCAGCGTTTGCGTTTGATTGAGCATTCATTAACTTTCCTGTCAAATCTTTTGTTGACCACCTGGTCATAACAATAACGATAGATCCACCTGGTTGGAGCCTTTGCCGTGGTCCTGAGGTATACCACTCATAGGCATTATCCATCGCCGTTTGACTTAAAGCGTCTTGCTCGGAATGAGGATCATCAATAATAAGCAAATCAGCACCACGCCCTGTAATCGCACCACCAACACCAGCAGCAAAATACTCACCACCCCTGTTAGTTGTAAAACGTCCCGCTGCCTTTGAATCTTGCGATAAACTAACATTAGGAAAAACATCTTTAAATTCTTGTTGATCAAATAGGTTTCTTACCTTTCTACCAAAGTTATAGGATAATTCTGCCGTATGTGTTGTTTGAATGATTTTTAATTTAGGATTACGGCCCATCATCCACGCAGGGAATAAATGTGATGCAAACTCTGACTTTGTGTGCCGAGGTGGCATATTAACGATTAATCTTTTTATCTTTCCACGTGAAACGTCTTCTAATTTTTGTGCATAAATTTTATGATGTTCTCCTGAAATAAAATCAGGCCATACTTTTTTTACAAATGTAATATAGGACTCACGGGACTCCTCCGACACTTTTAGTTGTAATTTTCTTAATTCGTATTTTAATAAGTCTGTTGGGATTTTTTCTGAGATCATAGAAAAAAAGTTATATCATAATCTGCGTATGTGTAAAACTCTGTCTTTACTCCCGTTTCAAAACAAGTCCCCCCAAAATGGGCTGTGTGGGGGTAAGCCTAGACACTAAATCTAGTAGCTTCAGCTTTGTAAGTACCTAAGGGTTGATTTGATTGTTATAAAAATGGAATGGGGGCTGACTAGTCAGGAGAACTTAAAGAGTACACAGGGCATTAAAAAAGGGCTAGATAACCTAGCCCTTTTGCCAATCCTCGAGGAGATTGCGTATAGTTCTACCTGCGTTGAGGCAGGTATTGTGCGAGTCGTTGCATGATCCTAGCACCCCACTCACGAACGTACGCAGGTGCATTAGGATCTAAGACGATGATCTCGACCTCGCTTTCTAAAACCTTATAAAGCATCTTCCAATTCATATTGTCTTCGACTTGACCTTGAATAGGTTGATCGTTGTTAGTAGTAACCTCTGTAGTATTACGAGGCACTAGACCGAACTGTTGTTCGACTAACTGTAGTCTTCTTGATAAGTCATCATTATTTGGCATTTTGATTTCTCCTTTTCTATATCCTTTTTACTCCCATTATATCTCATGTCAAATGATTTATTATTCTTTTTAATTCTTTTTAATTCCTGGACGTCAGGTCCCAGGGACCCGGTCCGGTCCTATAGTATTACTCCTACCCTACTCTATCCTACGAGCGATGGAATGGAGATGGAGAAATGCAGACCAAAAAAAAGGGCAATCTTGTTGCCCTTTGTTCAATATTATATGTAGGCATTATACGAAACTACATAGCAATCTTGAAATCTACGATACTGTCAACCGACATATCTTTCCGTTGTCTAGCCACAACCTTGTCAGATAGTGGCATAGCTTGTATTGTTTTATAAAGGCTTGGAACTTTGCATTTGTGATACTCCAAATCGCCCAACTTCTCTTTGATAAGTGCATTGTCTAACTTCGCTCCAACTTTGTCAGCAATTTGGATAGTGTAATCTTTGCCATGAATAAGATTAACATTTTCATTTTCTCCCAATTCAATCATAAGACTTCTATTAACTTTAATAAAATCCTCTATGACTTTCTTCATAGTTAACGCTCTCCCATAGGCATCAACGATTTGCATTTTAGTCTTCTTGCTCATTTGGTTCTTTGAACTATGAGCTTTTTCTACGACTTCTAAAATAGATTTTGACATATATTTCCTTTCTGTTCTTTCTATTAGTCTTTAATATAGTCCCATTTAATTAGATGTCAATACTTTATTTTTCTTTTTTTTTACAAACTTCCAGTGAACTTCCCCAGGGACCTGGTCCGGTTCAGTTAGTATATACTCTCCCCTATACTACGACCGAGGGAATGGAGATGGAGAAATGGACACAGCTTCGCAGCTAACCCCGGGCCCGACCAGCTGCCAGGTTATAATATTATTACTTCTATACTACGACCGAGGTAATGGAGATGGAGAAATGGAAACTATCACAGGACCAGGAGACCAGCAGATAGTAACATCACCCCTGCTATGGGGTGATGAACCGCGACTAATGCGGAAATAATAACAAGTAGACTCATGAAGCCTCTAACATTATTGAGACTTCGTTCCACATCCGGGCGTTTTTCTTTTCGTCCAGGACGACATGCGCCCCGTCGTACCAATCCAGGAACCAGTATTCCAGGCGGTGTATTTCTTTATTTTCGTTAACGAACGCCCGCAGCTCGTCGCTGGGTCCGCCGTAGCTCAGTTGCCAACGCCAATAGCCTTCGACCTGGTCCGGGAAGGAATGCGGTTCAACATAATCAAAACAAAGTCCTTCAAGTTCGCCGTCTTGCAGCTGTTCCTCTCTGTCTTTTAAATTACTATGCACCCGGTCGGCGCAGGTTGGATGGGGTTCTCGTTGTTTAGTTGTCATTAATGCTGTATTCATTTTTTTTCTCCTTTTATAATTAGCCCGCCAGATGCTTAAAAGCCCCCGTCCTATGCGAGCCCCAACGGGGCTGGTTTATGTAGCCGTTATCTGGTGTTTAAACTCTCCAGCCCTGTCAGGTACGGAATCCGATTGAACTACATAATATATATAGTCCCATTCTATCTTATAGTCAAGCCCTAAGAAAACTTTTTTTTAACCGTAGTGAAACTTGCCAGGTACTCCAGGGACCAGGTCCGGGTCAGGTATACTATTACCCTATTCTAGCTTCCAGTATCAAGCCGATGGGGAATGGAGAACGCAAACCAGCAACTCCCGCAGCAGCCTGGAAGCGGCGTCAGGTATACTATTAATTATTTTGGCTTCCAGCCTCAAGGCAATGGAACAATGCACAGAGCTACGCATCAGCGGCAGCCGCGTCTGGAATACCAGCTCCAACTATATTACTAACTATTTGGCTTCAGGCGGGGGCAATGGGCAATGGAAAAGTAGCTGGTGAAGATCCTGCCAGGTTCCGGGCTCCAGCGGCCTGGTATAGGTATATATTGGCCTAGCATCTAAGCCAATGGAAGCAATGGAATGGACAATGGAACTTGGGAATACACAGAGTGCCCCAAGACCGAGGGCCTCTGCAATGATAAACGCTCTTCCTCCTTTTAAACTATGCTTATAGTTCCACGCAATTTGGAAGGGTGACAGATTAATCCTATTATTTTTTGTTATCTTTAATTCAATGAAAATGTTAACCCCTTGATCTATCCCATGAACATCGGGAACACCTGGCACAGCCCAATTTTCAAATCGAGTCCATTGAACTTGAGGAAGATTATCCCTAATATTATGCCATAGTTTTGACTCGGGTTTTTTAGCCAAAATAATACAACATGGCTAAGACGAAGATACTTAATTTCCAGTGTAATACAAAGACTAGCAACGTCATTATAACAATTATTTTAATCATTTATTCTGCTCTCCACTTGCTCCAGCATCATCATTAAGTTTAATAACTTCAGGTGCCATATTTGTTTAGTTACATCGTTAGTAGAATTATTATATGCTTCTTGAGTATCATCAACTTTTTTCCAAAATGTTTTAATTGTCATAACTTTCTCCTTAATGTTGCCTGGGGCCAGTGCCAAATTCGGTTCTTATCTGGCTCCAGGACTGTCTTTTTTTATATGTGCTACAGCTACACATAATTAGCTTATAGTCCCATGTTATTAGATAGTCAACAATTATTATTTAATTTTTTTAATAGCTTTAACTTCTTCATAAGTGGTCTCAATACTAAATTGTTTTTTTAACTCTAGTAGCTTTGCCTCTACATCAACTCTAGACATGGAGTCTATTGTTCCTGTTAGTATTTCTTTTTTATCTATGTACAATCCTGCAATTTGCCCCCGCCTGGTCTCCGCAGCTACCGCCGCATTCCAATTCCCCGACTCTGACGCTTTATCCCTAATACGTGCCAATGTAGAAGAGGATCGTTCTGCTGTGCAACGATATCGTTCAACCATCGCTCGGCGTTCGCCTTCTATAGCTTCAACAACTAATGGAAAATGTTTAGGGTTTTGAAGCAATGAAGCTCTTACCCTGGATGATTTAGGAGAATAACCAGCAGCTAATGCACAAGCCGTAGCTGTCTTTAAGCCTTCATTATGTACTAGAAGTAAAACAAAGCGTCTTTGACGCCCTGTAAGATCATGAGTAAGATCAGATAATGGTTCAGGGAGAAGAGTTTCCTCTTTCTCTACAATCTCTTGTTTTTTATTCATAATGCATCAATTCAATAGATGTTTTCTCCCGTATATATACAATATATAAACCACATAGGCAACTGCGAGTTATGTTTGTAATTATAAAAAGGGTACTTACAGATAAATGAAAGTACCCTTGAAGTACCCTTTATTTAGCTTCCTATATAGGTAGTTACTTGGTTACCTAGGATACCTCATCTGGTGAGTAGATAGATAAAAAATTATCTGGGAGAAAACATCTATAGGAAGACGCCTTTATGCAAAGAATTTAGGATCTTCACGTACATTTTGAAGTAATTTGTACAAAACTTCCTTGCCTTCGGTGATTATTTGTTCCCACTCATGCTTTGAATAAGCTCTATCGTAGGTAGGATTGTAGAATCGGATGGAAACGTCCCCGCAACTGGGGCAGCTATATATTTTTCTTACTGGACTGTTCGGGAGGGATATTGACATGTAACCTCTTTACTTTGTTTAATGGAAATGGAATCACATTATCAGGCAAATTAGGGCTGAAATATATATCATCCATCAATTTCATTGTTTCTTTTCGTTCGTGGTCCGTGGTCTGCGTCGCAAGGAGATCGTCTATAAAATCACGTTGCGCGAGCAATTCTTTATTATTTGTCATTAAGACCTTCTTGATCTACCACCGCCTGGTGAAGCTTTTTTTATTGCTCTTCTACTCTCCCTATGCTCTTTCATCTGTTCCATTTTTGAGCCAGGTTTTCCAGGATTTCTTCTTATATTATCCGATTTAGCCCTTCCGCCATGTTTCATTCCTTTTATATCATCCGACGTTAGTCTACCGCTAGGTTTTCTGTCTCTCGCTTTTTTAACACCATATAATTTCATGGCTTCTTTAGCATTATCGATATCATCTTTATTTAGTCTACCACTAGGTTTTCTAGATCTCGCTAATTTGTAAGCAGCTTTAATAGCAGGTGATGCAGTAGCAATATCTAAACCAACTAAGCCAGATTCGATTTTGTCCATTGGAGTTCTTTTATTTTTCTTTAAATCGGCATACGTTAGTCTACCGCTAGGTTTTTTATCTCTCGCTTTTTCCATTGTCCTTGCCGTTTTTTTCTTTTTATCTCTCGCTAATTTAGCTCTTTGAATACGTTCTCCAACCGCTGCCGCCCCGAGTGCCGCGGTTGCACCGCCTGCTACTGCTGCTTTACCACCGTAAACGCCTGAAAGTTTATTTTTTCTTTTTAATAATTGGGCTGTTGTTTCCCCTTTTTTAAGCTTTGCAATTTTACTTTTTAATTTAACATAACCAGCCGCCGCACTTTTAGCTCCTTTTCCAGCTAATTTTACTCCTTTTACTGCCATTTTTAGTTTTTTACCAGGACCAAAAGTAGAGATAGTACCTAAAATAGCGCTTCCTGCTGCTTTAGCAATTTTTGAACCGTGTTTTTTAACCGCAGATTTTAATCCGCCGATTACTTTTCTTTTCTTTGTAAATTTGTCTTTAGCAGATTTATCTAAGACTGTTTGTAATTTTGCTATTTCTTTTTTATATTTTTTAGTAATATCTGTTTTTGCCATAGTAGTTCCTTTTGGGCTTGGTTTATCTCTAATTTTTTTTAATCGCGCAATATCAGCTCTTGTTAAACCACGTTTAGTATAGGATTGCGTTCTTGATCCAGGGCCTTTGTTCGATGTTGCCATATCAGTTCCTTAAAAAAACTATCCCCCAAGACATTATTTCGTTCCCAGGGGATAGTAAAAATGAATACACTAAATATAGCGTAGTTTCATTTTAAATGCAACAAAACAACATGCAGGTATTTACCAGCAAATATCTGCGTCGCATTTTACATCAACAACCGGTCGGCCTTCCGTGTACTTGGGAACCGTTCCAATAGCTGTTGAGTTCTTTTTGCGTAATCTCGCCCTGCGAGTTACATGTTTGACAATTTTGGGTTGCTTCTTCCGCTTCAAATCTAAATCTAAGGTAACCATTACCGTGGCACCCTGGACATATTGGGTTGGCCTGGGTGGTGTAGTTTGCTGTCATATCTCCTCCATATAATATCATTTAATCTATCCCATCTCCTGCGAAGGGCAATTTCTTTCCAGTTTTTAGGTTGACGAAGCGCGTACTTTGCTACCATCTCCTTATCCCGTCTTAATCTAGCTTCTAAATCTAATTTCTTATCCATTATCCCTTACTCTATCCTCCATTGTTTTCTTTAAAAGCTTAACTTCATAGTGAGCTCTAATATTATTTATTTCTTCACAATGAGCCTGGTTAAATCTATATCGTGCAAGAAAATACCCTGCTGTTAAACCTATAATAAGAGTTATTATAACTTCAATCATGCTGCCTCCTTTATGGCTAAATTATGACATTTAATACATATCCAAACATCATCTGATCTTCTTATTTGCAACATAAGGTCTGTAACATATGTTGTATTACACTTACAGCAATCCACTCGCTCATATTTCCATATGGGTTTGAGCATATAATTAAATCGCGGCAAGTTATTTTCTTTCTTCACGCAGCTAGTCTTTTTGCACGTGCATACTTTTCAAGAATAACTTCTAACTCCACAGGTCTTGTGCGTCTTGTTTTTTTACAAATCTTCATTAATAAACGCATAGTCTTAGGCGTTACTCGTTGAACTATTGAGTTATTTCTTGTGGTAATCTTTTGTCTGTTTTGTTGTGTGTTCATGCTGCTTTCCTTTTTAATCGTTTCATTGCTTTATCAACAAGCTCTGTAATTTGCATACCAGCAGATCTGTTATTAGCCGTAGCTAGTTTTTGTAACTGTTGATATGTCGATAGCCTTACTGCTACTGATTTAAATTTTAATATGTTCATAGTGCTTTCCTCATCCTTACTTCAAGTTCTTCGTGTTCTAATGCTTCGGCGTCTCCGATATCAAGCACCATTTGTTTTGGTTCGTGAGCCACGGGCGGTGTAAACTTACGGCCTGAATTTTTAGCCATGTCTCTCCAGATTTGACCGTATTCACGGTAATGTTTTGCCATGACTTCATCACCTATAAAAGAAGCATCTTTCGCTCTCATATAAGCTAGTTTTGAACGTGTTAGCCTGGTCCCTAATCGGAATCCCTCCTTAAAACACGCTTCATAGTCTTTCTTTAGTATTGTCATTACTTTCTCCTTTTTATATCTTGTTCTATGACCACTTTTTGCATTGTGACATTACTCACGGCGGGTATATGTTAATTTTCAAGCTAAAGTAGAAAGTGATATCCCTATCCTACGGCCTAACCCTGTAGTCTATCTTTTCAACTACAATTGGGACTATAAGTAATTAAGTGGGAGTGTCAATAGGAAATCGATTAAATTCTATACAATGAGATTTTACCCAGTATGCTTGTTTTGTTAGTTGTTCTATGCGTTTAGATATGATGTTTTCTTGTGTAACTATCGCATTTTCGCATTGCTCTATGCTGTTATAAATGGCACCATTATACCCTACAGTAGATTTGCCATTAACCGATATGAGGGTAAGTAAAAAAAATACTTTAAGCACCTGCATCGCCCCAGCTCTCGCCGAGTTCAACATCAACTTTACTTGGTACTAACAACTCAACACAATTTTCCATAATATCTTTAATGTTAGCACTATCCTTTTCACTTGCAATAGAAAAATCTAATTCATCGTGTACTTGTATATGAGCAAGATATCCTTCTTTGTGTAAATTAACCATTGCTTGTTTCGTTTGATCGGCAGCTGATCCTTGTATTAATCTATTTAACGCTTTGTAGGTCCAGGCACGTTTGATTGTACTTTCGCCATATTCTCTTTGCGCATCTTTAAGAGGGAGCGCTTTCGATCCCCATTCATTACTTGGTTCCCATAAATCAAAACGACAACGCCGGCCGAGGAGCGTGGATAGATATCCTTTCTTCGATGCCTTGTTCATTGTGTCATTCATTAGTTGTTTAACAAAGGGAACACGCTCATGGTATGCGGCTAATAGTTCTGTTGCTGTCTCCAGGTCTACACCAAGCTGCGACATCAGTTTACCTTTACCCATACCGTAAAATAAACCTAAGTTAATTGTCTTTGCCTGTTTTCTTCCTATATCTGCCATCTCTGCAACTAATTGATGAAAGTCTGTACTCTGCTCCTCTTGATAAGCTTCAACAAACTTAGAGGCTCCTGAGAAGGTTTTCATTGCAGCATAATGAACAATGAGCCGTGGTTCTTGTTGCGAGTAATCAAATATACCCCACTTGCAACCTTTTTCAGGAATGAAGAGAGATCTGATCAAGGGTCCGATGATAGCGTTCCGTGCAGGTATCTGCTGTAAGTTCGGATTAGAATAACTAAACCTACCTGTTACTGTTCCTCCTTGGTCGGATCGCATTTGGTGGATCTCAGCATGAATCCTCCCTCGGTGCGAGTGCTTGAGGATACTGTCAATAAATGTGGTTCTTGCCTTATTAATTTCTCTGGCTTTGACAACCATCTGCGCCAAAGGAGAATCATGACTTGATAAAAAGTTTTTATCGAAGCTTGGTTTGCCTGTT
>Ga0114916_1001544_pt1 | contig 12912 bp, 9 predicted proteins | sample MalvirAntarct_66_FD_83501 | JGI IMG/M metagenome (GOLD analysis project Ga0114916, IMG submission 83501) | Marine viral communities from the Global Malaspina Expedition - Malaspina viral metaG Antarct_66 | ecosystem: Environmental > Aquatic > Marine > Oceanic | place: West Anvers Island... | reverse complement strand
TTGTGGTTCTGTCTGTCCATCAGTCGCGTTTCTTGCGCGGCGGGCGAGCAAACCGCATCCGTTTCAAAAGGCAGACGTTCGCGTGACAACAGGCCGGCTTGAAAATCCGCATGCGCTTTCCGTGGCCGATGTTGCCGCAAGGCTGGAGACCGATCCTGCGGCAGGGCTGAACCACCCGGAGGTGCGTCAGCGGTTGAAGGCCTGCGGGCCCAACCAGCTGCGCCGCCAAAAGACCAAGAGCGGTCTTGCGATCCTCGCCCACCAGTTCAGCAGCGTCATCGTCTGGCTGCTGGCAGCCGCGGCGCTGATGTCCTTTCTGCTGGGCGACATCGCCGAAGGCGGCGCCATCATCGTGGTGCTGCTGCTCAACGGCGCCATCGGTTTCTTCACCGAGCTCCGGGCTGCGCGGTCGATGGAAGCGCTGATGCGCATCGCCGAGATCAAGACCAGGGTGCGGCGGGACGGGCAACAGCGGATGATCGACGCGCACGGACTTGTGCCCGGAGATGTCGTGATTCTCGAGGCGGGCGATGTGGTGACGGCGGACCTGCGGATCAGTCGGGCCGCCAATCTGCAGGCCGATGAATCTGTGCTGACGGGCGAGTCCGTTCCGGTGATCAAGTCCGAGGCGGCAACGGACCGCGCGGCGGTCCTTGGCGACCGGACATCGATGGCCTTCAAGGGCACCGCGATCACCCAAGGCACCGGCGAGGGGCTGGTGGTGGCAACCGGAATGGCCACCGAAATCGGCCGGATCAGCGATCTCGTGCAGAGCGCGCAAGGCGAAGCCGCACCGCTGGAGCGGCGGCTCGACAGGCTCGGCCACCGGCTGGTGTGGCTCACCTTCGTGCTTGCGGCGCTGACCATCGGCGCGGGCATTTTGCGCGGGCATGACGTGGTTGCGATGATCCAGACCGGTGTGGCGCTGGCGGTGGCGGCGGTGCCCGAGGGGCTGCCGGTGGTCGCCACGCTCAGCCTGGCACGCGGCATGTGGCGGATGGCCCGGCGCAATGCGGTGATCACGCGGTTGTCCTCTGTTGAAACGCTGGGTGCAACCACGGTGATCCTGACCGACAAGACCGGGACGCTGACGGAAAACCGGATGACGGTGGTGGGTTACCTGGTCGAGGGCGGTGAAATCGACCTTGAGGGCCATGGTGGTGGACACATCCTCGAAGGCGGCGATGCACGGCTCGATCCCGATGGAGACAAAGCGCTTGGCTGGGCGATCCGGATCGGCGCCCTGTGCACCAATGCGGACCTCGGTGATGGCGGCGAGGACAGACGTACAGGCGATCCGATGGAACTGGCACTGCTGCAGGCGGCGGATCAGGCCGGGCTGTCCCAGTCCGAACTCCTCAAGGATTTCCCGGAGATCCGCGAGCATGCCTTCGATCCCTCGTTGCGGATGATGGCGACAGTCCATGAAGACGGTGATCGCTTCCTGATTGCGGTGAAGGGCGCGCCCGAAGCTGTCATCGACAGCGCCGAATATGGTCTCGGTCCCGATGGTCCGCGCCCGCTGGATGGCGCCAGCCGCAAAGCCTGGAAAGACCGGAGTTCGAAAGCCGCGCAAGCCGGGAACCGGCTCCTTGGACTGGCGATGCGGCACACCGAAAGCGGTGAGGCGGAGCCTTACGCCGGCCTCACCCTGGTCGGGCTGGTCTGTCTTAACGATCCGGTGCGCGAGGATGTGCCGCAGGCAATCCGCTCCAGCCGCGCTGCCGGTGTCCGGGTCATCATGCTGACCGGTGATCACGCCGATACGGCGGCGGCGATCGCTCGGCAGGCGGGCCTCGGCGACGGCGATCTCAGCGTGATCGAAGGCCATGAGATCGACGGCATCGACCCTGAATCCATAAGTGAAGAGACCCGGCGACGGGTCCTGTCCGCTGATGTGTTTGCCCGGGTCGCGCCGGAAACGAAGCTGGTGCTGGTATCGATCTACCAAAAAGCCGGCCACGTGGTGGCGATGACCGGCGATGGTGTCAATGATGCGCCGGCGCTCAAGCAGGCCGATATCGGCATTGCCATGGGAAAGCGCGGTACCCAGGTTGCCCAGGAGGCAGCCCACATGGTGCTGCGCGACGATCGCTTCGCCACCATCATCTCGGCGATGCGGCAGGGCCGGGTGATCTTCGACAATATCCGCAAGTTCGTGGTTTACCTGATGTCGTGCAATGTCAGCGAGGTGCTGGTTGTCGGCCTGGCCGTCAGCATAGGCCTGCCGATGCCGCTCTTGCCGCTGCAGATCCTGTTTCTGAACCTGGTTACCGATGTTTTTCCGGCGTTTGCGCTGGGGCTGGGGCGAGGCGACGGGGAGGTCATGCGCAAGCCGCCGCGCGATCCGAAGGAGCAGATCCTGGACCGGGCGCGCTGGCGGCTGATCGCCGTGCTGGGGGCGCTGATCACCATCGCCACGCTCGGCGCCTTCCTGCTGGCGCTCACCTGGCTGGCATTGGCGCCCGCCGCCGCCGTGACCGTGGCATTCCTGACGCTGGCGCTGGCGCAATTGTGGAACGTGTTCAACATGCGCGATCCCGATGCGGGGCTCATCGGCAACGATGTCACCCGCAACCCTTACGTCTGGGGGGCGCTGGCGCTCTGCCTCGGGCTGATCGGGCTGGCGGTGGGGCTGCCGTCGCTGGCGAACCTCCTGGGCCTGCCCTGGCCGGGCCCGCAGGGGCTGGCGCTGGCGGCCGTCGCGAGCCTGATACCGCTGGCACTGGGGCAGGCGTGGCTGGCGTTCAATCGCCCCTGAAAGCGGGCACGCAGCTCATCCTCGAAACACCAGTGCCGCGCCGGCGGCGATCAGCGCGAAGCCGCCCAGATGGTTCCAGCCCAGCGGCTCCTTCAGCACCACGACCGAGAAACCGGCGAAGACAATCAGCGTGATGACTTCCTGCATGGTCTTGAGTTCGACCGCCGACCAGACCGCGTGGCCGATGCGATTGGCGGGCACCGCCAGGCAATACTCGAAGAAAGCGATGCCCCAGGAGACTACTATCACGAGCATGAGTGGCGACGACTTGAACTTCAGGTGTCCGTACCAGGCAAATGTCATGAAGATGTTGGAGGCCGCCAGCAGCAGCACTGGCAGCCATTTGATGGCGAAAGGCGAAAGCGTCATGGTGCGGGATTCCGGCAGCGGGATGCTGCCGGAAAATCACTGCTGATATCTGTGGCTTTGCGTCAATACCCAACCGTTGCCGAGCCCGTCCGCCGAGGGTCGGAGGCCCCCAGCAGCAGGCCCTTGTCCGCGTCGACATGGATCGACTGGGTCGAGCCCATCACGCTTTTGACCGCGATCGTGTGCCCCTTGGCCTCGAGTGCTGCCACCGTGTCGCGGGACAGGCCGCCATCCTCGACGCGGATTTCATCGGGCAGCCACTGGTGGTGGATGCGCGCGGCGTGGGTGGCTTCGGCGACATTCATGCCGTGGTCGATCATGTTGGAGATCACCTGCAGCGTGGTGGTGATGATGCGCGAGCCGCCGGGGCTGCCGGTGACCAGGAAAGGCTTGCCGTCCTTGAGCACGATCGTCGGGCTCATCGAGGACAGCGGCCGCTTGCGCGGCTCAACCGCATTGGCCTCGCCGCCGATCAGGCCATAGGCATTGGGTACGCCCGGCTTGGCGGAAAAATCATCCATCTCGTTGTTGAGCAGCACGCCGGTGCCGGCCGCCGTCATGCCCGAGCCGTAGGAGAAGTTCAGCGTGTAGGTGTTCGACACCGCGTTGCCGTCCTTGTCCACGATCGAGAAATGCGTGGTCTGGTCGCTCTCGTAGGGCGCCAGCTTGCCCGGCTTGATCGTGGCTGACGGCGTGGCGCGGTTGAGGCTGATGCCGTCGCGGATCTTGGCAGCGTAGTCTTTCGAAGTCAGCGCCTTGACCGGCACGTCGACGAAATCCGGGTCGCCGAGATACTCCGAACGGTCGGCATATGCGCGCTTCATGGCTTCCGCCATCAGGTGGATGGTGTCGGACGAATTGTGCCCGAGAAAGCCGATCGGGTAGCCCTCCATCACATTGAGGATCTGGATGATGTGGGTGCCGCCCGAGCTTGGCGGCGGCATCGAGACGATCTCGTGGCCGCGATAGGTGCCGGTCACCGGCGCGCGGATCACCGCCTCGTAGTTCGCCAGATCCTCCACCGTCATCGAGCCGCCGGCTTCCTGCACGGAGGCGGCGATCTTCTCGGCGACTTCGCCCTTGTAGAACCCGTCCGGGCCTTCGGCTGCGATTGTCTTCAGCGTGGCGGCCAGGTCCGGCTGCTTGAGCACATCGCCCGGCTCATAGAAACTGCCGTCCTCCTTGTAGAAGATCGCCGCCGAGGCCGGCCAGCTCTTGAGCCGCTTCTCCAGCGCCTTGAGGCTGTCGGCCAGATCGGCGGTGACAAGGATGCCCTCTTCGGCAAGTCTGATGGCCGGTGCCGCGGCCTGTTCAAGCGTCATGGTGCCGTAGGTCTCGAGTGCCAGCTGCATTCCGGCGACGGTGCCGGGCACGCCGACGGCGAGGCCATGAAACCGGGAGAGCGTGCTGTCGGCATTGCCGTCTGCATCGAGATACATGTCGCGCGTCGCACTCGCGGGCGCCATTTCGCGGTAGTCGATGGCCCTGGTCTCGCCGGTCTCGGCGTCATGCACCATCATGAAGCCGCCGCCGCCCAGGTTTCCGGCGCGGGGCAGGGTGACCGCCAGCGCCAGCGCCACGGCGACGCCTGCATCGACCGCGTTGCCGCCATCCTTAAGCACCTGCAGCCCGACTTCGGCGGCAACGGCTTCCTGCACCGAAACCATTGCCGATTTCGCCCAGACCGGATGCACGGCATCCATGGAGCTGTAGATCGCCGCTTCCTGGGCTGGCGCCGCGCCGGGCGCAAGCGCAAGCAGGGTGGCCGCGGCGAGGGCTGTGAGCGGGCGGATCATCGGGCGTGTCATCGGATCACTTCCTTTCCGGATTTGCCTCCCGCATCCATGGAACGGGATGGAGGGGCCACGTCTGGCAAGGGACTACAACAGGCCACATCGACCGTTTCGTCAACCCGGTGATACTCATGTCAAACGGACCTGCGGCTTAATGCGCCTGTGCGGCCCTTTATCGGCCCGGCGTGGCACCTATCTAATGGGCATGGAAACAATCTTGGTGGATCAGGGCTGACATGGCGTTTCTCGGACTCTTCGGTGTCCTGCTGATTCTGGCGCTGGTTTACGCGCCGCAGTTCTGGGTCGGCCACACCATGCGCCGTCACAGCGATGACCGGCCGGATTTCCCCGGCACCGGCGGGGAGATGGCGCAGCATCTCGTCGAGCGTTTTGAGCTGTCCGGTGTCGGTGTGGAGATGACCGACAAGGGCGACCATTACGATCCGGAAGCGCGGGTGGTGCGGCTGTCGCAGGCCAATTACCAGGGCGCGAGCCTGACCGCGGTGGCCGTTGCGGCGCACGAAGTCGGCCACGCGTTGCAGCATCATGGCGGCGAGCGCGGGCTGGCGCTACGGCAGAAGCTGGTCGGTGTCGCGATGACGACGGACCGGATCGCTTCGGTGTTCTTCATTGCCGCACCGGTGCTGGCCGTGCTGCTGCGCACGCCGGCGGCGATGCTTGGCATGGCGGTGATCGGCATCGGGCTGCTGGGCGTTCGGGTTCTGGTGCACCTGGTCACGCTGCCGGTCGAATATGATGCAAGCTTCAACAAGGCGCTGCCGATCCTGCGCGAGGGCGGGTACCTCGCCGACGAGGACCTTGCCGGCGCCCGCAGCGTGCTCAAGGCCGCGGCCTTCACCTATGTCGCCGCCGCCCTGACCAGCCTGCTCAACCTCGCGCGCTGGATAAGGGTGCTCAGGTGACGTGCTCTTGAATTTCCGGGGCGGCGCTGCATTTGGCATAACCAAGACACTGCAAGACCACCAACCAGAACGATGCCGAAGGAGATTGCCATGACCACCAGACGCAACTTTATTGTTGGCGGCGCCGCCGCTGTCGGAGCCATCACGCTGTTGCCATCGCTCGGCCTTGCAGCCGCGCATGCGGCGAGTTTCGAGCTGATGGACGGAAAGATCGTCATCCATCCGGTGGAGCATGCCTCCTTCGTCATGGAGAGCCCGGCGGGAACCATCTATGTCGACCCGGTCGGCGAGGCCGGGCTCTACGAGGCGCTGCCCAAGCCAGACCTGATCCTGATCACCCACCGCCACGGCGATCACTACAATGCCGATCTTCTGGCTGCCCTTGCCGAGGCACCAATCCTGACAAATGCGGATGTGAAGGGCATGATGCCGGAAGAGCTGCAGGCGCGCGCCGAGGTCATCGCCCCGGGCGGCAGCACCGAGATGATGGGCGTCGCCATCGCGGCGATCGCGTCCTACAACACCTCCGCCGACCGGCAGGACTTCCACCCCAAGGCCCGCGGCGATCTCGGTTTTGTGCTGACCATCGACGGTAGCCGCATCTACATCTCCGGTGATACCGAGGGAACGCCGGAGATGCGGGCGCTCGAGAACATCGATCTCGCCTTCGTCTGCATGAACCTGCCGTTCACGATGGACGCCGAACAGGCGGCCGACGCGGTGGCGGAATTCGCGCCGGCCATGGCCATCCCCTACCACTACCGCGGCCGCGACGGCGGAACCCAGGATCCGCAGGTGTTTGCAAGGATGCTGAGCGAAGCTGGCAGTGCGACCGAGGTCAAGCTGCACGACTGGTACAACGGCGCACTCGGCTGAGGCTTCGCACGCCTCTGCAACCCGCCTTTATCCTGCCGGGTCCATGCTTGAAGCGTGGACCCGGTTTGCGTCGAAGGGGAGATAGCCCCGATTGAGCGAAAATCTGAACGGCTGATTTGCTTCTTTCCGCCGGACAGGTAGAAGGGCCATTGAAAGCCGGATTTTCCGGCAGCCCGACCACCAACCCCGAAGGACCACCCTTGAACGCCCCCGATCGCATCGAAGAGCTGCTCACCGCCACCCGCGAGAGTTTCGCAGAGGGTGCGCTGGTGCAGCTCAAGCTCGGCGGCTATCACGGACCGGAACCGGAACTGAAGGCGGTGCTGGTCAAGAAGATCGCGGTCAAGGGCGGCGAGAAATACTCCTTCACCTGGCGCTACAAGACCCGCGACACGATCAAGAATTACGCCGAAGACGAGGCAATGGAACTGCTGCGCGCCGGCCTGGCGGGCGAATTCCGCAGCGCACAGCTGGCGACCACCGGGTTTGACATGATGTTCGAGCGCAACGGGGCCAAGATGCGTTTGAAGCGCACCGAGGTCGAGGGCCGCGAGGCGCCGTCGACGGAACATAACCGGGCCAAGAGCCGGCCGCTTGGCGAAACTGGAAAACCATGGCTGATGGCGCTCGGACTTGCCGGCAAGAACGGCGCCATTCGCCATGACGCGCAGGACAAGTTCCGCCAGATCAACAAGATGGTCGAGATCTTCGCGCCACTGATCGCATCGCTGAAGGCGGAACCGCCGCTGATCGTCGACATGGGCGCGGGCAAGGGCTATCTCGATTTCGCGCTTTACGACTATCTCGCAACGGTGGTGAAGCGGCCGGTGCGGATCGTCGGTATCGAACTGCGCGATCAACTGGTCGCCGATGGCAACGCCACCGCGAAGGCGTCCGGCTTCGGCGGCCTGAGCTTTGAGGCTGGCACGATCATGGCGTTCGACGCCTCGGGCGCCGATGCGGTGATCGCGCTGCATGCCTGCGACACGGCAACCGACGACGCGATCTTCAAGGGTATAACCGCCGGTGCGTCACTGATCGCGGTGGCGCCTTGCTGCCACAAGCAGGTCCGCCGGCAGATGGCGGAGGGCACGCCCGATGAGACCCTTGAACCACTGCTCCGGCACGGCATCTTCGTCGAACGCCAGGCCGAAATGGTCACTGACACGCTCCGCGCATTGCTGCTCGAACTCAACGGCTACCGCACCCGCGTCTTCGAGTTCGTTTCGGATGCGCACACGCCCAAGAACAACCTGATCGTGGCTGAAAAGGACGGCCGGTTTGGCCGTGACCGCGACGCGGTGCTTGGGCAGATTTCGGACATCAAGGCGATGTTCGGGATTGGCGAGCACTATCTCGAGGGCCTGCTCGGCCTGTGAGGGTCAGGCCTGTCCGAACCCTCAGGCATCGGCGCTGTCCCGCATCAGTGCGGACAGGTGCGATTTCCGGTTCAGTAGGAATGCCTTTAGAAGATCGGGATAGTTGGCCGACGCCGCGTCGCGGACCGAGGGACGCGCAGCGAGCGTCGTGCGCCAGGACACCACCTTGGGCTTGCCGGTCAGTATGCCAAAATCCGCGATGGCGTCGAACGTGTCGAAATACCGGAACACCGGCCCGAAGACGGCGTCCACGAGGGTGAATTTGCCGCCGGCGAAATAGGGTCCGTCACCCAGCTGCGCTTCCAGCCTCGCAAATTTCGCAGTGAGGGAGGCGGTCCTTGCGGCAAACATTTCCGCGTCCGCGGCGGCATAGAAGCCGGCGATGTCGTTCAGGACCGAGGAGCCGAACTCGATCCAGCCGCGATGCTGCGCGCGGATCATCGGATCGTTCGGGTGCAACGGCCCCGGCTGGGTCTCTTCCAGATATTCGAGAATCGCCGCGGATTCGAAAACCGAATGCTGGCCGACCGACAGGACGGGGGTCTTGCCCAGCGGCGAGATCGCCAGGAACCATGCAGGCTTGTTGGCGAGATCGATATCGGTGCGTTCGAACATCACGTCTTTCTCAGCCAGCGAAATGGCGGCGCGCTGGACATAGGGGCAGAGCGCGTGGCTCATCAGGTGAAGCGTCATCGGCAAATCCTCATGTGAATGCAACTGCATCTATATTACCCGGGAAATCGCCGATGTCAATGTTGATGCATCTGCATCTTTCTGTATGATGCCGGCATGAGCAAACCAAAACCCCAAACCGTCGCGGCATGGACCTCGCTCGTTTCCGCCAACCGGGTGCTGCTCGAAACCATCGAGGACGCGCTCAAGCGGGCTGATCTGCCGCAGCTGAGCTGGTATGATGCGCTGCTCGAGATTGAAAGGGCAGAGCCCGGGGGCATACGCCCCTTCGAGTTGAAGGAGCGGCTGCTGCTGCCACAATACGGCATGTCGCGGCTACTCGACAGGATGGCAAAGGCTGGGCTGATCACCCGCGACGACGCCGAGGACGACGGCCGGGGTCAGGTGATCAGGCTGACGCCAAGAGGCCGGAGCACGCGGCAGGCGATGTGGCCGGTCTATGCCGGCGTGCTGACGCATTCCATCGAGCCGCATTTCACCGACGCCGAGGCCGCGGAACTGGCGCGCCTTCTGCAAAAGCTTGGGCGCGGCTGAGACCTTCGAAAGCCGTCGAGGCCTCCCCTCGGCTTCAGGCCTGGCGCTAGGCTCGGTCTGTAAGCGCCAGTCCTTCGGCCAGAAGATCGAAGACCGTGCGAATGCGGCGGCTGGTGCGCAGTTCGCGGTGAGTGACAAGCCAGATCGGGACCGGAAACGGCTTGATCTGCGGCAGAAGCCGCACGATACCGGGTGTTCGGGCGGCGACCTCCTGCATCTGGAAGCTGATGCCAAGGCCGCGCTTGACCATCTCCCACACCACGACGGAGTTCTCCGAGTCGAGGATGAAACTGGCCTCGGTCACCGGCAGGCCGCGGCTTTGCAAGTGCCCGGCAAGCCGCGCGCCGTCCCCCAGGCCGATGAATCCGGCCTTTACCAGATCGGCGGGATGGCGCGGCATGCCGTTTTGTTCGACCCAGCTTTGTGCGGCATAGAGATGTGCCTCGGATTCCTTGATCAGCCGGCCGATCAGGTCGGGCTGGTCGGGGCGGACATGGCGGATGGCAATATCGGCCTCGCGCCGCCGCAGGTCGCTAAGGGCGTTGGAGGCGACAATCTCAAGCGTGATCTGTGGTGCGGCCTGCCGGATGCGATGCACAATGTCGGGTAGGACATAGGCAGCAAGGCCATCGGACGCGGAGATGGTGACGCGGCCCTCGATCGACTGGGTCTGTCCGGAAGCCGCCAGCCGAACCGTTTCGGCGGCGGCGCCCATGGCGCGCACGTGCTCGATCAGGTCGAGGCCGGCTTCGGTCAGCATCAGCGATTTTCCAAGCCGCTCGAACAGGGTGACGCCGAGGCTTCGCTCCAGCGCCGCGACCTGCCGCGAAAGAGTTGGCTGGGTCAATCCAAGCTTGCGGGCTGCGGCCGAGAGCGATCCCTCTTCCACGGTGGTCCAGAACGCCAGCGCATGATTCCAGTCGAACTTGCTCATGCGTGGATGTATATCAAGGCTGCAAATAATCGCAATTTCCATAGAAAAATACATGGGTGATAAGCAGCTGTCCATCCGCGGGGCCGTGCGCTCCGTGATATCATCGCAACGGCGTGTAAAAGGACCGACGCCATGACACCTGCAGAGATCACCAAGATCCGCTTCTGGGACCGCTCGGCCCGTCGTTATGCCGCCCGGCCGGTCGCCGACAGCAAGGCATACGAGACCACGCTCGAGCGCACGCGCGCATGGCTCAAGCCGACTGATGACGTGCTCGAAATCGGCTGCGGCACCGGATCCACCGCGATCCGGCTTGCGCCCCATGTCAGCCGCATAACCGCGACTGACATCTCGCCCGAAATGATCGCGATCGCCGAGGAAAGGCGTGGAGACGGTGGCGCCGGCAATGTCACCTTCCTTGCCGCTGCGCTGTCCGATGCGCGGCTCGAATCGTCCGCCTTCGACGTCGTGATGGCCTTCAACGTGCTGCACCTGCTTGAAGACTTGCCGGATGCGCTGACACGGATTGGCAAGCTGCTCAAGTCGGGCGGGTTGCTGATCTCGAAAACGCCCTGCCTTGGCGACATGTCGGTGATGCTCCGGCTGGTCATCCCGGCGATGCAACTGTTCGGCAAGGCGCCGCCGGTCAGTTACTTCGGCAAGGACGCGTTGCGCCGGGCGATGCAGGAAGCCGGTTTCGACATCGAGGAAACAGGCCTGCATGCAGCCAGGGGGCACGTACTCTTCATCGTGGCCCGCAAGCGGTGAAGCGGGCGGACACATCGGTCAGGCATCTGTGGGGCAATCACCCTTCCTGAACAATTGCAGTATCCTGTCGGGCTGGAACCTGGGGATGGAAAGAGCCTATGCCCAAGAGCCCTGTCGAAAAACGCCCAGCCACGACGTCCGTCTAACGGTTGATCAACTCGCGGTTCACCAAGCGCCGTCAGCCAAGCTGACCCAGCTTCTCCAGCGCCGCTTTCAGCGACTCGTCGGAATAGGGTTTGGTCAGTAGCACCGCGTCGGCGTCAGCCCCATCGGGGAGCTGGCTTTCTCCGGTGGCGAAGACAAGTCCCACACCCGGTTTGAGCGCCCGCACCTTTTGGGCCAGTTCGCCGCCCTTCATGTCGGGCAGGCCGACATCAGTGACCAAGATGTCGAAATCCTGAGCGGAGGTCGCTTCCAGAGCCTCGGCGGCGGTTCCTGCCTCGATCACCACATGGCCCATGTCCGTGAGCATGTCTGCGGTGTTGATGCGGATCAGGGCCTCGTCCTCAACCAGCAGCACTTTCAGCTTCCGCGGTTCGGAGGTGGACGCAACGGGCGCGGCGTCCCCAATCGGAGTGGCCGTGGCCTGGGCCGAGGATGGGGCCGGTGCGGCCCGGGAGGCCTGCTTCTTGTTGGCAATGAGGTGGCGGATCCTGCCATCCAGCGCCTCGCGGGTGTAGGGCTTGGAAAGCAGTTCGACGCCGGGATCGAGCTTGCCGCCATGGACGATGGAGTTTTCGGTGTAGCCGGATGTGAACAATACCACGAGATCCGGGTTGCTGGCCTTTGCGAGCTTGGCCATTTCAGGACTTTTCAGTGTTCCGGGCATCACCACATCGGTAAAGAGGACATCGACCGGTACGCCGCTCTCGATGACCGCCAGGCCGCTCTGGGCGTCGCGGGCGGTCAGGACGCTGTAGCCAAGATCCCTGAGCGTGGCGACCACGGTGGCTCGGACATCCTCATCGTCCTCGACCACGAGAATGGTCTCGGTTCCGCCCTGGGCCGGGCCCGCGGGAACCTGGGTGTCCTGTTCCTCGTCTGCAAGCGCGCGCGGCAGGTAGATCTTGACCGTCGTGCCCTGGCCGGGTTCGCTGTAGATCTTGATATGTCCGCCGGACTGCTTGACGAAGCCATAGACCATGGACAGGCCGAGCCCGGTGCCCCTGCCTTCGGGCTTGGTGGAAAAGAATGGCTCGAACACCTGTTCAAGCGTGGCTTCATCCATGCCCGCGCCCGTATCGGTGACTGCAAGCAGCACGTAGTTGCCGCTTTCGACGTCTTCAAGGCCGGCGGTGTAGCTCTCGTCGAGCCGCGCATTGGCGGCCTCGATTGTCAGCTTGCCGGTGCCGTCCATGGCATCACGGGCGTTGATGGCCAGGTTCAGGATCGCATTTTCGACTTGGGTGGGATCGGCGGAGGTGTTCCACAGACCTTCGGCGACGACGACCTCGATGTCCACGGTTTCGCCGATGGAGCGGCGCAGCAAATCGTCCATTCCGCCGATGAAACGGCCGACATTGATCACCTTCGGCTCGAGCGGTTGGCGCCGGCTGAAAGCCAGCAACTGGCTGGCCAGCTTGGCGCCGCGCTGAACGCCGGCAAGAGCATTGTTCACGCGGGTCTCGGCCTGCTCGTTGCCGAAGACATCCTTTGCGAGAAGCTGCAGGTTCCCGGAGACGACCTGAAGCAGATTGTTGAAGTCGTGCGCGACGCCGCCGGTGAGCTTGCCGATGGTTTCCATCTTCTGCGACTGCTGCAAGGCCTTCTGTGACTGAAGCAGCTCCTCGGTGCGTTCGGCGATCCGCTCTTCGAGCGTCGCGTTGAGGTCCGCCAGAGCAGCCTCGTTGAGCTTGGCGTGCTCGATGTCGGTGTTGCTGCC
>Ga0114916_1001540_pt1 | contig 12924 bp, 20 predicted proteins | sample MalvirAntarct_66_FD_83501 | JGI IMG/M metagenome (GOLD analysis project Ga0114916, IMG submission 83501) | Marine viral communities from the Global Malaspina Expedition - Malaspina viral metaG Antarct_66 | ecosystem: Environmental > Aquatic > Marine > Oceanic | place: West Anvers Island... | reverse complement strand
TGCCTGGGTGGAAAAGATTTGGCCGGCCGCGCCACCTTTATGGCTCCCCACTTCGCACGGCAAGATCGCCGCGGAATGGCAATGCATTTGATCAGTGCACTGTGATGCTTGCGACGACATATCACGTGTGGTGTTTCCAGAGTCAGGCACGTGCGTCGTAACTACAACCGTCTGCATGGCGGAGAACTCACTGGCATGAGTTTGGTGCAGGGAAATGGCGGAGAAATACAGAGCCACGATGACCGCAAGCGTCAGGGCTTGCCAGCTGAGCTGGCTTCCTTGCAGACTGCGATTTCGATGTATTTGCACGTTATCAAATCCCTACTGAGCGTCATTATTATCACATCGAATCCCATGCCTTCATTGATATGGGTCAAGTTGGTATCAAGGCTATGATGTTTACCGGCCTGCAATTTGCGACACGTTGTGGTGTATGCCCGCAAGCCAGCCGCGGCCGAGCCCTGCAGAACGTTCAAGCCGCATTCCTGGTTTTCGCTGGTAAGAAAGACAAACATAAAGCGCATGTGAGCCAGGTCACACGGCAACCAGAGTTCGGTGTTGTAAAATTTTGTTCTCATTGCATTTCGTTTGGGAGCACCCCAGAGTTTTCCACCTGTACAGGCATCATGGAATTGCCCCATTGGGAAGGCGTCGAACCACACGTGGTTCTCCCTCACTGCGTGATCTGCAGCAAACTACCAATAACGTTCATGGATGGCCCTGGGTCGACGGCACTGAACCGGGTCTCACGTTAATGCGGTATCCCGCGCTGAGAATGTCATTCTCCGGGCGTGTGGGGATCCGCCAGCGCAGCATCCGGTCGACTGACCGGCACGTTTTTCAATGATGCTGTCTGGGCAAGCACCTCTGCGCCGCGGCTTTTGAGAAGCTTTCGGAAGCTTGGATGCATGCCGCCATCCGAATATGCATGGGCCGATGTAACCGTCCCGGAAGCAAGTATCGCTTCCATCTTGCGTTCATCTGAAACGCGCCGAGCAGCTACGACATCGTCTTCCGCGCTCAGCAGTGGTGGACATGAAGCCAGCGGGTTGCGAGGATTGCCACCCTCAAAGGTCGCGTCGAAGACATACCGTCTGCCGCAATAGGACACCTGAGGTTGCCGGCCTGTGACCTCCAAAATGTCATAGCCCTGTTTCAGGTTTTTCCAAAAGTCGAAATTCGGGTCATTTCGATTTCGCGCCATGTTTTCGGGCGTCATCCGGAATGGAAAAGCCTGCACCTGAAAGGAAGTCTGTCCGCCCCTGATAGCTTCACGCGCGATCGCATAGATTTGCGCGACGCCAGCGTCCGTGAGCGCGTAGCATCCTGCCGATGTACAGGCGCCATGAACCATCAAGGCGTCGCCGGTGTAGCCGAGTGCGCTTTCCAGCTTGTTTGGGTAGCCGAGATTGAAAGAGAGATAATATTGCGAGTTGGGATTCAGCATGCCGGCGGAGACATGGTAAAACCCTTCGGGAGCTTGCCGATCCCCTTCTTTGGTCTTTGGGCCGAGCTTGCCGGACCAGCGACACATGGGAAAGGTCTTTAAAAGCGCATAACGTCCAGTACGGTCACGTTTCCAGATCTCGAGCTCGCTCTCATCCTTGAAGATCCGGACCAGTATGGGATCAGCCGGGGTCATCTTGCGTTTGTTCATATCGCTGACGAGGCTCGCCGCAATTGGCTGATTTGCCTTGTTGTCGACGTCAAGAACCGTCGATACGCAAGCTGTCATAGACACTGCCAATGTGGGCAGAATCAAAAATTTGAGTAGCTTTTGAAACAAACTCATCTCTGTCCCTTGTGGATCGGAGAGTTGGTGCCGCCGTCGCCGTTGAGAGTGCGATGTGGCGTTTCATGTTTATAGTGTAGCAGATTTGTTGATCTGCGTGGTTAACGAAAATTTGGAATTCTTGGATGGGTACGTGGCGGCTTCGAACCTTTGCGAAATCGACTGACGTACCAAGAGTGCAGTTCGAGGCCAGCCTGAAAGTGTGAAAACACGTTGGTCGCCAACCATAAAATTGTCAGGCCGCTCGGAGTTCTTGACGGGCGGGCTCAGCCTCTCGCTTCTCAGGTCGGTGCGAGACATGCAAGCGTGGCCAAACGTTTTAGTCACGCTTGCATGTAGTATGTCTCCGGTTTTGTCTCGCGGACTCCAGCATGAAGGGCTAAATCGCTGATACGACGTCCTGAAGCATCTTCCGGACTTGGCCGGCGACTTCGCCGAGCTCCTGATTGTTGATTCCGGTCATCGAGACCACCGGATCGACCGCCGACACTTCCACACCTTCGTCCGTCTCCCGCACAATCACGTTGCACGGAAGCATGGCCCCGACCTTCGGCTCCATGCCGATGGCCTGCCAGGCCATGTTCGGATTACAGGCGCCAAGGATGCGATATCCAGGCAGGTCCTTGTCAATTTTCTTCTTCATTGTCGCCTTGACGTCGATTTCGGTCAGGACCCCGAAGCCGGCTGCAGCCAAGGCAGCACGCGTGCGGGCGTCGATATCGTCGATATCAGCCCCTGAAAACATTCTGTCTATAGTGTAGCTCATCTGATTGTGATCCTTTCACGCAGCCTTCATTTCCTTAGATACTTGATCAGCGCGGCAATCGCGAGGCCGACAAGGACCAGGATTAGAATCATCCAAAGCCCGCCAAATCCCATGCCATAACCGTTCATCATTCATTCAATCCCTTGCTATGTAGTGGCGAAGGCGTTGCCTCCGCCACTGGTTCATCCAATCGGCATAACGCTCAATTGCCCTCTTTTGTTTCGTTCTGCATCATGCTCCCGGGCTGCTCGCCGTCCATCATGCCGCCATTCTGACCAAGCATATTCCCCGAACGCATCATCATCCGCGTGATCCTGTCCGCTGGCGCGGCAAATTCTTCGGAGGTGACTTGTCCGTCTCCATCCGCGTCGAAGGCTTGAAAGCGGTCGACCGTCTGTTCCCTGACATGGGCGGCGTGAAGCGTTTCGAATTCGGCGAGCGACAGCATTCCATTGCCGTCCGCGTCGTAGGTTTTCAGCTCGTCAAGCAGACCAGTGCGAAGTTCCTCGGGCGAGACTGTTCCGTCGTCATTGGCGTCGAACAAGCGTTGCATATGGTCGGTGTCACCCATCATCGATCCGCCCATGCCCATCATTCCCGCGCCCATGCCGCCGGTTTCGCCATCCATGCCCATCATGCCCGATTGTCCACCGTGCATCATCTTCATCATGCGCATCATGGATCCCATGTCGCCGTTCATCATTCCTTGCATCATGTTGGCGTTGCCACCCGCCATGGGCGAGGAACCGGAATTCGACGTTGCTTGCCGTTGGCCATGGCCGTGATCGGAATCGGCGAACGCGAGATTCGGCAAAGCGGCCGAAATGAGCAGCGCTGTTGCGATGGTCGTGAACTTGTACATCTTACAATCTCCTGGTTGGTTGCACATTCAGTATATGGGCATAAAGAACCCAATCTGAATGGATTGCATCCACCGGTTTGTACCGGCATGTCGCAGGATGCGGGTTCTGTTACATTCGGTGACAAAACAATCACTGACGCATTGTGTCGGTTTTCGATAGAAGAGCTCATGTCCGATGCTCCGCACATTCTCGTCGTCGACGATCACAAGGAAATCCGTGAAAGCGTAAAGCGCTTTCTTGAGAAGAACGGCATGCGCGCCGGCACTGCCAGGGATGCACATGATGCCGAAGCAAAACTTGCCATCGGCAATTATGACTTGATGGTGCTGGATGTCATGATGCCCGGCGAAAGCGGCCTTTCCCTGTGCCAGCGGCTGTCCGCCGAGCGCGCGTTGCCAATCATCATGTTGACAGCGCTAGGCGATGACACGGACCGGATCGTCGGGCTCGAGATCGGAGCCGATGACTATCTTGCCAAACCGTTCAATCCGCGAGAACTACTGGCGCGTATCAAGGCGGTTCTTCGGCGTTCGGAACGCGACGAAAAGCTCGCGGGCGGGTTCGCGGGAAAGCGGCTTCGTTTTGCCCACCTCGTGCTTGATTCCGATAGTCGGACGCTGGTGGACGTATCTGGAAACGAAACGCGCTTGACGAGCGCAGACTTCAAGCTGCTGATCGTCCTGTTGGAGCGCGCGCGTGTGGTACTGAGCCGTGAGCAGCTTCTGGACCTTACGGCTGGCCGTTCATCCGGGCCGTTGGACCGCACCATCGATAACCAGATCAGCCGCCTCAGGCGCAAGATCGAACCCGACATTCTTCAGCCAAAGATCATTGCGACCGTCAGAAACGGCGGCTATTGCCTGTCGGCGGACGTGGAGGTGTTGGGTTGAGTTGGGGGCCGTTGACAAGCCTCAGGGCTCAACTCGTTCTTCTTGTTGTCGCCGCGCTTGTCGTCGCACAAGTCGTGAGCCTGTGGTTGTTTGTCGACGAGAGGAGCCTTGCGGTTCGGGCTGCGCTTGGCTTCGAAGCCGCAGGCCGTGCCGCGAACGTGGCCAGACTGATTGAAGAGGCGCCGGACAATCTCCAGGACTCGATCCTGCGCGCGGCCAATTCTCCGCTGGTCCGATTTGACCTGTCGGGTGAAGCGACAGCCGGAAATTCAGACGGCTCGGATGGTGGTCTGATCGAATCCCGAGTGCGTGCGCTTCTGGGTGGCAGTTACAGCGGTGACATCCGTGTCGAATTGCATGCAATCGAGGGCCAAATCCTGCCAATGCCGCACCTTTCAGCTGAAATGGCTGAGATGCATCGGAAAATGATGCATGGCGCGGTCTTTGCGCTTGAAATGAACCTGTCTATCGCGCTTTCTGACGGACGTTGGCTCAATGTCGGCACACGGTTCGAGCGCCCGCCCTTCCAGTGGCCGTTTTACTCCATACTGACATTTATTCTGACCGCGACGATTATCCTGATCGCTGTTTTCTGGTTTCTCATGACACGCTTTACCGGTCCGTTGAGGCGGCTGGTCGGCGCGGTGGACAGGCTGGGACGGGGCGAAGAGATTTCTGAATTGCCCGCCGTGGGCCCGAGCGAAGTCCGGGAGCTTACCTCGACCTTCAACAGAATGCAGGATCGCCTGACCCGGTTTGTGGCCGACCGAACACGGTTGCTGGCTTCGTTGGGACACGATCTCAGGTCTCCGCTTACGGCAATTCGTGTTCGTGCCGAGATGGTCGACGACGAGGAAACACGAAGCAGTCTGGTGACCTCGGTCGAGGAAATGCAGACCATGGTCGAGGAAACGCTGACCTTCGCGCGCGGGATGTCCGCATCCGAGGCCTCTCAATCTGTCGACATTGGCGCCCTGCTCGAAGACCTGAGAACGGGCTCCCCAGTTCCCTTCCTCCTGGATAGCGGCCCGCCAATAAGTGTTCGCATCCGCCCGACCGCAATGCGCCGAGCGCTTCGCAACGTGATCGAAAACGCCGTGCGTTACAGTGGAGCCGCACACGTGGCATATTCAGTTCGTGACGGCCATCTCATGATTACGGTCGAAGATGACGGACCGGGCATCCCGGAAACCGAGTTTGAACGGGTTTTCGATCCGTTTTTCAGGCTCGAAGAATCGAGATCATTGGAAACCGGTGGGCACGGGCTTGGTCTGTCAATTGCACGTACAATCATCACGGCCCATGGCGGCGACATCTGGCTGGCCAATCGGCAGGAGGGTGGGTTGTGCGTCTCGATACTGGTTCCTTTGGAGGGAACTCCGCATGAAACCGCTGAGGACACCCGCATGCAGTGGATCAACTCTTCCGCTTGAGCCGTTGGCTCGCAGTTTACCTACTATCTCGCAGTCCGTCTGATGAAGGGGTCTCCGTTGATTGTCTCATTCTGCATGACGTGGCCAACAAGAACGAAGCGAATAGGAGTTTGGAACGAATGCAGCTGGCCTTTTGTTTCCTTTGGGGACCCGTATCCGCATTCCGGGTGGAGTAATTTCGAATTTGCTGGCTTGACCTTCCGGCCGGTGGAACCGCTATCAGCGCCAAATGTACGATCGACATAAAGACCATCAGGTTGGTTGCCGGGTTCCGCAAGTCCGGCAATCCATATTCGGTTCAGACGAAAGCAAGCCGTGGCGCAACACCTTCCTGATCGGGCCCGAACAGACGACGGAAATAGCCTTTGTCGCAGACAATCCGGGAAAATGGCACTACCATTGCCACATGCTTGAAAATGTGGCGGCAGGCATGAACACCTGGTTCACAGTTGTGTGATGGCCGGTTTTTTATGGAAAAATTTAGCCTTTCCGGGTAATTGTAAAGTTATGCGCAGTATCATCATCGCAATCGTTTTCTTGCTGTTTACAAACGGTGCACTCGTGGCCTCGACGCAGGGTGCGCAAACTGCAGATGCAGTTGGCCAAATGATGACCATGCAAAGCCTACCCGAGGCCGTCATGATGAACTGCTGCGACAAGACCGACAGCATGATGGGCCATGGGCACATGACTTGTGGCATGGACTGCCATTACCTTGCGCCCCATGTGGTTTCAGATCTCCGGCGGACAGGCCCGGTGAAAGTGAGCACATATCCGGTTTTGCCCACGTCTTCGGTCGAAGTCCACCTCATGAGACCCCCCATCGTGTCCTGATCACGGATAGCTGCGCCAACGGGCGCTTCCGGAAATTGATCAATCTCGAGGTAATCATGATCTCCAAACGAAAATTCATGTTGGGCTTTGCTGCTTTGGCATTAATGCCGGCATCGCAGACTCATGCGCATGTAAAACCATTCAAGCTGGATCCGAAGTTCGAGCCACAATCAGTGGCGTTCTCGGGATATTCGCCCGGTACGGTTATTGTCGACCCCCGCAACCACTTTCTCTATTTGCAGTTGAGCAATGGAATGGCGCGCCGCTACGGCGTGGGCGTGGGCAAGGCGGGTCTTACTTTCAAAGGGACTGCCAACATAGCCCGCAAAGCAAAATGGCCGAGCTGGACGCCGACAAAGAACATGATCCGGCGCCAACCCGGCAAGTACGCCAAATATGCCAAAGGTGTCCCCGGCGGTCCAGGCAATCCGCTCGGATCGCGTGCGCTTTATCTCTACAAGAACGGGCGCGACACCTACTACCGCATCCACGGCACGACACAGCCGTCGTCGATAGGGCGCTCAGTCTCCAACGGCTGTATTCGCATGATCAACGCGCATGTCGAAGATCTGTATGAAAGGGTGCCTGTCGGTGCACGGGTGGTGGTTTTGTGATGCATCAGCAAGCACGCGAACCGTCACCATGTTCCGGCGCCTCCAGCGTCCCCCAGATCAAAACATGCGGCGTCGGCAAAGCCGGTTCGGGCACCCCGGTGAGTGGATAATATTCACAAGCTGGTTGTCCATGGTCGCGGTTGCCGGACTGATCCTTTCGGCATTGCTGCGGCCCTTGCTCGTTTGGAACTATACCCGGGTGATTACTGCTTGGTGCCCAGATCCGTCAGCAACGATAGCCATGATCATCACCTCAAGAATACGAAAGACATCTGAAATGGCCAAAATTCTCACATCATTAGCCGGCGTGTTTGCCATTGGGCTTTCCATAACGGCCACGGTTGCACTCGCCGAAACACCCGATACTGACAGCCAGATCATGGTGTTCAAGACGCCATGGTGCGGGTGCTGCCAAGCCTGGGTTGAAGCCATGGAACAGGCTGGCTACTACGTCGAGACTACAGACGTCGAGGACCTGACGGCGATCAAGACGCGAGCCGGCGTGCCCGGCGGACTTGAGGCCTGCCATACTGCGATGATCGGCGGCGAAACCAAATACGTGCTTGAAGGTCACGTGCCCATCCAGGCGGTCGAAAAGCTGATGACCGAACGACCCGATATCCGGGGAGTTTCGACCCCGGGCATGCCGATGGGGTCACTCGGCATGGGCGATGACCCAGAGGCAAACTACACGGTATATGCATTCACCGGTCGATCCGGTGAAGAACCTGCGGTCTACTTCGAGGTTGGCAAACAATGAACCGGCGCCAATTCATTACGGGGGTGGGAAGTCTGTCGGCTTTAACCTTACAAGGATGTTCGACAACTGAAACACTGCAGACGACGCCAGAGCCGCAAGGGCCACCGCCTGCCTATCTTGCCATGTACGGACCGATGCCGGGTGAAAGGTTTCCCATTCCAGCGGTAGACCTGACAAAAGTACCGGAAAAATTTTGGCGTAGACAGGTCGATTACGTCGGCCCGCACCCAGTCGGGACTGTCGTGGTCAACACAAACACGTTCTACCTTCATCTTGTCCAGGAAGGCGGCAAGGCTATGCGCTATGGGGTTGGCCTTGGCCGGCAAGGCTTTGAATGGTCGGGCGAAGGCCGCATACAATGGAAGCAGACCTGGCCAAAATGGACGCCGCCTGCGGAGATGATCGCGCGGCAACCAGAACTGGAACAATGGAGCGCGGACAATGGCGGCATGCCGCCGGGTCTCGACAATCCGCTGGGTGCGCGCGCTCTCTACATCTTCCAGAATGGCGAAGACACGCTCTACCGCATCCATGGCTCGCCCGAGTATTGGACAATTGGAAAGGCGGTCTCGAGCGGCTGCGTCCGGCTGATGAACCAGGACATTATTGACCTTTATAACCGCGTGCCTTCGGGCTCCCGGCTGATCGTAGTGTGAGACGGCCATGCGAAAAAAAACGTTGTATGTCACGGCTTTTGCCTCAATCGCGGGGCTTGGCGTCGCCGCAATTGTTGTGATGGCACAACAGGATGATGCAGGAACAGGGCTTCTTAAACCAGATGACCGGCGCGTTTTGGCGGTGGGGAAAACCCTTTATGCCGAAAATTGCGCGACCTGCCATGGTGTGAACCTGGAGGGAGAAGTCGAGGATTGGCGTTCGCCGGGGCCTGATGGCCTGATGCCGGCGCCGCCCCATGACGAGACCGGCCACACTTGGCATCATCCAGATGAAATACTCTTCGACATTACAAAGTACGGAATTGTAGCCGCCGCAAATTTGAAGAATTACAATTCAGCAATGCCAATCTATGAAGATGTGCTCACCGATGCAGAAATCATCGCCGTGCTTTCTTATCTCAAGAGCACTTGGCCGGACGAAATCCGCAATCGCCATGACGAGATGAATGCGCGCTACGCTTTGGAGCCGAAATGAACCATTCGAAGCGTATGGCTTGGGTGGATATTGCGAAGGGCGTGTCGATCATCTTGGTCGTGATGATGTATGCGGTTTACAACACCGGTAGGCATACCGGCAGTGTTGGGTTCCTTCATTACCTGATTGCGTTCGCGACACCCTTTCGCATGCCGGAATTCTTCCTCATTTCCGGCCTGTTTCTTTCGACGGTGATCGCTCGCCCCTGGCGGCGATATGCTGATCGGCGCTTTGCGCATTACATGTATTTCTATGTTGTGTGGGCTTTCATCATGATTGCTTTGAAGGTCGGCATTTTCGCTCGCGATCCGATCGCCATGGTGGCGGATCTTGCCCGCGCCATTGTCCAGCCCTATGGCGTGCTGTGGTTTGTCTACATGCTCGGCTTGTTTGCCATAGCCGCAAAGCTGCTGTGGCAATTCCGGATTCCGCACTGGCTTGTGATTGCTGTTGCGACGGGTTTGCAGATCGCTCCTATCAACGTGTCAAGTTACATTGTGACGCAATTTTCCGCCTATTTCGTGTTTTTCTACATCGGCTATGCGTTCGCTCCCCAGATTTTCCGGGTGGCGGGCTGGGTGGCCGAAAACCAAAAGAAAGCAATTGCTGCGCTGGCTGTCTGGTTCGTCGTTAACGGACTTTTGGTGTTTCTACCGAGTTTCGAACTGCTTCCGGACGAAACGCGCATGGGGTTTGCTGCGTTTCCACCGCTGCATTTCCTGCTTGGTGTTGCAGGCCCGGTGGCAATTTGCACCTTCAGTGTGGTTTTGATGGATCGGCCGTGTACTGGCTGGCTGCGATGGATCGGTGCACATTCGCTTGTCATCTATCTTGCTTTCACTATTCCCATGTCGATTTTTCGCGAAATAGCGATGAATACCGGGCTGATCACGAAAACCGGACCGCTCAGCCTCGCGGTCTTTGTTGTAGCCCTGACAACCCCGATAATATTCTATTTAGCTATCGGCTTGACAGGCTTCGGGCACTTCCTGTTCGAGCGACCAGGTTGGGCACGCATCAAATCTGAGTAGGTCCGGTGTAAGGTCTTTTATGGTGCAGCAGAACTCGAAATGGAAGGTGAGGGCCGGCCGGTTTATCCTACCCAGGTGCGGCGGCGAGCCTTGCCAAGGTGCGGGGGTCGTGTGCTTCTGGCAATGGAATTCGGGTTCACATGCAGCCACGATACAGTGGATTCTGGCCTCCAGAAGTCGCTTCAACATGTTGCCGTAATTCTCGATTGATCCGCTTTGAACATGCATCAGTGCTCGCGATGACCGCATCAAACACGCACCCTGTTTCAAACGAACCGATGTTGGAAGTAGGCTCACAGGTGCTGTCCAAAATTGGCACCTCTCACCTCGTCTAGAAGGTGTCAGTTCGTTTTCACGCGAAATCTTGCGTGGCAGGAAGTGCAGGTTTGAAGCATCATATGAAAGGCGTGTTCGGCGGGCATTGACGAAATTTCTGTGGTGGGGTCAACTTTCTTGCCGAATGGTCCGAGGCCTATAACGTCTCCCGCTCTCATCCGCATGTCCGGGGTCAACGCATCAGGATGGCTCTCAGCGGCAGAAGCGAGGGAATTCGCATACACACCAAGGTCATTCGCCAATGCGGCGAACTCTGCGTGCTCGGTCATGATGGTCGAGCTGGCCCCTGAACCGGCAATGACGGGATTGCCTCCGAAGTGGGCTACCAAGGCACTGCCAGACATCTCATATATCGTTTCTGCGGCTGCTTTGAACAACCCGGAATCGTATGAACGGCTGCCTTTGAACATACCGTCGATCAGCTTCGCTGCCTCGGCCATCGATTTCATGTCCAATTGCCGCGCGACGACTGTGTTTTCAGTCTCTTGAACATGATCCGTGGCCCGAGCGGCGAAAATTGCAAGAGTGATCATGGATATCAATACCGTACATAACTTCAAGCTCATGAAGTGCCTCTTCGGGGACAGGTGTTTAAGGTTAAACACGGCTCCAATTTCATGTCCAAAAAATAGCGATCCAAGGTCAGGCTCAAAACAGTGCTCACTTCGGCGTTTTTGTCTCTTGGCTTTTGAGGGTGCCACAGAAAGGACAGTTTTCTGTAATCATGTCCGTTTCATAGAACTCGTTTTGATGGCCTGGGAAGCTCCCAAATGCTAACAAAACGTTAACAAAATAAAGTAAATTCAATGGCTTGATGCCGGTTCGGTTTAGAGCTATATGTTGGACATGAGTGTGATGTATCGAATCATATGCAGAAAACTGCTGGTTCTCATCAGGTTGGCGATCATCGTGTCGCTAGCCGGATACTCTTTGTCAAATCCTGCCATGGCTATGCACGTCGGTCCATTGGACAATCATCAAACGAGTTTATCCCAGACGATGGATCAGGTGGATGCCTCGATCATGTCGGACGAAAGTGCTCGCTACTTCACCACAGACAGCGAAGATTCGACGCTTGCCTTGCAGGAATGCAACGATGACTTCTGTGCAGGTTTCGTACTTGTCACGTTTCAGGATGACTCCGGTGGTCCGGTCGTATCGGTCGTCCGCGAGTTCATAGACGAAAGCGGCGTTTACCGAGAACTTCACGGCCTTCACCGCCCTCCCAGTATCTGAATTGGGCCACCCGTTCTGCGGGTTTGATTGTGCGCATTTGAGTATAACTTGCTCGTCGCGCCGCTCATAGCTCCTACTCCAATTACACCATAAAAATACCATATCTGATGGCAGCAGCGCCGCTCTTTTCGAGCGGATTCACAGCCGCATTGCGTCCTGGGATCGTTGATTCGGGCAAAGCCGTGGATAGTTCCACGACTCCCGATGTGATGATGCAGGTCACTGCCCGGACGATGTGTCTTTCAACAACCATAGGACTGGAAAAATGAAAACTGTAACTTTCGCACTCCTGTTTGCAGCCCTGGCTTCTCCAGCGCTTGCTTCGGGGACACACTCAGACGGTCATTCCGATGCAATGGCCGTCGGTGAGCCTGGCAAAAAGGCTAAAGCCACCCAGACAATCCGGGTCACCATGAAAGAGACCGACGATGGCCAAATGATTTTCACCCCGAGCGACTTCAAGGTCCGCAAGGGTCAGACCGTTGTCTTCGCCATCAAGAATGCAGGTGAACTGGATCACGAATTCGTCCTCGATCAAGAGGACAAGGTCATGGAGCACAAGGCGATGATGGAGAAGTTCCCGGAGATGGAACACGACGATCCCAATGCAATTCGACTGGCACCTGGCAAATCCGGGGAAGTCGTCTGGAAGTTCACCAATGATGGCACATTTAAAGTCGCCTGCCTTGTCCCTGGCCACTACGCCTCAGGAATGCACGGCAGCGTCATTGTAGCCACTAAATAAGCCCTCCCAAGGAGAAATACCGATGACAAGCATTTTCAAAATCACAGCCGCAGCCTTCTTAACTCTCGGCCTTGCGTCAGGCGCGTTCGCCATGGAGTTCACTAAGGGCACAGTCAAGAAGGTGGATGCAAAGGCCAAGAAGGTCACGCTGATCCATGAAGAACTCAAGAATCTTGGCATGCCGGCAATGACCATGGTGTTCCGTGTCAAGGATGACGCAATGCTGGAAAAGATGAAAGAAGGTTCGGCAGTTGAGTTCGTCGCTGACCGAATGAACGGCAAACTGACGGTCGTCGAACTGAAATAGGGCGCAAAGCCAATTTCAGATTTTGGAAACGGCGCGGACCGGTAAACAGATTGGCGGACCGCACGCTTCTTACAAGACATAGAACCGATACATCTGATACATAAAGGAACACGACCATGAACAAGATCATCATCGCCCTCGGCCTGACCCTCGCAGCCGCAACCG
>Ga0114916_1001537_pt1 | contig 12938 bp, 11 predicted proteins | sample MalvirAntarct_66_FD_83501 | JGI IMG/M metagenome (GOLD analysis project Ga0114916, IMG submission 83501) | Marine viral communities from the Global Malaspina Expedition - Malaspina viral metaG Antarct_66 | ecosystem: Environmental > Aquatic > Marine > Oceanic | place: West Anvers Island... | reverse complement strand
TAATCCGCAATTTCAAATTTTGAAGTTCCCATTTTTCTATTCGTTTAATTTTTTCCAGATTTCTTTCGCTTTTGCAATGTCTTTTTGTTGAGTTGATTTGTCTCCGCCAATCAGAAGAACAATTATTTTACCATCCTTTTCTTTGAAGTATACTCTATAGCCTTTTGCGAAATTTATCCGCATTTCCCGAATTCCGTCGCCAACGGTTTTAGAATCTCCAAAATGTTCGTCGGTTTCTAATTTTTGGATCCTAAATAAAATTTTTGCCTTTGCCTTAAAGTCTTTTAACTTTTTCAGCCATTTGTCAAATTCAGTTGTTTTCTCAATAAAAACATACGCATTGTATCTACTTGGATACAAATTTAAGTAAAGTTTCTGAATAATATTAATTTGGATGGGTTTTTCAGTAGAGTGAGTTTTAATGCACCACAACGTTTAGTATATGAAAAGTAGGCGATTTCGATGCACTAAACTTTCGGATAAGCACAAAGTTTGAAACGAGCCAAAAGCATTGGTTTTACTACTGTTTCGCCTATTTTTTATATACATTGTTAGCACCTTTATTTAATTATATTCAATTGCTTCAAAGCTTTGAAAGTCAGCTCTTTTCTAATCATTGGAAACAAATCCATATTGAAATTTTGGTTCGGTTCAACATTTGTTGCTAAGAAATATGTGTTTCCGTTTGTTTCCACAAATCCAACAAACCAACCGTTGTTATTTCCATTTCTTATTGACCAACCTGTTTTTCCGCTGAGTTTATAATTTTCGTTTTCTTCTATAACTATCATTTTTTTCATTATAGTTACTGTGCGTTTCGATATTGGCAATTCAGAATTATAAAATCTCTTCAAAAACTCTATTTGTTGATATTGATTAATTTGAGACTCACCTTCAAGCCAAAACATATCAATATTTGTTGTATCAACTTCCATTTTCCCATAGTCAAGTTTGTCCAAATATTCATTCATCCGTCTAACACCAATTTTTCTTGCTACTTCTTGATAACAAGGCACACAGGAATAATGAAAAGCTTCTTTAAGAGTCATATCTTGCTCCCAAACCTTTAGTCTTCTTTCATCTCCATTCCATTTAAAAAGTGTACTGTCGTTTTCGACTACTCCGATTTCTAAGGCTATAATTGAATTTGGTATTTTGAAAGTGGAAGCTGGTAAACACCCTTTTTTCGCCCAATTAAAATTGTTTGAATAGTACTTATCATCTTTTAAGTCGTAGATTAGAATTGAACCTGTGACATCTGTCGAGTCGATAAAGGTTTGAAACTCTGTGATAACAATTTCGCGTTCAATTTCAATATTCTGATTTTTGTCAGAGTCAGTCTTATTATTTGTGCAAGAAAACACTAAAATTAATATTGATAGAATATGGATTTTTTTCATTTCTTATATTGGTGCTAACATGTGAATATCTACACCAGTGCATATACCTACACGATATTATCCGCAAAATACCACATTTCCCCCCAACATCCTATACGTAGAACTACGCATTTATAACCATAATCTGCACTAACATAATTCACACAATAGTCAGCTCTGGCCAACTTAGCGAAGCGCACTCATAACCGAAGGGAGCATTCGACTCGCCGAATTCTTCTTAGTTAGTGTCACACGCTTTTATAATTTCCGGTTACAATTTTTCAATCAAATTTTGTCGACTTATTATTGCCATTATTTCTACAACATTTTCATTTACTTTGAAATAAATGCTGTCAGAACCAGAAACGAAGCATCTATAGTCGTTTTTTATAAAATTTAGTAATTGGTGAATTAAATGGTAATGCAATCTGCAGCAGAGAGAATTTCCAATGGATTAATTAGGTCTGAATTACTAAAAGTTGATCTCAATTTATAAACTTACAGCTACTCAACACGTTCCAGTTTTTTCTGAATTGTTAATAACCATTTGACAAAAATTTATAGTCTCAATCAAAAGACATGGATATTATTTACAACTTTACATTTCAAATCAATTCATAATTATTACTCCCTATTTCAATGGAAATCATCAGCGTTTTAAAAAGAGATTTTAGCACAAAACCCTTTCATTTACAAAAGATTACAGATGCCATATTAAAGGCTATGAGCGCCGCCAACCATGGTGAGGTTGAAGATGCGCAGCGCATTTCTGAGAACGTTCATAAAGCACTTTTAGACAGAAAACAATTGGATGCCAATTATATTCCTACCGTAGAAGAAGTTCAGGATTTTGTAGAGACTAAATTAATGGAAAGCGGATTTTTTGATGTGGCTAAAGGGTATATCCTCTTCCGTAATCAACAGACCCAAAAACGAAAGCTGAACATATTTGAGAAGCGCATCAATTTAAAGCCTTACGAATATCCAGCACTATATGAGTATGTTCCTGCAATTCGACATTCTTACTGGATCCATACCGAATTTAATTTTACCAGTGATATACAAGATTTTAAAACCCGACTTTCAGAAGTTGAGCGTAGCGCCATAAAAAACACCATGTTAGCCATTTCACAAATTGAAGTTGCGGTAAAGGGATTTTGGGGAGATATCTATCACAGAATGCCAAAACCAGAGATTGGTTCTGTGGGTGCCACATTTGCCGAAAGTGAGGTGCGTCATCATGATGCCTATTCGCACTTACTTGAAATATTAGGACTTAATGAAGAGTTTAAGGAACTCAAGAAAAAGCCGGCCATCATGATGCGAGTGCAGTATTTAGAAACTGCCCTTAAAAACGCCAAAAGTGAAGACAATAAAGAGTATGCAGAATCGATTCTTTTATTTTCCCTTTTTATAGAACACGTTTCGCTATTCTCTCAATTTTTGATCATTATGGCTTTCAATAAACATAAAAACATGCTTAAGGGCATTTCAAATGTTGTAGAAGCCACATCCAAGGAAGAGCAAATCCATGGCGATTTTGGAATTGATATTATCAAAATCATCAAACAAGAAAACCCAGAATGGTTTGATGAGAGTTACAATGGCATGATTCAAGAAGTATGTCGGGAAGCCTTTGTATCTGAAAGTAGGATTGTAGATTGGATTTTTGAGGAAGGAGAACTTGACTTTTTACCTAAAAATGTGGTGAATGAATTTATTAAAAACCGCTTCAACAATTCTCTTGAAAGTATAGGAATAGAAAAAATATTTGAGATAGACGAAACCCTTTTGGCACAAACCGAATGGTTTGACGATGAAATTATTGGCACCAAGCACGGTGACTTCTTCGTGAAACGCTCTATCAATTACAGTAAAAGAACCCAAAGTATAACCAGTGATGACCTATTTTAAATGAACGAACAAAATCCAACTCTCGACACACAGACTTCAAAAACAATTTCCGAAACTGACAACCTTGTAAACGCTCGAAAAGAGGCGCTTCATCAATCGGAAGAAAAGGAATCAAAAGGCTTCGAATGGCTTAATGAGCATAGCAGAAACTTTTTAGCATCAGGGTATCTATCACCGGGCGTGGCTGCAGAGGTACGCATTCGCGAAATAGCAGATAGAGCCGAACACATATTGGGCATCCCAGGCTATGCAGACAAATTTTACAACTACATGTCTGAAGGTTATTACTCATTGGCATCTCCGGTTTGGTCAAATTTCGGAAAAGAGAGAGGCCTTCCCATCAGTTGTTTCGGGTCGCATATTGGGGATGATATGGGCAACATCCTTTACACACAATCAGAAGTGGGAATGATGTCTAAACTTGGAGGTGGAACGTCAGGATATTTTGGAAAGATTCGCCATCGTGGTGCAGAAGTAAAAAACAACGGGCAAGCATCAGGTGCTGTCCATATTATGCAGTTGTTTGAATCTATGGTTGATGTTGTGAGTCAGGGATCAGTAAGACGCGGCCGTTTTTCACCCTATTTACCGGTTGAACATCCCGATATTATGGAGTTTTTGGAAATTGGTACGGAAGGAAATCCTATTCAGGAACTCACCCACGGTGTAACAGTGACCAACCAATGGATGCAGGAGATGATAGACGGCGATGAAAAGAAGCGCGCTATTTGGGCAAAAGTACTACAGCGAAGAGGAGAAATGGGGTACCCATACATCTTCTTTAAAGACAATGCCAATAATGGGGCCGCAGATGTCTATAAGGATAAGGATTTACCTATTTACGCCAGTAATCTATGTACCGAAATAATGTTGCCATCAAATGACGATTGGTCCTTTGTATGTGTTCTCTCGTCCGTAAACTTATTGCATTATGATAAGTGGAAAGATACCGACGCGGTTGAAACCATGGTCTATTTCCTAGATGCTGTTATTACTGAGTTTATTGATAAATTGGAAGAATATCGCGACTCAGATAGTCGAGAAGACCGGCAAACCTTCCTGTTCATGGAACGCGCTTATAATTTTGCCAAAGACAATCGGGCTTTAGGTTTAGGCGTTTTGGGCTGGCACTCCCTATTGCAATCAAAAATGCTTCCTTTAAACAGCCAAAAAGCATATGATTTAAACAGCGAGATCTTTAAAGTCATTCAAGAAAAATCCTATAAAGCTTCAGAAGAGCTGGCTGAAAAATTTGGAGAACCAGCAGTTCTTAAAGGGTACGGACGACGCAATACCACACTAAATGCAATTGCTCCAACCACCTCCTCAGCTTTTATTTTAGGTCAGGTTTCACAAGGCATTGAACCAATATGGTCCAATGTGTATGTAAAAGATATTGCCAAGATAAAAACTACCATAAAAAACTCGTATTTAGAACAGTTGCTGGAAGAAAAAGGTAAAAACACGCCTGAGGTGTGGCGAGATATTCGTGACAATGATGGTTCCGTACAGCATCTTGAGTTCTTAACCGAAAACGAAAGAGACGTATTTAAAACCTATTCTGAAATTGATCAGTTAGATTTGATATACCAAGCAGCGAATCGGCAAAATCATATTGATCAAGGCCAATCGGTAAATATTATTGTACATCCACAAATGCCGGTTAAAGAAATCAATAAAATTCATGTTACCGCTTGGAAACTCGGATTAAAATCGCTCTACTACCAACATAGCATGAATGCTGCCCAAAAATTTGCTCAGAAAAAAGACTGTGCAAGTTGTGAGGCATAGTAGTGGTTTCCTAATAAGCCAATCATAAACTATCGAATATATTTAAGAACAGGTCAACATAATTTGCACCTGTTCTTTTTATTTTATGGCATTTATAATCGCTGAACTTGAGCCGATTTACTTTTTTCTATCCTCAAACTTCCCCTTCCCTTCTATTGCTGTCATCTACCGTGTATTTGTAGTAATCCTCTTCAAATTATCTGGAAATTAAAGTCGTGTACCCTTGCGCTCTCGTGAACATGGCTTCAGTAAAAAATTTACGTATAATTCAAACGATGGTTTCTTAGAAGACCAACACCTTTTTCCAGTAAGTTTCATTCCAATTTTTCGCTGACAAGATTTCCCAAATCATTACAGATTTAAGTCACATTTTTGAAACAGAATCTTAAACATGGTAACTATTTAAATAATGCTACTTTTTATGACCCTAAGTATCCTCCCTAAAATGATTCTGTATAGCCGGAGGTTCTAGCTACACTAAAAAGCACGTTCAAAAATTGTTTTGCCCGTATTGGTGAGTAAGAATGGGGATTTTTTATTATTCCTACGAATTGAGTTAGGGGCTCGACAAGGTCGGTCTTCATAATCTATTCTATCATGGGCCGAATTGACAGCCATATAAAATTGATAAAATATACATTCTAAAAGCATAGATTTTAACGCGATGAGCGTATCGAATGAGAAATGTGCTGGCTCCTAAACATGTCATCATTATAAACCATATCAAAAACATCAATTGAATATAGACAGTTTTTAAGAATGAAAAAACCCGTAAAGGAAAGTGTGACAACTAGTACCTGAAATTGGACATTCAACCTGACACTTGCTTCTCAAGGAAGACACCAAGGGAAGGTCCACATGCCATAAATTGAACATAAGAATTACCAATGAAAAAACAATCCTCCCCAAAAAAAAGTAAATTACCACTCTATCTTTCCCTTCTCTTCATGACCGTTTTAGTCGGGTGTTATTTTGCGATTCCCTCTGTAAAAATCTTTTTTGATGAAGCTTGGAATGTTCTGACTAGTGACGAAGAGGCACGCATAAAAAAATGGATTGATGGTTTTGGGTGGCTGGGTCCCATTGTAATCGTTTTGGCGATGATCATTCAAATGTTTTTACTTGTAATTCCCACAATTTTATTAATGATAGTGGCAATACTTGCTTACGGTCCTCTCTGGGGAAGCATTATAATTTTTATCGCAGTAATTATTGCTTCGTCGGTGGGTTATATGATTGGAAATTATGTGGGCCCCTCATTTATTGATAGATTATTAGGTGAAAAAACTACCAAAAAAGTGATTTCGTTTGTTGAAAAATACGGATTTTGGGGGGTTGTCATAACCCGGATCAATCCTTTTTTATCTAATGATGCCATAAGCTTTGTTGCCGGAATTCTAAAAATGAACTATTTCAAATTTATTAGTTCAAGTGCTTTAGGAATAGCTCCTTTAATAGTACTGATTGCCATAACGGGGAAGAACACTGATTCGTTGACAAATGGACTTCTGTGGGGCTCAGTCGGGAGTCTACTTATTTTTGGGGTTTATATTTGGTGGGACAAAAGAAGAAACTCCAATACATAAAACTGCCTCTCCAATGACCACCATTTCTAATACTGAATCCCTAAATTAAACTTCCCCCTCTATCCATTGTTTTTGTTATTGATCAGCATTGGATCCACCTTGTTCCAAGGCTAGAGGTAATGGTGATTTTTTAGCACTATTACCTAAATTTAAGCAAAGGGACGTATATTCCGCTATACATGGAGTTGTGGCAAAGCATTTATACAATTTTAAACTCTTTAGAGATTACAATACTATGCCATCTACTAAGACACTGACTCCGGAACAGTTTTTAACTTATTTGAGTTTATTGGCGTTGTCTGCCAAGTTCGCCAAGCCAAACATTCACCACTTATACGTGTACTAAAGGAAGCTGATCGCAACGGGACAATAGAAGAGAATATGAAAAGAAATATGCATACAAACTTCAAGAAAAAAATACATCCTGCGGAATCGTTTGCATAATAACCTACTCCGCCGTTTAACAATTGATGATAACAAAATATATTGCGAATTTTGACCACCCTTTTATTTTAAGTACATTTAATAAAACATCTATACAACTATTAGTGCTGCTCAAACAAGTGGTCCCCCTCTTTATGCACAATATGGAGACCATTAAAAGTAAACACTGTTTAACAAGTAATATGGACTGATTATATAGCAAATTTGATCTGATTGAAAGAGTTGATGACTAATTGCTTTCTGGAATAAGAAACACACTATAAAATAATTGGTTGTTTTTTAATATAAAATCATTAGTGTCCGATAAAAATAAATAATAAATTAACCAACTCATTTAAAGCCAGGGACATTAGAAGATTTACGAAATGAGACCTTGCCATTTAGTAACTGTTTCTACCGAGAGGGCATGTGCGATTTTAATTTAAAGGATCGTGGTTTGTCAGTTAGTTGCAAACAAGTCTTTATTCTAACAGCGCAGCGCCTGCCTGCCGGTGTGGCAGAGTCTTGATTTTTTATCGGACAATAATGATATAACATATGAACAGTTTAAAAATTTAAGAATATTTGAAAAAGGTTCTAACTATCGTTTTTTACGTGATTTCAGTTTTTGTGGCACTTTGTTCTCTACTTTCCATATTCAGAAATTCGGAAATTCGATATATGAAAATGCTCGATTTCCCACGCATCCAATTTTTTATCCTATCAATAATCTGCATTATCGGTCTTTTTTTATTCATAAAGAAATGGAAATTATTTACTTATATACTCATGATTGGTCTTTTAAGTGGGTTATTTATTAACAGCACATTTCTGATCAATTACACAAGTCTTGTTGCTGTAAAAGTTCCAACGTCCAAAGATGTGCAAACTTCTGACCAAACCTTCAGTATATTATTGTCAAATGTTAAAATGACCAATAGACAGGTAAAGCCATTAATTAAATTAATAGAGCTTAAAAACCCAGATTTTATTTTGGCTATGGAAGTAGATCTTTGGTGGGACACAGAACTAAAAGTCTTGGAAAATGACTATCCATATTCTCAACATACCATCAATGACCTTACCTACGGCATGGTATTATTCAGTAAGTTCCCTTTAGAAAAGGTAGAAGTCAATTATTTAACGAATCAGAAAGTCCCCTCTTTTGAAAGCACTATCAACCTTGGCGAAGGTAGGATTATAAGTTTCCATTCTGTCCATCCAGTTCCACCAACACACTTTAAGAATTTACCCGACAATGCCGGTCAACAAGAAAATGCGCTAAAAAAATTAGGAAAGGTAATTGAAGAAAGAAAATTCCCGACCATTGTGGCTGGAGATTTAAATGACGCGTATGGTCATATATAGATGAATTAACTGGAACAAAGAATGTCCTTTATGATGTAAGAGTTGGTAGAGGCTTCTTCAACAGTTTTAACGCAATGAATTTTCTTATGAGATGGCCATTAGACCACGTTTTAGTAACTGAAGAATTTCGTTTGAAGAAATTGGAACGCTTACCAAAAATTGGGTCAGACCATTTTCCAATTTATGTGGAATTGGTAATCTTATCCAATTTACCAGAGGCCGCAGAAGAAGCACAAGAAATATTTAATAATAAAATGATAGGACAGGATTAGCATGTAGCTGGTTAAGGAAAAAGTCGAATAGCACTTGTAGGTTAGTTAAGTAGGTTCTTTTTATTTTAGAAATAAAATCTGGTCATTGTTTAATGTAGCTTTTTTATGCTTACAATTAAACCGAACAAGTATGAATGAATTTCCTTCCTTAGCCGACGTAGAATTGTCCTTGGTCTAATAATATCATAAAATCACACCGTAATGCTTATTATTGGTTCAAAATTCAGATACGATGTGTAACAATTTTCAATTATTCTTTGTAATTCTATTCCTCGCAGGTATTTCTACGCATACTATTAATGCTCAAAAAACGGGTAACATTGTTGAATACTTCGGTAAGGAAAAAATCAATGAGGTTAGTGAAGGAAATGTGTTGCATATTTTTAAAACTGGTTTGGCATTACAAATGCAGAATCTTGGCTTCGAATCCTCCTCCTTTCCCAACGACCCCGTTTTCAATCGGTTCCTAAACGATACTCTATACAGAGCCTCCAAAGAATCAACTTTTGATATTGACTTTTTAGGAAATTCATCACAGTGGCAATCCATAAAAATTGATAGTACCAGCAGTTTTTCTGGCCGGAACTTAAGATCAGCTTATGTACATCTAACCTATACCTCCAATTCAGAGCAGATTGTGCTTTTTGAGGCGTCGGGGCATTCTGTTGCCTTAATCAATGGATTCCCTCACGAAGGCGACCACTACGATTTTGGTTATAGTCTTATTCCTATAAAACTAAAAAAGGGAGAGAATATTTTTGTACTAAAAGTGGGGCGTTTCCCCCGAATTAGAGCAAGATTGATTACGCCCTCTACTGGCGTCCAATTTACAACAAGAGATATGACCATGCCCAATATTCTGCAGGAAGAAAGCAAAGGATACTACGGTGCCGTTAGAGTGGTAAATGCAACGGAGTATTGGATAAAGGATGCTATAATTGAAGCCAAAATAGCTGATCATATTACAACTACGGTAATTGCCAATATTCCACCGTTATCCGTCCAAAAAGTTCCATTTTCCTTTAATTCAAACGCTGTGGAGGCCCCAAAAGAAGGTGTTGACCTACAATTAAACTTAAAAGATCACAAAAAAACGCCTATAAACAATCATACCGTACCCTTAGAGGTAAAATCAAAATATAAGCATCATAAAAAAACGTTTGTCAGTGCTATAGATGGAAGTGTGCAATATTATAGTGTGGCGCCGTCAACATCCAAAAAAGCGTCTCAAGCTTTATTTTTATCTGTTCACGGCGCTTCAGTTGAGGCGGTAAACCAAGCCAATGCTTATGCTCAAAAAGATTGGGGCACTTTGGTTGCACCCACCAATCGCCGTCCGTTCGGATTTGCTTGGGAGGATTGGGGCCGATTGGATGCTATGGAAGTATTGGCAGATGCAAAAACTATTTACCAACCAGATGAAAGCAAAATTTACCTTACTGGACACTCCATGGGAGGTCACGGTACTTGGTACTTGGGAGCCACCTATCCTGATAAATTTGCCGCCATTGCACCGTGTGCAGGGTATCCCGATTTATTGGCGTATCGCGATGGATTTTCAAGATCAGTCTTAGAAATGACACCGGAACAATTAGAAGAAAGAGGTATTTCACCAAAAAGTGTTGCCCGTATGACCTCGGTACCGGTTAACACGCCGCTGCAAAATATTATTGAACGAGCAGGTACACCAAGTAGAACCTTAAAACTGGAACGCAATTATTTACAAAGTGGCGTTTATGTTTTGCATGGCGAAAAGGATAATGTGGTTCCTACTGCTATTGCAAGGGAAATGAGAGAACGTCTGGGTAAATTTCATAATGACTTTACGTATTACGAGTATCCTGATGGTACACATTGGTACGGCAACCACAGTGTAGATTGGCAACCAATTTTCGACTTTTTTAAACAGCGAACTATTCCAAAGGATTCAACAGTTAAAAAATTAGAATTTTTTACGGGATCGCCAGGAGTTTCTGCAACATCTCATTTTATGACCATTCATCAACAAGAAAAGCCTTTTGAGGTCAGTTCTTTTGATTTCTCTAAAGAGGAAGGTTTCGCTATCAACACACATAACGTGGCTTTATTAGAAGTTGATTTATCGACATTAAATGAAAGTATAACTGAAATTACTATTGACGGCGATACCTTAAAAGTGTCTTCAAACCTTAAAAATTTCTTTATAAAGGATAAAAACAAATGGGCCAAGACCTCTAAACCGTCCTTAAAGGAAAAAGGGCCACATAGAAATGGTGGGTTCAAAGATGCCTTTAAAAATAATGTAGTTTTCGTGTATGCCACTAATGGTTCTACCATAGAGAACGATTGGTATTATCATAAAGCACTTTTTGATGCTGAAACTTTTTATTATCGTGCCAATGGTAATGTTGACATGATTAAAGACACAGATTTTTCCCTGGAAAAATATGCTGATAGAAATGTTATCGTTTATGGGAATAAAGACAATAATACCGCCTGGAAGGTTCTGTTGAAAGAGAGTCCAATTCAGGTTACTAACAATGAAGTGCGTATTGGCGATAAAACACTATCAGGAAACCAATGGGGACTATATTACACCATACCTAGAGCCGATAGTGATGTGGCTTCCATAGGCGTCATTACCGCAACAGGAGACCTAGGCATGAAAGCAGGCTATGCCAATCATTATTTGGTAAATGGCACGACTTTTCCCGATGTGATAATGTTTGACAACAATTTGTTGAATCAAGGTGCAAATGCAGTGAAATATGCGGGCTTTTTTGGGAATGATTGGACGATAGAAAATGGAGATTTTGAATGGAAATAAAAAGGGTTGCAGATTTATATTAGTTAATCAGATAAGGAATCCAACCCTAGCATATATTTTTATACATTAATGTCCGATAAAAATAAATAATAAATTAACAAACTCATTTAAAGGAAGGGACATTAGAAGATTTCCGAAATGAGTCCTTGCATTTTAGAAACTGTTTCTACCGAGAGGGAATGTGCGATTTTAATTTAAATGATCGTTGTTTGTCAGCTCGTTGCAAACAAGTCCCTGCCTGCTGGGGTCAGGTTTATTCTTTATTCTAACAGCGCAGCGCCTGCCTGCAGATGAGGTAGGGTCTTGATTCTTTATCGAACAACAAAGATTTTTATACTAGATTGTCTCCCTTCGTTATCCAATAGCAGAAGGATATAAAGTAACAAATTACTGCACGGCGACCAAATTAATAATTCCATCGCTTCGATATCATTATATTCAAATTTCAGCCACACATTTAAGTACGTTTCAAAACTAAGTACTTTTACGTATGATTTTTAACTGTATTCAGGATGATAAAAATGAAGTTATCTTAATTTTTGATATCAAAATAAAAGAGTGGAAATTTCTTTTGTTGTGTAACAGAAAATTGTAACCCAGTGTCCTAAAAATGGTTTAAATATTCTCATAAAAACACCTTAAGGAGTAACCAGAATCTATTTTAATAAGGCAATAAGAAGTAGTGTAAAGAGCGTAAAACCTATAAGTATTTGTCAGTGTTTTCTCTAGTCTTAATCACTTTAGCAGGCGCTCCATAGGCCACAGTATTATCTGGAATATCTTTTAAAACTAAGGCTCCTGAACCAATTACAGAATGGTTACCGATGCGAATTCTTTGTAATATAATAGCACCCATACCAATTATAGAGCATGTGCCTAAACTAATATTTCCGCCCATTGTAACTCCCGGACTAAGACTAGAACAATCACTCATTGTGGAGTCGTGTGACAAAAGCGATCGAGACGCTATAAAGCAATGGTCTCCTACGGTACTGTCATTAGAAATAATAACACCGGCCATGATGAGCACTCCTTGACCAATTACTACATTTTTGCCGATCACAGCATTTGGATGAATTGCTGTAGCAAAGGAAAAATCTGGAACTAAGGTTTTAATTCTTTCAGCTTTTTTATATCGTGTAAAATTGTCCCCTATGGCAATGATACCTTTCTTAACGTTGAATTCCTCAACAAATTGAGGGAAATCTTCAAAATTAGATAAAACTTTATAACCAGCATATGTTGTGCCTTTTTGAAGTTTAATATCAATGATACCAAGTATTTTATAAAGGTTCTGCTTTTCAAGGATATCAATGGTATATTTAGCATGTTCGGAAGCACCGAAAACAACAATCTCCTCCTTTTTCATCATAACATATTAATTTCTCTTAATAAGAAG
>Ga0114916_1001535_pt1 | contig 12947 bp, 14 predicted proteins | sample MalvirAntarct_66_FD_83501 | JGI IMG/M metagenome (GOLD analysis project Ga0114916, IMG submission 83501) | Marine viral communities from the Global Malaspina Expedition - Malaspina viral metaG Antarct_66 | ecosystem: Environmental > Aquatic > Marine > Oceanic | place: West Anvers Island... | reverse complement strand
CGTTAATTTAAAACACACAGTAAATAATATCATCAATAACCACGAGGATAATCAAACAAAACTTGGACACAACCGCGATTTTAGCTCTGCAACCAAGCGCTGTAATTACGGAGCAAATTGAACAGCTGTGTCTAAATAGAAATAGACAGCTGCAACTTACCATTGCTGCACCACGGTGAGGATATTATTTCTGCAGATTCTAAGGATTTAACATTACGACCTATTGCATGGTTCACATCACGTTCAAGGGCGACAACGGCCTGCTTGTTAAGCATTTGATTTATGTCGATGATCGCTATAGGTTATTGTTATTAAATCAACTTTATCTATCTGGAAACGTCAATGTCGACTGTCTATAAGTCTCAAGCCTTACCATAATCACTTATAAAATATTTATCTGTATAAACATTTATGGCATTTTGTGAAGCTATACCCTCTTACAAGAGGACATAGCTTCAATTACTTTTCAAAACTAAAATCTAACCGCATATTGATTCGCGAAATTAAGTTTATCGTTTTAGGCGGTGTTTGTTACTTTTTTAGTCTTTGAATTACTCATCAGTGCAAATAGGAAGTAGCCTACAGAAGCAATAATAAGAGAGTCTAAAGAGGGGATACCTGATAATGTAAACCAGCCTTTGACAGTGCAGAAGCCAACTAGCGATCCCACCACCCACGCGAGGAAGGTTAAAGGTTTAATTGCAGGATCGTTTGTTAAACTTACCTCATCGTAACCATTACGACGATTAATGAAAAAATCAGCAATGTAGATCCCTGCTATAGGTGGTGTTGCAATGCCTAAAAACAGTAAGAATGGAATAAACCACGCCATGATATCCATGCTGCCTACTATTGCGGCAAGGATACCTAGCACAACCGTTATTTGCCATTTAGGAAACTCAGTAAACAAAGTAGATATAACCAACGTACCTTGAAACATATTACCTGCATTACCAGTGATACAAGCAAATACTAACAAAATAGCCGCGGGTAATGTGCTACCTATAATCGCCATTGCGGCTAGTAGTGATCCTTCAGAGGTAATTGAACCAGGTACAGCGCCGACGAAAAAAAGCACGGGGTAAGCTAAACCAAAGGTCAGCACGCCAGCCAATATCGCATGCTTACGATTGTGAACGAAGCTACCAAAATCGGGGGATGTTGCAACTAATACAATGATGGTACCAACCACAGATGAAACTGCTGCACCGAAACTTAAGTTGCTAAGTTTATCAACTACAGTTACTGAGCTTGTTAAAGACATATATAGGATCACAAACATCAGCAAAATAATAATAGGCACGGCAAATTTTGATACCTTGCCCAGAGCTTCAAATCCAAATGCAGTGGATATAACAAAAATAATACAACCTAACGGAACGATAATCGAGACCGGTAGCTCAAGTTGGAATTGTGTTGCTAGCAGATCATGAACACTATGACCGAACATGTTAGCCGTTACCGCTATCCAGCCGAACAGACTGATAGCCATGATAATGTTGATCGCGATAGCACCTTTACTACCAAATGAATATTTAACAATTCCATAAGTGGGTAAGCGAGCTTTTTCGCCAATCGCAATATTGATTACAGCAAGAACAGTTAGAATTAGGCTACCAACAGCAATGACTGCCGCAGCAGACCCTAATTTCAACTGACTACCTAGACTCGATGATGCCAATAGCACTGGGGTAACTAGAATACCCAAAAGGATTATTGTGATTTGAGCACCGGAGGCCGTATTGGTTTGTTCCGCATTATTTCTGCTACTCATATTATGACGCCTTAAATTCACAATTGCATGTGACTGAAGAGATTCCAAAGACAAGTAAGTGATGACTTGTCTTTGGTATTATTATTTGTTCATCTCGATTTATGCGTTAAAGATCTATGCCTTGATATAGTTACGCCAACCGCCAGTTTCGGTGATTTCATGTTGCCCTTCGACAAGCCATGGCTCACCCAAAACGCCAAGCATTTCAGTGCCATCAGCTAGTTTGACTTTACCAATAGCAAGCCCAGCAGGCTCATTGCTTAATACCGTTGCAAAGGCTGTAATGGGGAGCTCCCAGACTTCAAGATCAACACTGTTACTTTCTTCTGTAGTACGGATCATTGCAGGGTGAACATCATTGATTGACCACAGACGGTAATGCTTGTCAGTTTTCTCTTCTCGAATGAATTTACCTCCCACATTGATTAGGTTTGGATTGAGTTCAAGGCCACGCATCAAGGTACCGTTTACAGCTAAAAGAGTCGTAAGAGACATAAGGTTTACTCCGTAAAAAAGCGGTCCGGCATACCGGACCCAAATAAAGAATTAGTTATTGCGGATCCAGGTGCCCGTTTTACCGTCAATGGCTTGAATAACAGTGCTTGCCTTGGTGATTAACCCTGCACCTTTAGGGTTGCCCTCTAAAAATGTTAATAAAGCGTCAACTTTAGGTTTCATTGACCCCTCACCAAATTGTCCTTGTTCGCTGAGGATTTTTGCATCAACAGGATTAAGTTGGTCTAACCATCGCTCTCCTGGCCTACCAAAGTTAATCGCAACTTTTTCAACACCGGTAGGAATGATCAGCATGTCAGCTTGTAACTCTTTGGCGAGCATAGCTGAAGCCAGGTCTTTATCGATTACAGCTTCAACACCCACTAAATCACCTTTGTCATTGCGTTCAACAGGAATACCTCCACCACCGCATGCAATCACTAGCGATCCACTTTCAAGCAGAGTCTTTATACTGTCGATCTCAATAATCTCTTGTGGAATTGGACTTGCAATACAACGACGCCAGCCACGTCCTGAATCTTCCATAATGTGCCAACCTAATTCGGCTGCGTATTTTTCCGCTCTGACTTTACCCATAAATGAACCGATAGGCTTATTTGGTTTCTGAAAAGCTGGATCATTTGTATCAACTCGAGTTTGAGTAACTAATGTCACGACTGGACGTGTAATACCACGGCGTCGCAACTCATTACTCAATGCCTTTTGAAACATATAACCAATGGCACCTTGGGTATCGCCAACCGCATAGTCAACCGGAATGGTACCGACTTCATGAGAAGCCAGTTCTGAGCGGCGTAAAATAAAACCAACTTGAGGGCCATTACCATGAGTTAAAACTAAATCCCAACCACGTTCAATTAAATCAACTAAGTAACTCACGTTATTTGTGACAGTTTGGTACTGATCATTGATTGAACTATGAACATCATTATCAATCAAAGCATTGCCGCCAAAGGCGACTACTGCTAAAGGTCTTTTAGCCATATTGATTCCTATTAATTTCGAAGAGCGACAAGATGTTGTAAAGCATCAACAAAGCACTGCATTGGTGCGGTCGTGATACCGGCTCCAATTTGGCCCACACCTGCTTTTTTGTGAGCTATACCGGTATTAATAATTGGTAAAATCGAGTTATCAGCGACTTTACGAGCATCGATACCCGCTGCCGTTGGCGCAAAGTTCAATGCTGGTAATGTAAATGCCGGATTACCACCTAAAGTAATCGCCTGCATAGCACGACTATTGTTAGTTGCATCAATTGGTGTTCCACCAACAAATTTTACAATCGCTGGCGATGAAGCCATAGCAAAGCCACCGACCCCTGCAGTTTCTGTAATGGCACTGTCACCTAGATCCGCTGCCGCATCTTCGACACCATAACCCGGGAAGAACAAGCCGTTAACTGGATTTGCTGGGGCTTGAAACCATCTATTACCAGTACCGGAGAGACGAATACCGAAATTAATACCATTACGCGCCATAACTGTCACCATGGTGCTATTGGGTATATTTTCGGCAGCTTTTAGCATACTTTTGCAGGCTGCCATGGATAGATTTAAGAAGAAGTGATCGTTCGCGGTAACAAAGCTAATGACTCTCTGAAGTTGCTCTTTTGGCAATGTGGTGCTTAATAGCGCTGGCACAATTTGTTTTAAGAGCAAGCCTGTTGCAGCGGCATTACGGTTATGAACCTCATCCCCCATATGAAGGGCTTGCGCCATAATTGGCTTTAACTCCATAGGACCTGATTGAACTAACATAGCTTTCATTGCATCAGCGAGTTCAGTACCCATCCATTTTAAACGTTCAATAACCGCCGGGCTGTTAGCACCAAAACGCAGTACTTTACCTAGACCTTCATTAAAATTACAGTAGACACGCTCATAAGCATTATTGGGATTTTCGACAACCCACAATGGCATTGAACGACTAATAATACCGGCCATTGGACCTACAGCATCATAGTGATGACACGGTTCAAATGTGACTTTACCTGCATGTATGAGAGATTCAGCCTGTTCAATATTTTCGGCCCATTGCTCAAATAAAATGGCGCCTAAAATAGCTCCTTGAACAGGTCCACACATATCCTGCCAAGCAATAGGAGGACCTGCATGCAAGATCATTTTTTTATCAACTAATTCTGGAATCGCTTCACCAGCAAGCATGACATCGACAAGTATCGGCTGTGCTGCTAGGTAGCGATCCATAGCCATTTGGTTAGCTAGTTCGATCTCTGGTTGATTGAGTAATTGTGCTAAAGCTATACCACCTTTTCGATCGCCACCTGCTGGTGGTTGCCAGTTCATAGCAATCGCTTCACCGCCGGCACGTTCAATGTTAGAGGCAAAACTGACTAGACCTGCATTAAGGACTGTTAGTTTCTGAGTGAAAAGTGCTTTCATTTGAATTACCTCTTTAGCGAAGTTGAGAAATAAATTGAGCAGCAAGGTGAGCTGCATCGGCATTGCTATCTGCAATTAGCACACCTGCAGAGATCAAAGCATCACGGCTTAAATTACGCGACTGAGGATCTAAATCAGTGCCACAAACATGGGAGATAAACACCGGGGGAGTAAGTAATTCTCGGCGAACTTGAGCGATAACCTCACAGAGCTCTGTCAGCGGCTCTTCTGCTGCGCCATAGCCTAAAACTACATCAAACAAAATCACTGCTGTGTTGGGATCTTGAGCATCTTGTAAAATACGCTGATTACGCAAAGTGGGGTCTATCATTGGATGTGGTCGCCCCTGAGTAAAAGCGTCATCTCCAAGATCCACTATGGTATGTTGTTGACTAGTCCACACATCATTTAGCAGGCTGTTATCCTGAACAGGCGTATTTGAGTAGGCTTTCAACCCATATTGACTCGCGATAATTTGCGCTTCGAAACAGAAAGTACCGCCAGCGAATACACCTCTGATATAACGTTGGCTTGGAGATAACTGTGGTTTTAGATCGGCTAATACGGTGTCATCTTTTGGTTTAACTTGTACAGCAGGAATCTCTTGGTTATTTAATACCGCTACAGCAACTTCCGCTGAGTGTGCTAATGAGTGAGCAAAATAAACGTCATTAAGTGATAGATCAGAGCTTGACGCCCCAAGGAAGTGAATCACAACAGGCTTATTGATTTGTGAGGCCGTCTCCAAGATACGTTCAGCAATGGATTTTGCTGGCGGCTTAGAGATGAGCACAATGACTTGCGTGTCATCATCATCGGCTAGCGCACGTAAGCCATGCAACATTGAGATCCCACCAACGTCTTGATGTAAATCATGACCACCTGTTCCCAAGGCTTGTGATACCCCTTCACCTAATTGATGAATGCGACAAGTGGCTTCCTGCAATCCAGTTCCAGATGCGGCGACTACGCCTATCGCACCTCGGCGAACAACGTTTGCAAACCCTAGAGGAATACCATTGATAATGGCTGTACCACAATCGGGGCCCATTACCATGAGATCCTTTTGTTGAGCCAGTTGCTTTATGACTATTTCATCTTCAACGGATACATTATCACTGAACATCATCACATTAAGGCCAAGGTGTAGTGCTTTCATCGCTTCTGCCGTAGCATATTCACCAGGTACGGAGATCAATGCTAGATTAGCATCTGGATGCTGGGCTAGACCGAGAGCAAAACTAGTCAATGGTTGCAAAAATTGTTGACCATCATTATCAATATCTGGTTTTGCCGTTAGTGCTTCGAAAGCAACGTTTATTGCTTCTTCACATGCTTCAGTCTCGCCTTTTACCGCAATGACAAGATCATTTGGCTTAGCAATAATATCGGCACCAAAACCGGCATCCGTCATCCGTGCTAAGTTTGCTTCGGTTCCCATCGAAACAGAGGCTTCATCAATCCCATTAATCTTATTAAGTTGGGCTGAAATCTGCATCAAGGAAACTGAATCCTGATATAGATTTTCAAATGTTTTATATCTAATAGTCATATATATACCTGCTAAAATAAGTTTTCTAATTCAATAATACGTTATTGAGGCAATACAGCATTCCAGCAACAGTATCGGCGCCAGAACTTGAACCAATATTTAAATTAGTCATAACCGAATTTTTAATAATTGATATATCTTTTTCCGTAAACAAATAATATACAAGCCATTGCACCGGATGCTAAAAATGGCAAGACAATGCTAATTTTAAATAATGCGCACTAATATCATTTGTCTTATTTATATTTATCTGAATTGCTGTTCGAAGGCTTTGATAAAGAATCATCGCTTTAGGATGCATTTCAGTTATGCTTGATAGAACAGCCAGAATCCCTATTAAAAATCATCACCTGATGGTGTAAGCCCCTTACCACAACCTATGTTTTTAGCTAATTTTTCAGGAGAAGAATAAATTGAATTTGGCAAAATAAAATCTAAACTCTCAATATATTCATTAACAGAATAAATTACAGTTTCTTCTTTTATTGAAATATATTGGTTTAGTAATCCTTCAGTAATAAAGATATTCTTTTTGATTCTGTTACTATTAAATCTTAATAGTGATGGAGCTCTCAGCCATTCTGTTGCGGTAAGGGTATTAACTTCCAAAGATGAAGTTGATTGGAGACGTATAATACCCCCTCTCATAAATACCTTATCACCCATTTTTACTTTTGCGGTTAATTCCCCTGTAGATTTGAAATTACACTGGTATCCAGTAGGTGTCTCTGGCAGTGCTTTATCAAGAAGGGATACCAAAGGTATTTCAACGAGATCGGTCGTGATATTCATCGAACGCCGAAAAACGCTGTGGACCTTGCCATTAAATGATATTGACGGGCAAAGATATCCCTTAGTGAACGAGATAATCATCTCGATAGCTTACTTAAGACCTTCGATGATATTGTCGCTGTTTGATACCCAACCGAAAATAGCTCCCTGTGCTTTGATCATCTCAAGCGTAGACTTTTGAAATTCAGGGAAATAGGAACCAACACAATCTTCAGGAATAATACATTCATAACCACGGTCGTTAGCTTCACGAACAGTTGTATTAACGCAAACCTCTGTCGTCACACCACAAACAATCAATGTTTTGATATTATGATTTTGTAGGATAATGTGAAGATCGGTTTGGTAAAAAGCACCTTTGCCGGGTTTGTCGATAATTGGCTCGCCAGCAATAGGATATAACTCTTGAATGATATCGTGACCGGCTTCGCCACGAATAAGAATACGACCTTTAGGTCCTGTTTCACCTATAAAGGTTTTGCCACCACGAGTTAGCTTTGCCGGAGGGCAATCAGTAAGATCTGCACGATGACCTTCGCGAGTATGGATAACCATAATCCCTGATTCACGTGCTATCTCTAATAGCTTAGTACATGGTTCAATCACGCTACGTACTAAGGAAACATCATTACCAAGCGCTTCACCGAACCCACCAGGTTCAACAAAGTCCCGTTGCATATCAATAACCACTAATGCTGTCGTTTCTAAATTGAAATTTAGTGCAAATGGTTCGGCTTGAAATAATCTAGTCATAATTTAATAACCTTTATAATAGTTGGGCCGGGTTAACTCAAAGTGGTCAACACCGTTTGATAGTATCGAGCCGATATTGATTAAAAAAGTGACAAAATCAGGCTTATGAAATCAAATTTTTTGATGGAAGCCTTTTTAAGACTCATCTGGTGTAAGAATGGTATCTGGTTTTAGAAGAATATCTGGATTAAGTTTATTTAGGTTGGTGTTCATCAAAAAATTTGATGTATGAATTCGCTTTTATTGTTCGATGGATAGTAAAAAACGTGAACCGGCTCACTTAGTGATAATACTAGAAATGGGAGCGAGCTCTCATTTGGTAATAATACCGATTCACTGGGACCATTGGTTTGCAATCTCTGCATGCATTAAATATTCAATACACCAATTTAATACCGGGCTTTCACGATTAGCATGCCAAGCATAAAATAGTTGAGTTGGTTGCTTGTGTTCTACAATCGCTTTTTTGATTACTCGCCCCAAATTGAGTGATTCTTTAATACGATGATGAGGTATATAACCGATGCCAACACCACGTTCAATTAACTTAATCGCAGTTGATAACTCAGGTGCATAAATGATTTTCTGTCCGGTTAAAGACCATGCATCCTGTGGTAGTATATGCTTGGATGTGTCTTTAACGACAATGGCAGGATAACCACGTAATTGCTCCGTTGTTAACACATTTATCTGGCTAGCTAGAGGATAAGACTGAGAAACGATAAAATCCCATTCAACTTTCCCAATCGATTGACAAACAATACCCTCCATTTTAGGTGCAGAATGAGGTCCGCCAATCACTAGATCAGCCCGTCTATCATAAAGAGTATCCCAACAACCATTGTAAACTTCTGTTGTAATGGAAATTTTTGTTGATGGAAAATTAAGATTAAGCAGCTCTATTAAATTAATTAAACCATCTCGATTAATAATATTATTAATCGCAATATTGAATGATGCATCTACACCAGTACAGATCATTGCACTATTTCGAACTAACTCTTCGTAGGTATTAAGCATCCATTGGCTATTATCAATAAAATATTGTCCTGCTGGAGTGAGCTTAACTTGCCGCCCCTTTCGGTCAAACAGATCAAAACCTAGCTCTTCTTCCATCTTTTTTACTGTATAGCTAACGGCTGAAGGTACTCGATTAAGCCGTTTTGCCGCAATAGCGAAACTTCCCGATTGAGCTATAAGATGAATAGTTTTAAACGCTTCCTTAGACAAAGGCATATTGATTTCGTTGTTGAGTATTTTTTTAATTATATGCTTTTGTTAATATGAATCAAACTCCTAATTCATTAAAGTTTGCTGCAATAGATATGTTGCTCAGACTTCAGTCTTAACATGCATAGTGATAGCAAAAAATAGAATGAAATTAATCGAAAAATAAATTTTTTAATAACTTTGATTGTCCGAAAAAACTGCTTATACGAGATTGAGTAAATAATATTTATTTAGATACTTTATTACAACTATATAAAATCAGTAAATACCAAAAACCAAAATGTTACCTACCTTTATTTGAAGGCCTGCCCACTTTTTGGCAAAATAGCTAATGTCAGATTTTTAATCTGACACAAATACAACAAAATCGAGGAGAGAACACAAACTCTTGCGCTCACCAAAAATAGGCGTATAATATTTTAAATTTTTGAATATAGAGTATAAAAATGAACCAGACAGTTAAGTACAACTTGACTCATTATCGTCGGAAGTCGACGTTGGTTTTATATTTCTGTTTTCGATTTTAGAAAAGCCTCCTTATTTTAAGGGGGTTTTTTTTTGTCTACTTTTACATAAAGACCGACAATTTTAAGTGATTATCTTCCAGAGGCGACATTCAATGGGAACCTTGAATATAAGCAACAGAGAAAGTTTAAAACTATTTTTATCAGTTATCTATTTATAGGAAAGAGAAGCCATGGCAAACTCGTTGTTTCAAAAACACATCATCTCCATTCCGGAACTAAGCCGAAGTGAACTTGAACTCATTGTTGAAACTGCTGGGAGATTAAAAGCAGAGCCGAATCCAGAACTACTAAAAAATAAAGTTGTGGCATGCTGTTTTTTTGAACCATCAACACGTACTCGCCTCTCTTTCGAGACTGCAGTGCAACGTCTAGGCGGCACAGTTATTGGGTTTGATAACGATGGCAATACATCACTGGCAAAGAAAGGGGAAACGCTGGCAGACTCAGTACAGGTGATCTCTTCTTACGTCGATGCTTTTGTGATGCGTCACCCACAAGAAGGGGCAGCCCGTCTAGCCTCTGAATTCTCTAATGGCGTACCGATTGTTAACGGTGGCGACGGCGCTAACCAACACCCAACGCAAACCATACTAGATCTCTTCTCAATTTTTGAAACTCAAGGACGTTTAGATAACTTAAACATCGCTTTCGTTGGTGACCTAAAATATGGCCGTACTGTGCACTCGCTGACCCAGGCTTTGTCTAAGTTTGACAACATTAATTTATTCTTTGTTGCACCTGAAATCTTGGCCATGCCAGATTACATTTGTGAAGAGTTGGACCAAGCGGGGATCGGTTACAGCCTGCATGCGACGATGGAAGAGGTGATCCCTAAGCTTGATGTGCTTTACATGACTCGGGTTCAAAAAGAGCGTTTTGATGAATCAGAGTACGCTCATATGAAAGCCGCTTATATTTTAAATGCTGCTATGCTAGCTGACGCGCGCGACAACTTAAAGGTATTACATCCATTACCTCGTGTAGACGAAATCACTGTCGATGTAGATAAAACTAAGCACGCTTATTACTTCCAGCAAGCTCAAAATGGCGTTTACGCACGCGAAGCATTACTGGCATTAGTACTAAACGAACAACTTTAAGCAGGAGAGAATAACCATGACCAAGGAAACTCAACAAGTTGAAGCCATAAAAAATGGTTCTGTTATCGACCATATTCCTGCTAATGTGGGAATTAAAGTGCTTAAGCTTTTCAATATGCATAAAACTAATCAGCGTGTCACCGTTGGTCTTAATCTGCCCTCCTCAGCTTTAGGTACTAAAGATCTGATTAAAATTGAGAATGTTTTTATCAGCCCAGATCAGGCTAACCAATTGGCTCTGTATGCACCTAACGCTACGGTTAACCAGATTGAAAATTATGAAGTAGTTAAAAAGCTGACCTTGTCATTACCTGAGAGGATTAATGCAATTTTCAAGGCCCAAATACTAACTGTATCACCCACAATGAGCCAGTAGACAGCAGTTTTAGTGTTATCAATAAAAAACAAGATATTCAACTGAAATGTAAATACTGTGAGAAGGTCTTCTCGCGTGAAATTGTAACTGAACGTCACTAATCCGATACTCATTAGCTAAGGCTATAACATTACATAAAGCCTGTTCAATACCGAGTAGGCTTTATACCTTTGCTATTACAATTGCAGCATAACTTGCTTTAGCTTGGTACGATAAATTTGGCAGATAGAAAATGATTTTTTAAATAGAAACTATTCATAACACAAATACTATTTCTCATACTAAGTTAAAGGTTTTATTATTTATTAGTTGAATATCAGCCCCTTGAAAGACAGAATGTATACTATGGATGGTGTTATTTAATGATGTTTGAACCTCTTCTGCTGCGCGCTTTTGTGGTGTTTGCCGATACAGGCAACTTTACCTTAGTGGCGGCATATTTATACCTAACACAATCGACAATAAGTCAGCAGATCAATTGTCTCGAAGCCGCCGGCGGCAAAGCGCTATTTGACTGGGCTCATCGCCCTATTGAGTTAACTAACGCTGGTAAAAATTTCCTTGGCTATGCATGCAAAATTTTATCATTGCAATGTGAATCCCAAGCATTGGTGGCTAACTCAGCCGGCAGCGCGCTGATAAAAATTGGCATCCCAGATGAATTAGCCACAGAGCAGATGATCGGCGTATTTACCGATTTAGCTAAACAGCATCAGGAAATTAGGCTCGATCTCTTCACGGTCTCAGTATCGAATTGACCAACAGATACCGCAACGGCGACTTTGATATTTTAGCGATCAAAGAAATCCTCGCCGCAGATGATTATAGATTAGCAATCAGCGATCCCATTGCTGGGTATCAGTCAGTCGATACCCAAACACAATGGAATGAAATGCTACCCTTAATCGTTTTTTCTCCCGGCGGACTCAACCGAGATACTATGTTTGAACACATTACCCATGAAGGCAAACTCTGCTATGTGGCATTTTTAGCAGTAATACTCTATGCCGTCGGAGCTGGCTTAAGTTATCGTCTGCTCCCCGTAAGAGCCACCGCCGGGCGGCGAGTGACCTCCAGTAACCTCCACCCGCATTTGGGTATCGAGCTGCCCATGACCTTGTCACTATACCGTATTGACGAAAATGCCATATAAGCTAGCCGATAGCATCGCCCACATATTGGTCAATCGAGAAGCCTTGTTCGAGCAAGCAAAAAAAGGACAAGTTCCACATAAGGAAAACGCAAACGATAAGGGAGTAGTTAACACGAAGATAAAAAGTAAATCACAACACTAGCGCAAGCTAGGGAAAGAAAACGCCTGGGCTTGTACTGCATGCACAAGCAATTGTCAGTAACCCATTAAAAATGGCACTGCTCATTTTACGAAAATATAATAACAAACTAAACGTAGGTGACCCATCATGAAGTTTATTCCACCGCAGTTATTTTTAACCTATATCGCAGTGTGTGAAACAGGCAGTTTTACCCGCGCTGCTGAAAGAGTACACAACTCTCAATCAACCATCAGCCAACAGATTAACCGCCTCGAATCTATGCTTGGCAGTACACTGTTAATCCGCACTCCACAAAAGGTACTCCTTACAGAACAGGGCGAATTTGTACTACGTTATGCACATAAAATCATCGATTTGAATACTGCTATGGTTGATAACTTTTATGAAAAGTCGGAACAAAATATTATCAAGATAGGCGTACCAGACGATCTGTCGGTCGATGTCACCAAGGCCATCGTTAAGTTTCAGCATAACTACAGTATCTTGTTTGAATTTACCTCAGGCCTGAGCAACAACCTCTATCAGGCCTATCAGGCTGGACAATACGATCTTATTCTGGTCAAGCAGCCGATACTTGGTAATGCCTACGCCTATCGCAAAGAGCCGCTCTTGTGGCTCGACAGCGCG
>Ga0114916_1001534_pt1 | contig 12957 bp, 11 predicted proteins | sample MalvirAntarct_66_FD_83501 | JGI IMG/M metagenome (GOLD analysis project Ga0114916, IMG submission 83501) | Marine viral communities from the Global Malaspina Expedition - Malaspina viral metaG Antarct_66 | ecosystem: Environmental > Aquatic > Marine > Oceanic | place: West Anvers Island... | reverse complement strand
GTTGGTGATCACGCCCGTCTGCACAGTCACGAGGCCGTTCGCGTCCACCTCGATGAGCATCGTGTCCATCGAGCGCGGCGCGGGGCCGTCCACGCGGACACCGGCCTTGGTGTAGGTGGAGCGGTGGCACGGGCAGCGGAACCAGCCGCCATCGTCGCCCTGGAACGAGAACTGCGGCTGCCATGGCACCGCGCAGCCGAGGTGCGGGCACCGCTGCCAGAGCGCGAGTAGCCCCGCGCCTCCGCCCGCCCCACCGAGGCGATCCTCGGACGGGTCGAGGTGCACGACCCACGCCTGGGCCTCCCGCATCAGCACCGGCGCGCCGCCGCGCACGAAGGCGGACGCCTCGCCGATGGGTACCGGGCCGCCGAAGCCGGCAACGTTGCGGGGATAGAGGAAGTCGACGGCGGTCCCGGCGGCGCCGAGGAGGCTTACGCCCAGCCCAGCCCAGAACGACATCCGGATGAAGGAGCGCCGCGAGGTCCTCGACGCGTCCGGTGGGGAGGCCTCGTCGCGCGGGTCACCGCCGGGGTCAGGCGACGCCGGGGGCCGGAGCCCGCCGCCGCGCGCACGCAGCGCCTCGCTCCAGGAGTTCGGTGAGTTCGTGGCAGCAGCGCTAGCGGTGCTACCGGTGGAAGAAAGCACACCCCGTTCGATTGACACGATCCACGTCCCGTTCTCCCCCTCCTCCATTTCGAGAGTAGTCCTGCTCAGCAAGCAAGGAGACACACTGCGGACAGAGAACTGGCCCCGCCTTGCGGCGGGGCCAGTCCCCGAGGTTCCCTGCTGCAAGAACGCTCGGGCTGATTCGAGAGGCGGCTACATACCCGGAGGTATGTAGCGGTGATCCTGGTTCCTCACCGTGGAGTCCACATCCACCGCCGAGGGCTTCCTCGACGCCCAGTACGCGGCGAAGAGTGCCAGCACCAGCAGCACGCCGATGCCGATGGCCACCCACGGGGTCGCACTGCCGCCGTCGGCGGCTGCCCCGTCACCCACAGGGCCCTCGCCGGGCTGTCCGTCCTCGGGCGGTGCTGGCTCCGGGACGGTCTGCTGGTCGAACACTTGTGCGCGGTCGGTCGTGTCTAGCCCGGCCGCCGACGCCGGCTGCGCCGCGAGCGCTGCCACGGTCATGAGAATCGCTGTCAGTCCAACCGTTCGGATCGTGAACATCTTGTTCGCGGTCACGGCTTTCTCCTTGTCTTCCGCCCTCGGCCAATCCGAGTGCGGACCGACTCCCGCTCCTTCGAACGAGCGAAGCATCAGGGGCGAAGGACAACAGCACGCTCGCAGCAGACGTGAACAAGTGAACGATCCGTGCCCGAATCGAGGGTTGCAGCGCGTCTGATATGGGAGACTCTCGGCGAGCAAGGCGGACGAATGGCGAGTTCACGGGAGTTCGGAGTCGAGCGATCGGGACCACTTTGCTGGGGGCGATGCCTCGGAGGGTGGACGCCGGACACGAACCAGCCCCCCGCTTGCGCGGGGGGCTGGAGACGGGCGTGAGCCCGTGCGTTGTGGCGTACCGCTAGTTGCGGCGGGCCACCATCCAGCGGCCGGTGCCGGCCAGGACGGCGGCGCCCACGACCAGGAATGCACCCAGGACGAGCGGGGTGCTCGAGCTGTCCTGCCCGATGAGGCCGGCGTTACCGGTAGCACCCGGTGACGGCGTGCCAGTTGGAGAGGCTTGCTGCACGACCGAGTCGATCGCGGGCGCAAAGTCCACTCCTGCGGCGGCCACCGAGCCGGCAGCCAGCAGGCCGACTACCGCTGTGGCGGCGAACGCCAACGTGATTCGTCGAAAGCTCATGGGCAAACGATCCCGTCTACGCGCTCTCTGCGCGTGATTCCGACGCCCGCTATGCACAGCATCCTCCGTGGCGGCGCACAGGTGTATGGCGATTGCTCTGAGGAGTGCGAACGATCCGTAACGCCACTCCAGAGCGATGTTTCAGACACCAGCAAACAGGCCCGCCGAAGCGGGGCTGTTCGAGCGTTCAGTCGTGCCGGGACGCCGCGGGAATCAGCGCCCCTGGGTTACGCCGTGACGCGAATCTTCGAACGCACCGCCTCGACGAGGTCGGCACCCGGCGAGGTGATTCCGTGGTCTTCTGCTGCGTGGAGCGCGACCTGCGCCAGAATATCGTCATCCGAGTCGCCGGTGAAATGTCGCGCACATCCCGGCACAACATCGCCGCAAGAAAATTCCTTCATTCGGACTCCCTTCCGCTCACGCCGGGATTCGCTCGGACGTGAACGCCAGGCCGCGTCGTTCTCACCCTGATCGTCGGCAGGTTGACGGTTGCTCTGGAGCGATCAGAAGCGATGCCAGACGCTCGTCAGAGTCCCCGACTCACCTCGGGTGCTCGTCTCGTGCGCTACGCAGCGGCCCGGTGCTGCGACGGATCGCCGTCGAGGGCGTTCGTGAGGGCCTCTATCAGCCGTTCGACGCGGACCACGCCGATGTACGTGCCGGCGTCGTCCACGCATGCCAGCGGATCGAAGCGGCGCTGGTAGGGGCGCGTCATCGCGCGACGAGCGGCGTCCGAGATCCGCGTCGTGGCCTTCACCTGCGCGATCGCGCGGGCGGGGAGCGCCTCCGCCACCGAGTAGATCGCCACCGGCCGCCGGTACCGGTCCAGCACCGGCAGCGCCGAGAGCATCTGCGAGCCCGGTTCGAGCGCCTCGCGCACCAGTTCCAGCCCCTCAAGCTCGCGGCCTTCCTCGAGGAACGGCCACGGCTCCACGAACGGCTCGACGGTGTGTCGCTCCTCGGCGACCGCGGCCGAGCGCAACAGGAGTTGCCGGATCTCGGGCGCTAGTTCCGTCCAGTTGTTCGCGGGGCGTCCGAGGAAGTACCCCTGCGCGAGGGGCACGCTCAGGCGGGTGAGGGACGCGAGTTCCGCGACGGTCTCGACGCCCTCGGCGAGGAGCCAGGCGTCGACGCGTCCCGCGAAGTGCCCAAACATCTCGACGAGCGCCAGTTTTGCCTCGTCGTGGTCGATGCCGGTGATCAATTCGCGGTCCAACTTCACGAAGTCCGGCCGCAGCCGCAGGATGTGCGAGAGGCTCGCGTACCCGGCTCCGGCATCGTCCACGGCGAGGTAGGCGCCCCGCCCTCGCAGAGCGGTGAACGCCTCCTCGAGCGCCGTGTAGTCATCGACGGCCGCATTCTCAGTGATCTCGAGGACGACGCGATGGAGGCCGCGCGGCCCCTCGAGGATCCGGCGCACCGGCGGCGTGTCGACCACCCACGGCGACAGGTTGATGGTGAGGAATGTGTTCGGTGGCAGCCGGTCACGCGCGTCGAGGGCGCTCGCAACGACGCGCGCCTCGAGCTCCGCGCCCACGCCGAGGCGCTGCGCAGCCTCGAACCACTCGGGCGGCGCGACGCTGCCGAGGCCCTCGGGCGCGTCGAAGCGACTCAGGGCCTCGTAGCCGACAGCCGCACCGTGCTTCAGGTCCACGATCGGTTGGAACGCGAGGGCGAAGCCCTCCCCGCGCAAGACACGCTCCAGCGCGGGAATCCAGGGATCCCCGAGCGCACTATCCGTCGGACCGGCGCCAGAACGTGCGTCGTCCCAACCCAGGGCCATGGCACCGCCTTCAAGACCCGGACGTCGCCGCGGTCTCTCTAATCATCGGCAGAATTGGCCTCGGCTGTATCCGTTCGGTAACAGCTCAAGAAGTAGGTCAGTGCCTGGAGTGGGGCGACAGGGAGACATGCTGCGACACCGCGTGGACGTCGCGCCAGCAGCGGCCGAGCTCCGACTCCAGGAACAGCGGGCGCAGTCCAGCCTCGAGGTAAAGCGACTCCACGATCGCCACGGAGGTACGAGTGGCATTCACCGAGGCAAGACGGATCGCCTCGGTCTGGGAGTCGTCCAGCGAGTCGCCCTCGCAGACAGTGGCCCAGCCAGCCCGCGCCTGCTCGAAGTAAGAGGATCGCGCCGCGTCGAGATCCGCCTCGAGCTCCGCGAGGAGGCTGGCACTGCGTTCCCGCTTCGCCTCGCCGACTTCGATGGCGAACGCATCGAGCGCGTGGCGGGCGATGCCGAGCGCGACGGCAGCGAACGAGAGTTGGGCGATGGGGACGAACGGGAACCGGAACAGCACCCCTTGCTCGCGCGGGACGCCGAACACGTCGAAGCGGTGCGTGGCAGGGACAAAGACGTCAGAGACGCGGATGTCGTGGCTGCCCGTCCCCCTCATACCGGAGACAAGCCAGGTGTCGAGCACCTCGACGGCTGACGCGGGGAAGGCCATCGCGCGCACGAGTGGCGGATCGGAGCCGTCATCGATGATGCAGTTCGCCGTGAACCAGGTCGCGTGATGCGCGCCGCTGGCGAACTGCCACGTTCCCGTGACGCGGAAGCCGTCGCCCTCGGGCGTCGCGGTACCGCTCGGGCGGCCGGAGCCGGCGATCAGCGCCCGCCGAGGACTGAACACCTCGCGGGCGGCCTCGTCCTCCATGTGCGCGGCGAACGGGCCGCCGCCCGTCCCGATGGTGATGAGCCACCCGGCCGCGCCATCGATCCGCGACGCCGCCTCGAACACCTCGAGGGCGTCCGGGACTGCGAGCTCGTCACCTCCGTAGGTGTGTGGGATCCACAGTCGGAAGAGGCCAGCATCCGCGACCGCATCCATCACCTCGTGCGGAAACCGTCCCGACCGATCGGCCTCGGACGCGTGTGCCGAGATCAGCGGGGCGACGCCTTCGAGGGCGGTGAGTACGGTCTTGCGGTCACGTGGGGTGGCAGGCATTTGCCGAGTGTAGGAGTGCTGGGTCTCTGGGTACTGACACGAAGAGCGGCCCCCGGGAGGGGCCGCTCTGGGTCTTCCTGGAACCGACGGCCGGGCGGGCACCACCCCATGGGCCACTGGGCTCCTCGAAAGTTGTGTCGCCAGTCGCGGGCGCGAGCCGCCACCACGCGGGCGCCGCCCACGACGGCCAGGCCGACGACCGCGGCGCTGAGGGCAATCCACGGGGCCAGCCACCCTCGCCGAGCAGGCCGGCGTTGCCGCCAGCCGTGCTCGGAATCGCCCCGACGGAGGGCGCGCGATACACTGGCGGCTCGCCGCGCCCTCGTCCGATCTCTGCCGTCCGAGGAATGCGCCGGCTCCCGGTGGAAGGCCTCGACTGTTGATTCGCGACGAGATCATCCAGCTGGTTGAGCGTGCACTGGAGGCAGCCCAGGCCGCCGGCGACCTCCCGCAGTTCGCGGGCCAAGAGGTCACCGTGGAGCACCCTGCCCGCGTAGAGCACGGGGACTTCTCCGCGAACCTGCCGCTACGCATCCAGGGCCTCGCGCGGATGAAGGCGATCGAGGTCGCCGAGGCCCTCCGCAAGCACGTTCCGGAGCACGAGGCCGTCGACCGCGTCGCCGTCGCTCCCCCGGGATTCCTGAACTTCTACCTCGCGCCCTCGTGGCTCGCCGCGCGCTCCACGGAGATCCTCGAGGCTGGCGACGCCTATGCGTCGAGCAAGCTGGGCGCGGGCAAGCGCGTCCAGATCGAGTACGTCAGCGCAAACCCGACCGGCCCCATCCACGTCGGCAACGGCCGCGGTGCCGCCATCGGCTCCTCGCTCGCGCTCGTGATGGAGGCCGCCGGGTACGAGGTCGAGCAGGAGTACTACATCAACGATGCGGGGACGCAGGTGGCTATCTTTGGCCGCACGCTCTACGCGAGGTATCAGCAGCTCTTCGACCGCGAAGTCACGATCCCCGAGAACGGCTACCCGGGCGAGTACGTCGTCGAGATCGCTCGCACGCTCAAGGAGCGCGACGGCGAGCGCTACCTCCGCCCCGAGGGCGAGGAGGGCGGCCCCGAGATCGGCCAGGCCGGCCTCGACCTGATGATCGAGGGCATCCGGGACGACCTCGCCGCCATGCGCGTCGAGTACACCCGCTGGTACTCCGAGCGCTCGCTGATGTCCGAGGGCGGGCCCTACTCCGAGGTGATGGCGCTGTTGGAGAAGCAGGGCTACGTCGCGCGACGCGAAGGGGCCGTGTGGTTTACCTCGACGGAAGTCGGCGAGTCGAAGGACAACGTCCTCATTCGCTCCGACGGCCAGCCGACGTACTACGCGACGGACATCGCCTACCACTACGACAAGTTCGTCACGCGCGGATTCGACCGCGTCATCGACATCTGGGGCGCCGACCACCAGGGTCACGTCTCCCGCGTGAAGGCCGCCGTCGCGGCCGTCGGCGGGGACCCGGAAGCCCTCGACGTGCTGCTCTATCAGTTGGTCACGCTGAAGCGCGGTGACATGGTCGTGCCGCTCTCGAAGCGCGCCGGCGAGATCGTCACCCTGCGCGACATCGTCGACGAGGTGGGCGCGGACGCCACGCGCTTCTTCTTCCTCCTCACGGGCGCGAACCAGACGATGGACTTCGACCTGGACCTCGCGAAGAAGCAGTCGGACGAGAACCCGGTCTACTACGTCCAGTACGCCCACGCCCGCATCTCCAGCATCCTCACGAAGGCCCGCGAGGAGTCGCTCTCCTCGGACGGCGCGGAGACGGACCTGCTGACGCACGAGGCCGAACAAGCGCTGCTGCGGAAGCTGCTGCTGTTACCCGAGGTGGTCGAGAAGGTCGTCCTGGAACTCGCGCCGCACCACGTGCCGCACTACGCACAGGAGCTGGCGACGGCGTTCCACTCGTTCTACACGCAGTGCCGCGTCATCCAGGCTGACGAGCCCGAACTCACGAAGGCCCGGCTGCACCTGCTGGAGTCGACTCGCGTCGTCCTCGCACGCACGCTCGGCCTGATGGGGATCTCCGCTCCCGCGTCGATGTAGCCCTACGGCAGCGGTGTCGTCTCGGACGTAGCGGGCGTGGAGGACGGATCGGTGCCGTCGAGGTCGCGCGCCGCGTCGGCCGGCCCGCCCGTCTCGATCATTGTGTCGACGATGCGGATCCCCATCGCCAGCAACCCGCGGTCGATCTCCGCGCGGATGGGATCGCCGTCAGTCCCCGGCAGCCCATCGCCAGCCGACTCCAGTGCCCGCCCGATGCGAGTCACCGCACCGCTGTTCGTCCCCTCGAGCACGTCGAGGTCGGACTCGTCGAGGTAGGTCGGGGCGCCCTCGAAGCCGAAGAGCGCGATGCGGGCGTGGAAGACCTCGTCGTCCACGTCCACTGGCATGACCCAGTAGAGGATCGACGAGGCGACGCCGTCTTCCTCGTGGTGCAGGATGAAGCCGGTGATGCCGTAACCGAGGTCGACCGCCTCACGCGCCTCCAGGTCGCGGTTGTGGAAGTCGATGCACTGCTCGATCGTGTAGCGCTCCAGCGTCTGGAGATCCTCGGTGACTACGGCCTGGGCGGTCATCGCGGGATCGGTGTCGGCCGACCAGCCGGGCGCGCGGTAGGCGAACACGTCACCTCGCGAGGTACCGCCGAAGAGATCGGTCCAGCTGATCTGCGACTGGTGCTCCAGCTCCCAGCCCGGGATCTCCGGCAGCACGCCGCGCTGTGACTCGATCGCCACGGCCGGGACGCCCTCGCCGATACCGATGAAGTTGTACTGCTGCGCCTGCACGATGCTGGTCGTCACGGCGAATGACGCGAGGACGAGCACGCTGCCGAAGAGCCAGTAGCCGCGTCCCATGCCACGAGGCGGCTCCCAGGCCAGCGTCCGACCTCGTGGGATCGGGTCGAACCTCAGTCCCATCGGGCGCATGAGCAGCAGCATGACAAGCGTCACGATCAGGAACAGCACCAGGCCGAGGATCGGATGCACGACATCGACCGCGAAGTCGCGCGAGACGGAGGTCGCGAGCGCGAGCATCACCACGACCCTCACGAGGTTCGAGACGAACGCCAGCGTCACTCCGAGGACTACCCAGCGAGTGCGCTTCCAGGCGGTGCCTCGCGACATCCATGCAAGGGCCCACCCGACGATGAAGAACCCGAGCGTCGCGGCGGTACCCGAGCACAACTGCGCGACGATCAGCGTGAAGTTCTCGCCCTCGGGCAGGTTCGTGGACGTGAAGATCTGGTAGTCGGCGGGATCGACGTTGTACGGCAGACGGGCGAAGTCGACCGCGAGTCCGCCTACGCGGGCGGTGATCCAGACGAACGGACCACCGAGCAGGTCCTGGCCCCGGACGAGGAAATAGGGCCACGTGAGGAACAGCATCACCCACGCGGGCCACGTCCGCAGGACCTGCTGGTAGCCGATGAACACGAGGGCCGTGGCGATCATCCAGGGAGCGAGCGCGGCCAGGTCGACTCGGTTCAGCCAGAAGTACCAGGAGAGCTGGGCCGGAGTGACGTACAGGATGAACAGCGCGACGAAGATCAGCGGGAGCCCGACGAACACGTCGGTGAAGAGGTCCCGCGAAACCGGCGGCTCACTGCTGTGCGAGCGGAGCCAGAAGAGATAGAGGGCGCCGAGGAACGCGAACGGCGTGAAGCCAAGCGCATTGTCCGCGAGCAGGAAGTCCTGCATCGCAATGATCGAGGGCGTGAACGGCCCGAAGCCGACGACGATCAGGGCGAGCAGGCGCCAGTGGCGCCGCATGAGGCCGGTGGTGGACTCCGCGGAAGTGGTGGAGGAGAACGTGGCGGTGGACACGGCTAGCCCGTCACCCCGCTAGGGGAGAACACGCGGTTAGAGTCCGCCGTCGTCCGCGTCGTCGCCTCGGCCGTGCCGCAACCGCCCGACCAGGTAGTACGCCCCGGCGAGGCCGACCGAGCCAGCCGGCAGCACGAGCGCCCACGGAACCTCGGGCACTTCGCAGGCGCTCTTCGGATGACACGGTTGGTGGTGGGCTGACGCCATGCCCAGCGCGGACGCAAAGAGGAACGCTGACAGCACGGCCGCTCCGACAACAGCTCGTAACTTCATGGGTGCTCCTCTCGCCGACCGGCAGAACGGGCCGACGCGTTGGGGCAACTCGCCGACGTTCGCCCGGATCTGTAGCCATCTGTATCATCGTCAATTCGACGGGTGGAAACACCCAAAAACCTGATCTCAAGCGTCAAGGTGTAGTGAAGATTCGCCGCCTGTCTCCTCGCTGCGAGTCTGCCGCCGCGAGTGAGCACGCCGGAAAGGTGTCGTCGTGACCTCTGCCGAACCCGAATCGGGATCCTCGAGGAAGCGCATCCTGACCGGCATCCGTCCCACGGGTGCCCTCCACCTCGGCCACTACGGCGGCGCGCTGGAGAACTGGATCCGCCTGCAGGAGGAGTATGAGTGTTTCTTCCTGATCGCTGACTACCAGGTCTCTGACTATGCCGATGACTTCGACCGCGTGCGCGAGTCAGTGTGGGAGGTCGCCCTCGACTGGCTCGCGGTCGGCCTCGACCCGAACGGCAGCCATTTCACGATCGAGAGCCAGGTGCCGGAGCACGCCGAACTGGCGACGTGGCTCGGCTGGTGGACGCCGATGGGGATGCTGGAGCGCAACCCGACCCTGAAATCGGAGATGGCGGACCTCTCCGCCCGCGGCAGCGTGCCGGTCTCGTTCTTCAACTATCCGCTGATGCAGGTCGCGAACATCCTCATGCCGAAGGCGCACCTGGTGCCCGTGGGTGACGACCAGCTCCCCCACGTGGAGATGACCCGCGAAATCGCGAGGCGGTTCAACCGCAAGTTCGACCGTGACGTGTTCCCGGAGCCGGACGCCCTCGTGGGCCGGGTCGCCCGCCTCGTGGGGACCGACGGCGACGCGAAGATGAGCAAGTCGAAGAACAATGCAATCTTCCTCAAGGACGACGAGGACACCGTGAACCAGAAGGTGCGCGGCATGTTCACGGACCCCACCCGCCTCCGCGCCACGGACCCCGGCCACGTCGAGGGCAACCCGGTCTTTATCTACCACGACGCCTTCAACCCCGACGTAGACGAGGTCAACGACCTCAAGGAGCGCTACGTAGTCGGCAAGGTCGGGGACGTCGAGGTGAAGCAGAAGCTCGCGAAGGCGCTCAACACCTTCCTCGACCCGATCCGGGAGCGACGCGCCTACTACGAGGCGCACTCGGACGAGGTGCGTGACGCCCTCGCACGAGGGTCGGCGTACTCCCGCTCTGTTGCGCAGGAAACGATGGCGGACGTGCGCGACGCGATGCAAATCAACTACCTCGGGTAGGCGCTGCTGAGTCGGCGGGCCCCTTGGGCGCGTCATCCTCGTCGCACCATGTCGGAGCCAGACTCAGTACGCTTTGCGGAGAGCCGAGGAGGTAGCGGAATGCCGCGAGCGATCTGGAATGGCCAGGTTGTGGCCGAAACCGACGAGTACGAGGTGGTGGAGGGGAACATCTACTTCCCGCCCGACTCGATCAAGGCCGAGTTCTTCACGCCGATCGATGACCAGACGATTTGCCCGTGGAAGGGCACGGCGTCCTACTACGACGTGACCGTGGACGGTGAGACCTCGAAGGGCGGCGCCTGGTACTACCCGGAGCCGAAGGCGCACCCGCAGGCCCAGAAGATCAAGGACTACGTCGCGTTTTGGCGCGGCGTGCAGGTCGAGCAGTAGCCCTCGACGGTCCGAGTGGAACGAGAAGGGCCGCCCGAGGGCGGCCCTTCTGCTTGTCTACGTTGCCGGCCCGAAGCGGGGCCGCCTCGGCGCTGGCTAGCGCTTCGAGATCGGGATGAACTCGCGGTCCGGCTTGCCCGTGTAGATCTGGCTGGGGCGGAAGATCCGGTTGCCAGAGTCCCACTGCTCCTGCATGTTCGCGGTCCAGCCGAGGGTCCGCGAGGCAGCGAACATCGGCGTGAAGAAGTCGATCGGGATGCCGATCGCGGCGAACACACAACCCGAGAACAGGTCCACGTTTGGGAAGAGCCCGCGGTCGCCCAGGCGAGCCGTGGCGACCTTCTCCACCGTGAGCGCGATGTCGTAGAGGTCGTGCTCCTTCGTGCCGGGCTTGATCACCTCGGCAGCAAGGGTCTGGATGACCTTCGAGCGCGGGTCCTTCACGTGGTACACGCGGTGGCCGAAGCCGGGGATCTTGAACTTGTCGTCCAGGAGCCGCTCGATCTTTGTCTCGGCCTGGGCCGGGTCGCCGATGTCCATGAACAGCCGCAGGGAGCCCTCGTTCGCGCCGCCGTGAGCGGGGCCCGAGAGCGCGCCGATGGCGCTCGAGACGACGGCGTTCGGCTCGGCCTTCGTCGAAGTCACCACGCGCGAGGTGAACGTGGAGGCGTTCCCGGCGGAGTGGTCGGCCTGCAGGATCAGCAGGGCGTCCATGACGCGGACGTGGAGGTCACTGGGCTCGTTGCCTGTGATCATGCGGAGCATGTACTGGGCCTGCGACTCGTCGTCGCGGGGGCCCGTGTACTCGCGGCCTGCCCATGCCTCGGCGATGGTCGCGACCATGTGGCCGACCTTCGCAACGAGTTCGAGCCCGCGCTCCTGGACGGTGTCCACCTTGCGCTCGAAGTCGTTGTCCTGCGGGCCCAGGATCGCCGTGGCGGCCTGGAGGGCGAACATCGGGTGAGTCATCTTCGCCGCTGAGCGGGCGAGCGCGATCTGCTCCTGCGTCAGCGCACGGTCCTTGAGCATCTGCGCGCGAACCTCGTCGAGGCGGGCCTGGGTCGGGAGCTCCCCGTCGTACAGCAGCGCGACGACTTCCTCGAAGGAGACACCCGGCTGGGTGAGTTCCTCGATGGAGTAGCCGCGGTAGGTGAGGCGTCCTGCCTCGCCGTTGACGAGGGAGATCGCGGATTCGGCGATGGGTACGCCTTCAAGGCCGGGGCTAAAGTTGGGGGTATCAATCGTCATCGTCGCGTCCTATCTGTCCTCTCGGAGCAGACGGCAACTGCCGCTCCCCGAGGTACGTGGTCAACGACTCAGGCCTTCCAGCGGCGACGTCCACGCCAGTGGGCGCGCTGGAGCAGAGTTCGGGCGAAGCGAGCATATCACCGGCGGCTGGGGGCCATGTGAGCAGCGCGTTAGCATGTTCGGAACGCACCCCCACTCCCGACTGACCGCTGCTGCTGTCAACTGCCAGAGGCAGCGACGTGCTCCGTTACAAAGCTCTTCACGAGCTTGAAGACTTCCTCCTCACTCTCCTGAAGCCCGTGTCCGGCCCCCTCGAGTATCACGATCTCCTTAGGATCCTTCGCACGCTCGTATACATCCTCGGACGCGGCCTTATCCAGCACGTCGTCACGGGAACCGTGGAGGAGCAGCAGCGGCTTGCCGAGGTCCTCGACCTCGAAGGTGCCGTAGCGCTGGGTGGACATCGAGCAGACCGCCGTGGCCAGCGGGGAGAGCTCCCCGGTCTTCACAGCGACGGCGCCACCGAAGGAGTGACCGACCAGGACGACGCGCTCGGCGCCGACCGCCTTGAGGAACGAGAGGGCTGCCATCGCGTCCGCGACGCACTCCTCAAACTCGCCCGGCTCGCGGTACTTCACGCGGATCGCCGATACGCCATTCGCCGCGAGGTCGTTCCCGAGGCGCACGAAGATCTCGTTCGCCGGGCCCCGGTCGCCGCCCCCCGCTCCGGCGAGGAAGATCGCGACGCCGGTGCCACCCTCGTAGGCGGCCATCAGCAGGGTGATGAGGCCGCGGGTGGTGTCGAGCTCGACCTCCAGCCAGCCGGCCTCGTCGCTCTCACGCGCACGGACGCCCTTGATGGAGAGGGTGATGTCCTCGGCGGGCTCGTTGTCCCAGAAGGCTTCGCCGCCCTCGCCGGGCGCGGGAGGCTGGCCTCCGCCGTTGCCATTGCCGCCGCCGCCCTGGGGGCCGCTGCTGCGAGGGAGTCCGAACCGGCTTGGTTGGTTAGGGTCGTTCGTCATTGCGCGGGAGAGTAGCACCCGCATCGAGGTGTGACGGGGCTGTTATCGCAGGCAGAACCGGCTCCGCGAGGTTCGAGAAACCTCGACAATCCCACGCTCCTGGAGCGCGCTGCGTCACAGCAGGGCGCTCCCACTGAACTCAAGCGATGCCGAGGGCTACCCCAGTGTGGGCGGTGCCTGCCGGTTCCAGTC
>Ga0114916_1001531_pt1 | contig 12968 bp, 8 predicted proteins | sample MalvirAntarct_66_FD_83501 | JGI IMG/M metagenome (GOLD analysis project Ga0114916, IMG submission 83501) | Marine viral communities from the Global Malaspina Expedition - Malaspina viral metaG Antarct_66 | ecosystem: Environmental > Aquatic > Marine > Oceanic | place: West Anvers Island... | reverse complement strand
TTCCAGTATCCTTAATTATTTTTTCAATTTTATCTACTAGACTTTCTGCTGTTGTATTTTGGTAGTTACCAATATAATCTAAGCTCACGTCACAAAACGAACATTGTTTCCAGTAGCACCCGTGAGAAATAGTCAACTTATTCCATCTCGCATCTGTCCACATACGATGCATCGGGTTTACAACATCCAAAAAAGACACATATTTATCAAAAGGTAATCCAGAATAATTTGGTGCAGGCAAGTTTTTATGATGATAAATGGTATTTGGAATTTTATTCTTGTAGACCACTTGATCGTTTTCTAGTACAAACGTTCTTTCCAGTTCATTTATATCAAACTTACCTTCAAGATAACCTACTATTTTTAGCAAAGGTCCTTCGCCATCGTCCAATGAAATAAAATCAACAAATTCAAAAATTCTAGGATCTTCAAGAGAACGCAACTCTGTGTTACAATATCCCCCGCCAAAAGCAACATGAATGTCAGGAAAAAGCTGTTTAACAAATTGAGAACAACGTAAAGCTGCAAATAAATTTCCAGGAAAAGGAATCGTAAAGCAAACCAAATTAGGGTCGTGTTTTTTAATTTGGGATACAAGGATATCCAGCATTTCCTCTTCGATGCGTGTAGGCTGAAAATTTAAAAACTCATCTAATTGGTCAAAACTACTTGCTGAAGTGGCAATTTGTTCGGCATATTTAGTAAATGCAAAAAACTCATCCACATTGGCTTGAATAAAATCTCCTATTTCTTCAATAAAAAGTGTTCCATAATGTTTTGCTTTATCTATTACGCCTATTTCTCCAGCTTCCCATTTAATCCCAGTATTAACGTGTAACAGTCTATGACCTACTGGTAAAAAATCAGGTTCTAAAATTTTATTTGCCGTTACAATAGTTTGCTTTTGAAGAAATCCAATAACCACGTCAACCCTAGCAATGTAAAGCTCCTTCATTTTACTAATCTCTGGATAATAATAATTCTCCAAATCATCTGCTTCCTGAAAAATAGAGCGCAGAAAATTGCCAGTAAAAATCGAGGTAAAAAGCTCAATACTTAAGTCGCAATGCGTAACAGCTATATCGTGTTCATCCAGAAATCCTTTAAGATATGCAGTTGCCGGATAAGCGGTGTTTAGCTGTGTAAAAGGGGGCGTAATAAAAAGGATTTTAGGCTGCATAATGCAAAGATAGAATTCTCTAGAGAGAAATTGATTGAACTAATGTTCTTTTCTAATTTGTTCAGCATGGATTGCAACTGTCTAGAATCTTCCGTTAGTAAAAGTTAAAAAAAATAAACTATCAAAGCGCAGATGAAGTAAAACCAAGAATCAATAATAGCACCTACTAAATAGACACTCCCTTGGTTGTTGCGTTTTACTATTGTTGTCTTTTGGCTTATCTCCGTGCACTACCCTAAATCCTGCTCCTGTACCAACCTTGATAATCGCTTCGTTATTGACCAAAATGCTACAGCCTTGCACTATAAAAGAGTATTAATAAAAAAGGCGTTTTAGTAAAATTATGATGGCTTATTTTTGAAGGTTTTTAAGGATGGCTTTCATTGCTGCCATATTCGCTTTGAGCTCCTTTACGTCGCTTAGCAGTATTTTTAGCTCCGTATTTTTTTGCTTTAGTTCTTCAATTTGAGCTTGTTGCTCTTTAGTTGCTTCAATTAGCACAGGAACAAGGCCTGAGTAATTTACAGACAAATAACCATTAGTATCTTCACGCACTAGTTCTGGATACAAGGCCTGAATTTCTTGTGCCATTACACCTATTTGTTTTTCATCTCCTCGTTGTTTGGTATCCATCCAATGGTAGCTGTAGCCATTCAATTGTAATACATTAGACAAAGCACTTGAAAGCATCGTTATATTTGTTTTTAGGCGTTTATCAGAGCTTTCTGTCAAGCTACCAGCTAGTGTAGCGTTCCCATTTTTAAAAACAGTTAAAGCATTAGACGCACTACCAAAAACACCGTTTCCAATGGTGAAGAGGCGATCTGCCGCGTCAAAATCGAAGGTGCTTATTGGTGTGTACCCTGTATTATATGCACCTATACTCGTCTCCCCGTATGAAGGCGCCGTTGTCGTATTTCCCATCGCTGTAGAGAATTCACCTGATGCCGTTGTACCAGAACCCATTGCTGTAGACCAATCAGCTGATGCCGTTGTACCAGAAGAACCCATCGCTGTAGAAGAATCACCTGATGCCGTTGTATTCCAACCCATCGCTGTAGACCTTTCACCTGATGCTGTTGTACTCGAACCCATGGCTGTAGAACTACCACCAGATGCAATAGTATTATTACCCATCGCTGTAGCGTTATCGGCTGATGCTGTTGAATACCAACCCATCGCTGTAGACCATATTCCTGATGCTGTTGTATTCAAACCCATCGATGTAGAGTAGAAGCCTACATTTACATCATCCCATTGAGTTCCTGTTACAAGCCCTACACGAAAAGCGCTTTTAGATTTATCAAAAAAAACACGACTATCATGCGCTGTATTTCCATCATCTGCAAATTGAGGCGAACCAAAAATAAAATCATCGTTTGTATAATCTCCAGAAGCGTTAGACGTGACATTGGCTGCGGTTGCAAATGCACCAGTACTAGAAATGGGCTGCCAAGCGAGGCCGTCAAAATACCAAAAGCCTGCGGCACCATCTGTCTGGTAAATTAATAAGCTAGCAGCTGGCAGCGAAATCGCTGTTTTTTGTGCAGCTGTCATACGAGGTGCTAAAACCCCTGCTGTGGTGGATGTAATATCTAATATAGAAGAAGCATTTGGATTCGTTGTGCCAATTCCTACTTGGGCAAAAACACTAACTGTAGTTAATAATATTACTAGCCAAGCAATCAAATTTTGTTTCATAGCGTTGCGTTTTTATAAAGAATCTTCTTAAATAAACTAAATTAAAAGAATGTGCGAGACTCTAGTCCGTAATTATCCTAGGCAAGCTAGCTAAAAACTACGTATAAATATGTTAATTATACACCTGAATTTTAGTTTTAAACTATTGGTCACCCTCGTGAAATATGTGCACTAAGCAGCGGGTATATAAAAATGACAGCGTAAAATCAATTTTAACCTAGAGCTACTTTTTAAGGCATGACACATGCAAACATGGCTTTCTTGATATCACAATTAGATTATAATTAACGCAGCCGAAATTTGTGCCCCATAATATTTATTTATGAGAGTAATATTTTATCTTAGGCGAAGAATATATAGCCTAAGGAGTTACATGTTTTTAACTTCACATTCAATTCTAAAAAACTCACAATGAAACAAAAGTATAACCTATTAGTTTTAGTATCCTTCATGATTTTATTTTCTTTTATCTCGCAAGCGCAATATAGTTCCTTCGAGCACGATGGCATTAGCCGTCAATATATTTATTATGAGCCTGCAGAATTAAATGAGCAAATGCCATTAGTATTTGTTATGCATGGTTTTACAGGGGATGCAAGTAATATTAGAAATTATTCAGCAATGAATCAATTTGCAGATCAATATGGCTTCGCTGTTTGTTATCCTAGAGGAACAGTTGATTCGAGTGGAGATCGATTTTGGAATGTAGGTTATGCTTTTCATCAAAATGAAACCGTCGACGATGTTGGCTTTTTAACAGAATTGGCAGTATACCTTCAAGAAACCCATGAGCTAAACCCAGATTACACCTTTGCAACGGGAATGTCAAATGGCGGAGAAATGTGCTACATGCTGGCTTGTCAGGCTTACGATACGTTTAAAGCCGTAGCTCCAGTGGCAGGTATGATTTTGCAAGACATTTTAGACGAATGTGATGGTAGCCCACCCATTCCACTGTTTGAAATACACGGCTCCCAAGATAGCGTAACGCCTTTATCTGGAGATCCAAATAACAATGATGGTTGGGGTGCATATCCAAGCATTCCTTTTACGATAGATTATTTTGCAGAAAAAAACGAATGTACCACGGTGGAAACTGAAACGTTGCCAGATACAGACCCCTCAGACGGCAGCTTTGTGGTTAGTGAGAAGCATCTAAATGGCATTAACAATAATGAAGTTTGGTACTATGAAGTAGTAGGTGGAGGACATGATTGGCCTGGAGCTTGGGGTAATATGGATATTGATGCTGGAGAAGAGGCTTGGTTGTTTTTTCAAAATTATGTCGATACCACATTGTCAAACCCCGATTTTTCAACAATAGAAAAAAGCATCCGTATTTTTCCAAACCCTACGAGTGATTTACTTTATATTGAAAGTAGTAATTTGTTGGAAATTCATGATGTAGCCCTTTACAATACAGTAGGCTTAAATATAAAAACAACTTTAACTGATAAAAGTATCAATATAAGTCACTTAAAAACAGGTGTTTATTTTCTAAGCATCAGAACATCAAAGGGCATGATAACCAAAAAGATTGTAAAACTATAATATCGTCGCTAGTGATAATTTCGGAAAACAGAAGTTAAATGACTAGCCAACATAATTAAATTTAAACTTTGAAAATAGCCCGATGCAATTTAGCGTTGGGCTATTTTAATTGGCATGAGAACCATCACAGTACGGCGGGTTCTTAGTCTCCTTACAACTACATAAATAAGCGGTTTTCGTTTCCGTTGCCTCGAATCTTAGACTAGGCACACTTTCAGCAGCATTGTGAGATCCATCGCAAAACGGTTGATTCTCACTGTGGCCACAAGCACACCATGAATATTTTTTTCCTTCTTTTATATCGCAAGCGATGGGAGCATCTCCCCCTCTTTTTATATTGTCTTTCATAATTATTCTGGATATTCTACACGTAAATGGTAGATGTTATTTAATTTCTTTTTAAGTACTTTTTTAATAATCTGAATCTCTTTGAAGGTTACATCCGCGTTTAAAAACTGACCTTGCTCCATTTGTCCGTCGATGATCTTCTCAACAAACGCATCTAGCTTTGAAGACGTTGGTTCTTTTAAGCTCTTACTTGCCGCTTCTACACTATCTGCCATCATAAGTATAGCTGTCTCTTTAGAAAAGGGAATAGGTCCAGGGTATTGAAACTCTGCCTTGTTAGCCTCTCCCATTTTATCGAGTTCTTTTTTATAGAAATAATAGACCAAACTAGTACCGTGGTGGGTTCTAATAAAATCAATTACCCTGTCTGGCAGGTTATGTTTTCGTGCTATTTCTATTCCACCAATCACATGACCTATAATGATAGAAGCACTTTCTTTTGGATCAAGTTCATTATGAGAATTGATAGAATTAACCTGATTTTCTGTAAACATGGTTGGATTAGTCATCTTCCCAATATCATGATATAGTGCTCCTACGCGAACTAACATAGAATTTGCTCCAATTTCATTTGCTGCTGCTTCGGCAAGATTTGCAACGTTCAATGAATGATGAAATGTCCCTGGTGCTTTGTTTGAAAGCTCTTTTAGTAACCTAGAGTTTGTGTCGCTCAATTCTAATAAGGAAACGTCTGACACAAGTCCAAAAATCTTCTCATAAAAGTAAATTAGCGGATGCGCAAATAATGTTAATAATCCGCAACCAATAAAATACCCGAAGTTTTCCCAACTAATATTCTGAATATTCCCTTCCTGGATAAGATAAAAGGCAAAATACCCTATTATATAGACACTTGTTATTTGCCCAACTGAAACAAAGAGGTTCGCTCTTTTATATAATTCTGATACTGTCAGAATAGTCACAATTCCGGCAATAATCTGCAGGAACATGAACTCAAAACTATTTGGAACAATAAAACCAAGTAATAAGATAGTGAGTACATGAACAAAAAGTCCTAAACGTGGATCAAAGAAGGCTTTAAGGATTAATGGCAGTGTGCATAGCGGCACGAGATAAACGTATTTAGCATCAAACTTCACCACCATTGTGGTCAAGAAAACCATGAGTCCAATATTAAAAAAGATAAAGGTGACCTTGGTATTATTATTGAATATTTCTGGGCGATATTTTTGAAGAAATAGAAAAAGCATTAGAAACACCATGGACACTAGAATCGAATACCCAACAATAAGCCACAAGTAGTTTGACTTAGTCCAAACTTGAGATTCAAATTCTGCCTTTAATGACTCCAATATTTGGTGGGTGTCACCTTCTACTACTTCGCCTTTTGCAATGATTCGTCCGCCTTTTTCAATGACACCTCTGTTGGGGTTAATTGCATTTACTTGACTTCTTAGAGCACCTTCGGTTAGCTTTGCATTCAGCGTAATATTTCCAGAGATTGATTGTTTTAGTAGCTTTTCAATGAACAATAGATCATTTTCAACCACTGCTACCCCCACCTGGCTAGTAATTCTTTCTAGAAGCTGCCCTTCTTTGAAAAACTGCCCAAAGTTAATTTCGGCAATTTCATTGCCTTTTTTTAAATAAACAAATTGATTGTCTGCATAGGGGTAAATATTCTCTAAAACACCATTATGATAGGCTTCATCGAGTACTGTAGTTCCAATGCGAATAAAGATTTCTTCGTTAAGTTCAAAAAGACTATCAACAAACGTAGCGCTCAAAAGCTGTTCAAACTTTGCTCTACTTTTATTTTCAATTGTTGTGTTGAAGTCGAAATACGGAATAGCATTTAATTTTGCTTCTTCTCGCTCCGTTTCTAAGGCTTCTGCGTTCTTCTTTATCGTAAAGCTAAAAGGCGCGTATAAATTCTCATATTGCCATGGTTTGCCTTTTTGGAAATTGTATTTAAATTGTCCGCCTTTTGGAAGCAAATAAATTATCAGAAAGGTGGATACAATAAACAGGAAAGCCTTGTATATGACCGATTGATTTTTGGTTAATATCGAAAAGAAGTTTTTCATATATCGTATTGGATAAGTAAAGGTATTAATAAGGATTGAGTAATCCCAAAAGGTGTTTGTATAAAGATTGATAATTTGGTTATAAATATGTAAATTTGCACTTGTTTTTAACACATAAAATCATACTAGAAATGAGCAAAAAAGTTGTTATTGTTTCCACAGCAAGAACTCCTATTGGTAGTTTTATGGGAAGTCTTTCTTCCCTTACTGCAGTTCAACTTGGAAGTACCGCTATTAAGGGCGCTATTGAAAAAATAAACCTTGACCCTTCGCTCATTGAGGAAGTTTTTATGGGTAATGTTGTGCAGGCTGGTGTAGGACAAGCTCCTGCGCGCCAAGCCGCATTAGGTGCTGGATTGCCAGATACAGTTCCATGTACAACTGTGAATAAGGTTTGTGCTTCTGGAATGAAAGCTTTAATGAATGCAGCCCAAGCTATTGCTTTGGGAGATGCCTCAATCGTGATTGCAGGTGGCATGGAAAGCATGAGTAATATCCCACACTATCTACATATGCGTAATGGTCAGAAATTTGGACCAGCTACCCTTATAGATGGGATTCAAAAAGATGGTTTAGTAGATGCTTATGATCAAAATGCCATGGGTGTTTTAGCAGATGCATGTGCTGCCAAATATGAGTTCTCAAGAGAAGATCAGGATGCCTTCGCTATTCAGTCGTATGAGCGCTCTGCTAAGGCCTGGAGTGAGGGGAAATTTACGAATGAAGTTGTTCCGGTATCTGTTCCACAAAGAAGAGGTGAACCTGTAATCGTTTCTGAAGACGAAGAATTTAAGAATGTCCGTATGGATAAAATTCCAGTTTTGCGAGCGGCTTTTTCTAAAGACGGCACCGTAACAGCTGCTAATGCTTCTACCATTAATGATGGCGCAGGTGCAATAGTTTTAATGAGTGAAGAAAAGGCGGCCGAACTTGGTTTAACGCCACTGGCAACAATAATAGGTTATGCAGATGCCGCGCATGAGCCAGAATGGTTCACAATGGCCCCTTCAAAAGCATTACCAAAAGCATTGGCTAAGGCCAATGTTTCACAAGATCAAGTAGATTTCTTTGAACTTAATGAGGCGTTTGCCGTAGTTGGCTTAGCGAATATGAAGGTCTTAGGCATTTCAGACACAAATACGAACGTAAACGGAGGCGCTGTTTCTTTGGGTCATCCTTTAGGATGTAGTGGTGTTCGTATTGTAATTACACTTTTGAGTGTTTTGCAACAAAATGATGGTAAAATTGGAGCTGCAGCGATTTGCAACGGCGGCGGTGGTGCTACAGCTATGGTAATTCAAAGAAACTAGTGACGCTATCGGCATACTAAATATATGAAATACGGCATTTGTAATTTAAGTATTGTTCCCCTACGCCTTGAGGCTACTGACACCAGTGAAATGGTAACACAAGTGCTATACGGAGAACATTTTAAAATACTTGAAGAACGTAAAAACTGGAGTCGTATTCGTTTGGCCTTTGATAAATATGAAGGGTGGATTGACAACAAGCAGTTTCTTTGTATTTCTGAAGAAAACTTTAGAGCAATCAAGGTTTCTGAGCAAAAATTGGCTACGGACTTGGTAGATTTTATTAGTGCTGAAAACGGACAATTACTCTCTATTCCTATTGGATCTTGTGTTTCTAGTGGCGCACTTCTTCAGCATACATTTGAAGGAAAGTCTATATCTGGAAAGCTTCCCAAGGAACAAATCATTAACACAGCTTTACTCTACTTAAATACCCCATATTTATGGGGAGGCAAAACTCCTTTCGGAATAGATTGTAGTGGTTTCACTCAAATGGTCTATAAACTGAACGGCTATGAATTACTTAGAGACGCTAGTCAGCAGGCCACACAAGGAGAAGCTTTAAGCTTTATTGAAGAGAGTGAACCTGGCGACCTTGCCTTTTTTGATAATGCGGAAGGAAATATTATCCACGTTGGGATTATCATGGAAGACCATTATATTATCCATGCACATGGCCAAGTTCGAGTTGATAGATTGGACCACAGTGGTATTTTCAATTATGAAAAACGAGCGCATACGCACAAGCTTAGAGTAATAAAAAGAACTATATAAAAAAACCCGCTAGTAAAGCACTAGCGGGTTTTTTTATTTACAAAGGCAAAAGGCTACTGACCTCCTTCCAATGTTTGAATTTTATCTTTCAATATTTTATATTTAGCATCTTTACCGGTTTGGCTGTAGATATTCATAAGCGTACGCATTACCTCGATATTATCTGGTCGCAATATAGTAGCGCGTTCTAAAAACGGCAAGGCTTCTAAATACATATTCTTACGGTCAACTTTTAGCTCATCATAACGAGCATTATCTGCTCTTGAGTTCCCTAAACTATTCATTTCTTCAACGATTGAACTTTCTTTGCCTAATTTTAAAACCGCAAAGTTAATAAGGGCAGATGCATAGTCAGGATTTAACTCAATAGCCTTCATGTAATAGGCCTCAGCTTTTGCCGTGTCTTTTAATTCGGCTGATGCTGCTCCAAGATTAAAGTAAATTTCTGGATTGTTTGGATCTGAAGCAATAATTTCATTCATGAGTTCATTATATCGCTCTAAGTCACCCATTCTATAAACCATATCGGCTTCAGCTCTAGCCAAGACAATATCATTTGGATTTGAAGCGCGTGCATTTTTCATAACAACCATAGCGCTTTCATTATCACCTTTCTCAATATAAATAAGGGTTAAATTCCGAAGGATCTCTCCTGATTGAGATTTCGTTGTTCTAACGTCTGGTTTGATGTATGCCTCACTCTTCACCATTAAATCACGCTCTACAATAGACGAGAACGATTCAACTTCACTAGTTTCTTTGTTTGTGGCAATAATCTCTTCACGTTTCCCTGTATAGCCCATATCTACTAGCTCCTTATAATATAGCATAGCCTTATCATAATTCTTCCCATTTACGGCATTACCTGCTGCATAATACAAATATGAAGTGTCTGCCTTGCTCATAAGGTAACCGGCATATAACTTATCAGAAGCTGATATATAATTCTTGGCGTTCTGATCTTTTATCGCGCTGTTTATAAGATCAGCTTTTGTATTTGCTAGGGCTACATCTAAACGCTCTTGAAATTTACTTGACTCTGTAATCTGAAAGGCCATATCTAATAATGCTCCTACGGCTTGCAATTTAGTGAGGTCATCACCAGCTCCTTTCAATAGTGTTTCTGCCTTAATAATATAAAATTGAGCTTTGAGCGTGTTATCTGCCCCTGCGATTAAAACCTCCGCTTGCCCCAGAAACGCTAACGCTTCTGTTACATTCTCTGCCGCTAATGCCTTTTGCGCTTTCTTAATTTCCTTTTTTTGACCAAAGGCTACTACAGATAGCAAAAGAACGCCTGCTAAAACTAATTGTTTTCTCATTGTTGTGGTTTTTATTATTCTTCTTCTTGTGTTTCGGTTTGTGTCTCGTTATTATCAAGGGGCGTGCCAGTTTCTGCTTCCCCAACCTGATCCTCTGGAGGAATCACATTTCCATCTTCATCTAATTCCACTTCGTCATCATCATGCATTACTTTTGCAACCGCAGCGATAGAATCCGCATCACGTACTTTAATTAGGCGCACACCTTGAGTAGCACGTCCCATGACACGTAAGTCTTGAACCGCAAGTCTAATAGCAATACCCGATTTGTTGATAATCATAAGATCATCTTGGTCTGTTACGTTCTTGATAGCTACTAAGTTCCCAGTTTTTTCGGTAACGTTAATAGTTTTCACACCCTTTCCTCCACGATTCGTGATTCTATAATCATCAAGACCTGAACGTTTTCCGTAGCCATTTTCAGAAACAACCAAAATATTTGATTCCAAATCATCAACAGCAATCATTCCAATTACTTCATCATTTTTATCGGCTAAAGTAATTCCGCGAACACCAGAAGCATTTCTACCCATTGGACGCGTCTTTCCTTCTTCAAATCGAATGGCTTTTCCAGATCGAATAGCCAACATTACTTGACTATCGCCTGTAGTAAGCTTTGCCTCTAGCAATTCATCATCCTCTTTAATGGTAATAGCATTAATACCATTTGTTCTTGGCCTAGAATACTGCTCTAAAGGAGTTTTCTTTACCTGACCTTTTTTGGTCGCCATAATCACGTAGTGATTATTGACGTATTCTTCATCTTTTAAATCCTGTGTACATATGAATGCCTTAACCTTATCATTAGGCTCAATATTTATTAGATTCTGAATAGCGCGTCCTTTAGATTGTCTACTTCCTTCTGGGATTTCAAATACACGCATCCAAAAACATTTTCCTTTTTGCGTAAAGAACAACATATATTGGTGATTTGTCCCAACAAACATATGCTCTAAGAAATCCTCATTTCGAGTAGACGAAGCTTTTTGACCTACTCCTCCTCTATGCTGCGTTTTGTATTCCGATAAAGAAGTACGCTTAATATATCCGGCATGTGAAATTGTGATAACCACTTTCTCATCTGCGATTAAATCTGTAATACTTACATCTCCACCAGCATACTCTATTACTGAACGACGCTCATCACCATATTTAGCTTTAATTTCCACAAGCTCTTCCTTGATGATTTCCATTCTACGTTCCTCGCTTCCAAGGATCTCTTCATAACCAGCAATGGTCTTCATCAACTCTTCATATTCTCCACGTAGTTTATCTTGCTCCAGTCCTGTTAACTGACGAAGGCGCATCTCTACAATGGCTTTGGCCTGAATTTCAGTTAGCTTAAAAGTTTTGATTAACTTTTCACGAGCCTCATCGGCGTTAGATGACGCACGTATTAGACGAATCACTTCGTCGATATTATCGGAAGCGATTATTAACCCTTCTAGGATATGAGCACGCTCTTTTGCTTTCCGAAGTAAATATTCTGTTCTACGAACAACAACTTCATGTCTGTGTTCCACAAAATATTTGATCATTTGCTTTAAGTTAAGCAATTGTGGACGCCCTTTCACTAAAGCAATGTTGTTTACACTAAAACTAGATTGTAAGGATGTAAACTTGTAAAGTGTATTTAATACGATATTTGGTATTGCGTCACGCTTCAGGATATAAACAATCCGCATCCCATTTCTATCACTCTCATCACGGATATTCGATATGCCTTCAACTTTCTTATCGTTGACCAAATCGGCAGTCTTTTTAATCATATCTGCCTTATTGACTTGATATGGTATCTCATTCACTATAATGCACTCTCTGCCATTCACTTCTTCGAAGTTTGCCTTAGCACGCATCACAATACGTCCCCGTCCTGTGTGGAAAGCTTCTTTAACACCTTCATAACCATAAATTGTTCCACCTGTTGGAAAATCTGGCGCTTTCACATGCGTGATGAGCTCGTCAATTTCTATTTCATTATTATCTATATAGGCTACGGTACCGTCTATAACTTCGGAAATGTTATGTGGTGGCATATTCGTAGCCATACCAACTGCAATACCCGAAGCCCCGTTAATCAATAAGCCAGGAACACGCGTTGGTAAAACCTTTGGCTCTTGAAGCGTATCATCAAAATTTAGTTGATGGTCCACAGTTTCTTTATCAATGTCTGCCAACATGTCTTCTGAAATCTTATGCATACGGGCTTCCGTATAACGCATTGCTGCTGGACTGTCCCCGTCAATAGACCCAAAGTTACCTTGGCCATCCACTAACATATAGCGCAAACTCCAGTGCTGTGCCATACGCACCATAGCATCATAAACTGAGGTATCACCATGCGGGTGATACTTACCTAGAACCTCACCCACTATTCTTGCAGATTTTTTATGTGCTCCAGTTGCTCGAATTCCCAATTCATGCATTCCAAATAAAACCCTTCTGTGAACAGGTTTCATCCCATCACGAACATCGGGTAAGGCCCGAGATACAATAACCGACATCGAATAATCAATGTAAGCAGATTTCATTTCATCCTCAATATTGATAGGGATTAATTTTTCGCCTTCAGCCATAAAATTTATACTTTAATAGTGGTTATAAAACTAATGAAGCAAGATACATTTTTTTGAAGATTTTGCCCTTTAAATTAGGCCACATTATCCACTATTTTATTAACAATATTTCGCCTATAAATCGTTAATAACTATAGATGTTTCGGCTTTGATATTAC
>Ga0114916_1001528_pt1 | contig 12980 bp, 10 predicted proteins | sample MalvirAntarct_66_FD_83501 | JGI IMG/M metagenome (GOLD analysis project Ga0114916, IMG submission 83501) | Marine viral communities from the Global Malaspina Expedition - Malaspina viral metaG Antarct_66 | ecosystem: Environmental > Aquatic > Marine > Oceanic | place: West Anvers Island... | reverse complement strand
TTATTACAAATTTAATGGAAATAATCACATGGAATTGTTAAAAAACCAATGATTCTATGCGAAAAATAGCAAATATTTAAAATAATCCTGAAATATTACCTTCGTTATCAATGCTAATATTTTCTGAAGCTGGATGCGCCGGAAGACCTGGCATTCGCATCATCTCTCCAGTAATCGGCACTAAAAAACCTGCGCCCGCCGCAATTTCTATTTCCCGAATGGTAATTGTAAAACCTGTTGGGCGGCCAATTAGTTTAGGATCATCCGATAAGGATTTCTGAGTTTTCGCCATGCAAATAGGCAGTCCTTCAAGCCCTAAATCTGCTATGACGCGAAGATTCTTTTTAGCTTTTGATGAATATTCTATATTCGCTGCACCATAAATTTTTGTGCATATGGTTTCAATTTTATCCACAACAGACATGTCCCAACTGTACAGTGGTTTAAAATCAGACTCACCAGACGCTACAATTTCAACAACCTGTTGTGCTAAATCTAATGCTCCTTTACCTCCTTTTGCCCAAACCTCAGCAAGCGCAACACGTACATTATTTTCTTTAGCGAATGCTTGAATGGTTTCTATCTCCGCATCTGAATCTGAAACAAAGCGGTTAATAGCAATTACCGGCACAATATTGAATTGCTTTACATTTTCAAGGTGCTTTTCAAGGTTCGGAATACCCTTTTTAAGTGCTTCAACGTTTTCTTCTGTTAGGGATTTTAAGTCGGCACCACCATGATATTTCAAAGCTCTAATGGTCGTTGTGATTACGACAGCCTTTGGCGAAAGACCTGCACTCTGACATTTTATATCTAGGAATTTTTCAGCCCCGAGGTCAGCACCAAAACCAGCTTCCGTTACAACATAGTCCGATAGCGTCATTCCCATGCGTGTAGCAATTACTGAATTTGTTCCCTGTGCAATATTCGCGAAAGGTCCGCCATGAATTATGGCTGGATTTCCCTCAATAGTTTGCACTAGGTTTGGCTTAACTGCCTCTTTCAGTAAGGCTGCCATAGCGCCCTCTACTTTTAGGTCTCGACAATATACAGGCTCTTTCTTGAAGGTGTAGCCAATAAATATATTTCCTAGGCGACGTTTAAGATCTGCCAAGTCATCACACAAACATAAGATTGCCATGATTTCTGAAGCCGCGGTTATATCGAATCCTGTCTCACGTGGCACACCAGACGTTGGTCCACCAAGTCCTACGACAATATTCCGAAGGGCTCGATCATTCATATCCATAACACGCTTCCAAGTAACGGTACGTGCATCAATACCTAATGAATTTGTTTTTGACTGAATATTATTATCAAGTACAGCCGACAATAAGTTATGTGATTTTTCAATTGCTGCGAAGTCACCTGTGAAGTGCAAATTGATGTCTTCCATTGGAAGCACTTGTGAGTAACCACCGCCTGTAGCTCCTCCTTTAATTCCAAAAACAGGACCCAATGATGGCTCCCGCAATACAACCGTAGTTTGCTTACCAAGCTGATTTAAACCTTCTGAAAGACCAATAGACATAGTAGTCTTCCCTTCACCAGCAGGTGTTGGTGAAATAGCAGTAACCAAGATTAGGTTGCTTTGATTTACTTTATCTGAATCAATTTTTGTTTGTGGTAGTTTAGCCTTGTATTTGCCGTACATTTCAATATCATCCTCTTCTAATCCTAATTTTTCGGCGATGGTCCGGATGTGTTTTAACTCAATTTGTTTAGCAATATCTAAGTCGGTCATATTATTTTGTGGTTAATAGATTTGACCGAATTTAATAATAATTGGGAACATAACCGCAAAAAAGAGAAACGAGGACTGCATTTGTCACCTCAGATCAAATGATTTCAGAAATAAATATTGATGCAACACACTAAGTTCTAAATTCTATATCATCGCTAATGAGAGAAAAGAGGCATGCCTTTTTGGCGCAAAAAACCTAGTAAGGTCACTTTTGGGGAATGAATTAAGTAGAAACGGGTTAACCTCCGCTTTCGCGTGTCTCAGCCGCTTTAAGGCTATGGAAAACCTTGGGAGCTTCTGTAGACATGACATCCCTTTTGGATAGGTTCCTCATCCGTCTATTTTTGAACCTTCAAAATCATAGTACCCGATTTTTTTAAAAATAAAAAGGAGGTAAGATTAAATCTTACCTCCTTAAAAAAAGTACTTGTCAAAAGAACTATGCCTCTTTTACTTTGGATTGTTGAAGTGCTAAACTATAAATAACTAATCCAAACCCAATTTTATTAATTGCATCGGCGACGTTATAGAAAACATCCATACTTAAACCACCAAATATGCCTTCGTACCAACCTGGAGTACCAGCCATATATCCTATAGGATAGATAGCCCAACCAACTAGGACAAACCAACATAAAATTTTGTGGGTCTTTTGAACTGAACCTCCTGCTGCTTTGGCCAATTTCGCGGCACCACCTAACCATATTTCATAAACAATTGCAAAATATGCGATACCAGATATTAATCCCCAAATCTGAGCGCTTTCAGGAAAAACTGCTTCCCCTAAGTAGCCAGTTACTAACATAACTACCGAAAGTAAAATTAACCTAACCATTAAGGACTTTTTCGCACCTGCCACTTTGAGAATCAAATAGAATTCAACACACATTAAAGGAACGGTAAGAATCCAATCCACGTAGCGGAAAAAAGTTGGAGACACCTCATTGATGGCCCAATAGTCCCTCATGTACCAATAGTGTACTGCAGCGATAAAAGTAATTAACCCCGAAACCAAAACAGATGTTTTCCATTTGCGGTCGAAATCATTCATAGTAAAAAAGAAGAAGGCAGAAGCTGCCATCATAGCCATACATCCAATAAAGAAGGTGAAGCCAACATAATCCCCTGCCTCCATTAATGGAGCTAGTGAGATGAAATTTGATAAATTTTCCATAAGTTGATTTATTTTGTTTAAGCAAATTTACGAAAGATTAAACAAAATAAATTGGTTATTTGACAAATAATTAACATTAATCTGTTAATTTTCGCAAATGAAGTATAAAACAGTCTCCATTTTAATCACTTTTTTCAGTCTATGGCTTTCCGTTTACATGACAACCCCTTCACAAGAAGCCTTCGCTCTTTTTCTTATCTTTTCTCTTGGGATACTACATGGCAGCAATGATTTATTGTTGATCTCAAAGGTGAATACCTCTTCCAAACCAATGCAGTTGATTATTTTCACTACAACATATATTGGAACCGTTCTGGTTGCTAGCTTACTTTTTTATTTTATACCCGGTTTTGCGCTCGTAGCATTTGTAATTTTTAGTGCCTTTCATTTTGGGGAACAACATTGGAATGAGTCTTTGACCAAAAGCAATAGCTTTAATCGTTTCTTATTTCTCAACTATGGTCTTATTGTATTGTTTCTACTCTTTACTTTGAATAGCATAGCTACCCTTGATATCATCTATGCACTTACTGGCTTTACATTCGACGAGAGATGGTTTAAATGGGGCCTTCTAACCAGCTCCAGTTTCTGGATCGCTCAAACTATTATTATGACCTATCGGAAGTACTTAACATGGCAACAGCTATTGTTTGAATTTTTTATGCTTTTGGTCTTCGCGATTGTTTTTAATACCGCCACACTTATTTGGGGCTTTGCTATTTACTTTATATTTTGGCATAGCATTCCTTCTATATTCGAACAACAGTCCTTCCTTTATGGTGAAGTTTCAACGCGTACGTTTATTAAATATGTCAAGTCGTCATTCCTTATATGGCTTGTTTCTATCAGTTCGATCGTGCTTCTATTTATTTGGCTGAAAGGTGATGCTATTTTGTTGCCGTTACTATTTGCTTTTCTAGGGGCCATTACCTTTGCTCATTCGTTAACTATTTCACGAATGTTTAAATCAAAAAAGCAGTAAGTGTTTAGATACATCTCAAAAGTGATCTGTGCGTTGCATTAATAATATGAATCTAGCAAAATAAGTTGTCTCAACACCTCCCATATCATCCTAAAGAATGTCACTATCCCAATTGCCATCGCTTTACACCATCGTATTAAAGAGCACACCAATACTAGATGCAACACGCTAAATCCCAAATTCTATATCATCGCGAATGAGAGATAACTCGCATCCCCAGACACACATCTTTTTCGGCGTAAAAACTTGACAAGTTTTCAACTTTCTATTGCAATTATAGCGGGTAGTAGAAATAGCTTATATTTAGGTTAAACCAAGTGATTATGTTTAACTTAAAAATTACGTATATGAATACTACTCCTGTAATAACAATTTTGATGTCCGCTTTAATTACAATAAGTGTACAAGCACAGAATACTCCTGGAGCTAGGTATAAGCCCATTATTATTGATTCCACATATAATCACACTAAATGGGGTATTGAGCCAACAGATTTGTTATATAATTTTGCTGCATACACAACTTCTTTTGACAGCAATGATACTGGAGAAATTTGGGGAATACCTGAATGGGTTGCTTTTGAGATAAAGAAGAAAACTACACCAGACATACCAGGCTATACACGACCCAAATGGATGACAGTGGCATCTTTAAGCGAACAAAATAAAGCCCCTAATGATGACACCTATGCAGTAAGTGGAACTCGAGAGTTGAAAGAAGTAAGTGGTACGGCTAGGTTTGTAAGAGGACATATGTGCCCAAAAAGCACTGCTGATAGAATTAGCATGTTTGCCGGGTATAATACACATACCGTTATAAATGCTGTTCCACAATTGCAATGGCAAAACAATGGTATTTGGAAAGCATTGGAATCAGAATCAACTAAATGGGCTGATAAACATGGCCAGGTTTGGGTAATCTGTGGCCCAGTCTTCTTTAACAAAGCACCTGCATTGTGGTTAGGACAAAGAGCAGAAGTTCCTGCAGCAGTTCCTGATGCTATATTTAAAATAATAATACGGCAAGAAAATACAGAAATAGAAACACTCTCATTTATTATTCCTAATATAATAGCTGACAAAAAAGCTGATTTTTCTGAATACCTAACAAGCATGGAAAGAGTTGAAGACCTAACTGGTTTAACTTTTATGACCAATTTAAACACCAACCTTCATGATGTAATTAAGGTAAAGCATGCGGATTTAACAAAATCTAAAAAAAGACAGGCTGTTAAAGAATGGTAGTTTTTGGCTAGGAAGAACCTCCCTAAAATAAAAGAAGCCTATCCAAATGGATACGCTTCTTTTGTTTTGTAATTCTGCACTTGATGCGGAACTAAACCACGTTATATCTATTAATTAAAATGAGGAAATTTTTTTCTTTTTGGATTTACATCTTCAAAAATTTTGAATGTTGCCTCTTCCCTTCCGAAAAAACAGTCACAATGTATTCTCCAGCAGACAGTTTACTTGTATCTATGTTAAAATAATTTGAGTACGTATCATTGTCTATTAAAAGCCTCCCAGATAGATCATATACCTTTATGTTTTCTATTTGATGTTCTCCTGAAAAAGTTAATTCGTTTTGTACGGGATTAGGATATATCCTAAAGGTATTTATAGTTTCATCTTCATATCCAATAAAGGTGCCATATGCATCTATATACATAATTATCGAATCCGAGAATGAGAATCCTAGCATTACAAGGTCAGTAGGCTCATTAATTCCACAATTTTCTGCTTTTAGGTATGAAGGTGCGCTCTGATCCTGAGAATTAGCACCATAGCCAAAACTTACGCTTCCATTACCAAGCACTGATAATTCATACACAATACTGTCAGCATCCCAAGGGGCGAACTCAGCTTCAATAGGCACCTCTATTAATGAAAAAGCATCTGCTGGAGTAGCATTATAGGTTGTTGTGCCTCGTACTTCTAGCGTGCCATTGGGGAAATCTCCTATAGACGCATAAAGCGTTATTGTTATTTCAATGTTTTCGGTAATTGCTTCTATTGCGAAATAAGCTGTCTGCACATACGTCTCAGCATTAAAAGGGATGTCATTAATCCAATCGAAAGAGCGGTATACCATGGTATTAAAGAGCAAACCACTACTAGTTTCAACACAAGCCAGCCCAAAATCTATTTCATCGGAATAATTTTGCTTTATTACAGATTGACTCCAAGAAGAAGTCCACACAAAAAAAAATAAAAATGCTAACTGTTTCATAATTTTATAGATCTGATTATCAATCTAATATAAAATAATTAAATCTTAAAAACCATCCCAAGTACTGGGTATATTTTTAAATAAATCTATACCGCTTCCATAAAATAAAATTTAAGTCTACCGTAAATGAGAGAAAAGATTGCCACAAAGAAAAAAGTCCATCCAATTGGACACCCTTCTCATTGACTTCTACACCTTGTTGAATCTAGTTTCTATTTTAATATTGAAAAAATAGACCCTTCAATTGAAGCGTCTCTCTTAAATTATACGAATGATTCTTATTTGATAACTTTTACAGTTTTAGAAGCACTTCCAATAGTTACTTTCACCAATTAAACTCCAGGGTTTAAAGAACTCATGTCCATTGTTGAAAAAATAGTGTCAGGCGTAGCTCTAAGGACTAATTTTCCTAATACATCATACACAGCAATCGCATCTATGAAAGTAGAAGTACGGATATTCAATAGATCTTGCACGGGAATAGGAAATACGCTAAAGTTCGTATGAGAGAAATTATCGATACCTCCTAGAATTAGACCTTCTTGGAAATTTAAGTTATCTACCCAGAAGTTAGTGTTTGCATCGATAGGAACGAAGTTAATTCCACCCAAAATAGCACCATTTTGGAAGGGTGCTGGCAACGTATGTACTAATTCTCCATCAACAACTATTTGATACGCTAACGCCTCTAAATCAATATATGAAGACACTGGGAACCATTCATCTTCCGGATACATGGCAGTTTGTTGTGTTACGAGATCTCTAAACACGCCGGGCTCTGAGGCATGAAGATTAAACGCTAAACGAGCGATAGGCATTCCAGCAATACCAATTAGCGGATGATTACAACCATTAGCACCTTGATAACCCGTATTCAAATTTTGTTCAGTCTCACCCTCGATGCCAAAATAAGCTGTACTTCCACCAGAAACGAACATATCAAAAGTCAGCGTATAGTCACCCGAAGTTAGGTTTCCTAACAATAATAAAACGTCTTGACGTTGCAGTCCCGGATGTTCTGGTTCAATATAACCAGATTAAGTTCCACTGCTTACTATATCGTCAACCACCAAGATATTTGTTCCATTATCTGGGATACCTTCCCATGTAGACCAAACAGCCGTATTTAGGAGGCTCATATCACCTAATGTATAGGTTTCAAAATTATCTTCGACGAGTTGTGCGTTAACCCCCAATGATAAAGTAAAAGCAGCTAAGGCTAATAGGTGAATTTTTTTCATAATGTCTGATTTTCAAAATCTTAAAGACAATAAAATAAACATCCGATTTTAAAGTAGTATTAATAAACATGAAGATGCCTGTCTTCTATCTCACACTTTCTTTTACATAGCTTTTGCAGCGCTTTTTGTTATAGTCTTGCTATTTTCATAATTGAGATATAAATTAGTCGAAAGATTTATGCACACCTTTTTAGGTGTAGAAACCTTGTCAAAGTTGACTTGTAGGAATTGAGTAGATAAAAAAAAAGCCCATCCAATTGGATAAGCTCTTTTGTGTATGCCTTTAAACTTCATCCTCTTTTGTTCAAAGCCAAAAGGTGGGAAGCAAAGATTTTAATTAAAAACGCTAGTTAGTAGTTTCTTCGCTTTCTTCGACATCACCCTCGTCATCATCCATATATACGACCTCTGCCGCCTGTTTGGTATCTGTGTATTGCTGAAACACCATGGCTAGTGTATCTCGTAATTTCCAAACATGTGCAAATTGCGCATCTAGCAGTTTACCTGTCGCCTTATTTTTAGCTCGGTATCTGCCAGTAACTAAAACACCATCTGTTCCAACATTGTGGAAAGATTTGTCTTCTAAATTCCAGTATTCCCATTCTTCTCCCAATTTTGCGAATACTCCTTCTACTACTGCATCTTTACCTACAAGAGGCTCGCCGTAGTCGTAAATAAAGCTCTCGGCTTCACTCCATTCGATGTCTTCTGCCAAGCTCCCTAATACGGTTTCCATGTCACCTTCTGCAAAGGCATCGTATAATTTAGACATACGTGCAGCATGGTCTAGCCCTTCTTCTACCTTGGGTTGGCATGCGACAATAAATAATAATGCTAAAATTAAACTTAATTTTTTCATAATTGTTTGGCTTTTTGTGAATTATAAAGATAAGAAAAACCCAAGACTTATTAATTTCAGTTTCCAAATTACCATCACCTATACTCGTTACACCTATTATTTTATTAGATTGATTATTATAAACTAAACTATTAAAATTATCTGTTGTTTATTTTTTAGTTATATACGAGTGCAACCAACACCCCGTTTTTTCACGGTGCAGAGATTGTTTTTTCTCTTCAAATTATCCAATTGAAAAACTAATTTTTTTGAGCGGGATCTGAAAAACCCTTGATCAAAAACCTCGAAGCAGTATCTCTAAGGCCTAAGTAATTCTTTTAAAAGAAAAACCCTTTCAGCTAAAAAAACTAAAAGGGTTTTGAATTAAATATTTGAAGTATTCTTACTGAAGTATTTCAGGATAAATTGTTGTAAAATCTCTTGCGTTGAACAGCTCACCTGCTTCAACAAAATTGGATCCATAGGCTTCGTCAATAGCTTTTAAAACCTCATTGGCAAAAAATGCATATCCTCTGGCTGTTGGGTGGACACCGTCTAAAGAAAATAATCCCCCAAATACAAGGCTGCTATTCATATCGAATTCATCAAATGGAATTCCTACATCAAAAACTTGTTGCATCAACGCATTCGCATCGATCATTGGCACACCATTCTGAGCTGCAGCCGAAGCAATTGTTGCATTATAAGAATTAGTGGCTGTAGTCACTTCGTCTACTTCATTCGAAGTTAGTACCCATTGATCTGCCAAAGGAACTGTAACACCATTAATAAGCGTTGGATCATTGTTTACAAGCGTCCCAATAAATGAAGACGCTGGCAATACTGGATAATCTTCAGCGGTAACCTGTCTGTAAGATGGCAAACCGAATGCAGAAAGATCTGTTAGGTATTCGTCTTGGATCGCAACTGCGTTCTGTCCTTCCGCAAAAACAATAGTTCTTCTATCCACTTCTTCCTGAGTAAGGAAACCGGCACCCAATGCCTGCTGTAATCCGCCATTGTATGGCGCATAAGCACCATTTACCGCAGCAGCTGTAGCAGCATCCATTGGTACAGGATTGTAAGGGATAGTTGTGAAATAAGGAATGGTATATACGTAAGGAATGTTCATAACAACTCCCTGCTTTCCATTCGCTAAAGCACCTAAAATAATATTATAGACACCTGCAAAGGCCGCTGGATCAGTAATGTCGTTTCCTCCATAGGTTGAAGGATCCGGATTACCCGTTTGATCAACTCCTGCACCACCTGAAGTGGCATAACTCAAAACATCATTATTTCCAATCCACAAACTAAAAAACGAGGCATTAACCGCAAGGGCATCTTCCAGCATTGAAGCGTTAGGATTTGAAGCCATACGTACGAAATATGGATTAGCCAATCCACCAGGTACTCCGGCTATATTTCCGTATCCATTGGCTAACAAATGAAAACTCTTGGCTCCGGGAACACCCATATTATTATATGGTCCCGGTTGAATATTACCAATTTCTGTTGTTGGTGTCTGACCCAATACTTCCGGTCCGGCACCATTAAAGAATAATCGAGGATTCAGGATCTGAACTCCTCCTAACAAGGCTCCACCAATATTATCGTTCATATAAGGCTGAGTAAATCCACCACCGCCTGCTAAAGCAAATTTCTGCGATAGCAAATTGGGAAACGAATTGTTTTGCCCCTGGATAAACAATGCACCGTCGGTAAATCCGGCCGTAAGTGAATTTCCAACTGATACAAAACTTGAAAGATTGGCATCTCCTGAAACTAAAGGAACAACGGGCTCCTCCACGACGACAGGAATATCGTCATTCTCACATGATACAAGTACAATTGCACCCAATATCAGTGTTGCTAGATATTTGTAATTATATAGATATTTCATAATACAATTTTTTATAGGTTGTTAATACTTATGGAAATATAGTACTGGGCTCCAATATTAGGTGCCCCATAAGCCGTGAAGTACTCTTTATTAAGAGCGTTACTCGCTCCAGCTTTTAATAACGTTTTCCACTTTGTAATCTTGTAGTTGATCTGAGCATCCAATACAGAATAAGAAGGTATAATTCCATCACCAAATCCGGCTTGCCAGAAATATTCGTCACTCCATCTGAAGTTAGCTCCAAATCCGAAATTTGGGAAAAGATCACTATATCTAAAGGAGGCTTTTGCTTTGTGCTGTGCAGTATTAAAGTTTGTTCTAAAGTCCGGATTAGCTGCCTGATCGAAATCCTGCTTTGAATAGGTATAGTTTACACCCAAGTTGATCTTCTTCATGATCTTGGTGCTAACACCTATTGAACCTCCAAAGGCATTCACATCTGCATCAGAATTGGTATACGTTTGATAAACTTCTGTGTCACCATTTTGTAGCGCGAGTAAAGACAACGAATTGTCACCAACGGTTCCATAAAGCGGAACAATCACATTCTCGTTTGAAATGAAATTGGTATACTGACTGTAATACGCATTTGCGTCGATTACAAATTTGAATATCTTACCTCTATATCCAACTTCATATACATTTGCTTCTTCAGGCTTTACAAGGTTGATATTCGCTTTTTCGGGAGCTCCCGCCAGAACCGAACTTACTGTAAAGGAATTCTCATAAGCAGCACGACCGGCAATAGTAGCAGTACTTGATCCGGTAGTTTGTTGTCCGTTACCACTCAATGGAAAGGTACGAACATCTCGATCTAAATTTTCGGGTGCAGAACCCACTAATATGGCTCGTCCAATATCAAGTCCTATAAACAAATCCTGTGTAGTTGGATTTCTAAAGGCAGACTGATACGAAACTCTGAAATTATGATTTCTATCTGCTCCAGCTGTGTAGCCTAAAGAAACTCTAGGTGTGAATTGTCCGTCGAACAATTCAGATTTGTCATATCGAACAGAACCTGTAACCTTTAATCTGTCATCGGCCAATTTCTTCTGAATCTGTGTATATGCTCCTACTTCAGAATACCTAATAGGGCCATCAAGATCTGTAAAAATAGTTCCTGAAGAATTCAGTTTATAAGTCCTGTAAGATCCTCCTACCTGAATATCGGCAAACTCACTTGTAATATGACTGAAGTTGTAATTCGCATCTGCATGGTACAATTGTGTTTCATCCTGTAGTTTGGAACCTGTATCTACATTGGGATCCGCTTTAACTTTATCTAAGGCTGCTCGGAATTCAGGTGTGCCCGGAATAAGTCTTCCGGTCTCGGCTGTTTGTCGGGCAATGGTATGTGCCTGATCTGAATTAGCACCCCCTAAGGTAGATTGAATATAAGCTCCAGCATACTCACCGAACCAGGTTAGATCATCCTTCCATGCACGGTTTACATTAATTGCAGACAATCCCAAGTTGTTAGAATCTCCTGCGTCTTCATCGGTAACATATCCTCTTACAAAGAAGTTGTCGTTTTTAATTTCCAGTTTATGTTGCTGAAGGAAGAAATTCTTGATCTCGTATCTCTGTGCACCTTGGTATATAGTGGTACCAACACCAATTTTTCCGACGTAGATAACTTCAAAGTCGTTTTCCCAAGGTCTGTAGTGAAGCGCAGCATCAAATTTTACGCTTTCAGCATTGTAATCTGTTAAATCTTGTTCTAAATATCCCGTTCTACTAACTATATCATTAGGTAATAGATTTTGCGACCCGGGTGGGATTAGACCCAAAGTGGCCAGAGTTTCACCAACACCTTTAATACTCGTAGAAACTTCATCACCATAGACATTTAGTCCATCATAACCAGGATGATCTCTGGTTCTTCCGGGATTAAGCGCATCCACTTCATTTGATGCAAACCAATCCGTACCATTCATAATGGCAAGATTCACTTTACCGGCTAATTTTGGTGTGAAAGCGGTGGCCGCTCTTATTCCCACGTCCCAGAATTCATTATCTCCGGCAGCTTTCTGCGATGTCATACCTCTTTTATAATAAACACTAACTCCCGGATAGTCGAATGGATTCTTACTCGTCATAAATAAGATACCGTTGAAAGCATTCGCACCATAAAGTGCAGAAGAAGCTCCTGGCAGTAATTCTATACTATTCACATCCAGCTCCGTCATACCAAGTAAGTTACCAAGTACAAAATTCAATGCGGGAGAACTGTTGTCCATTCCGTCCACCAATTGTACAAATCGCTCATTCGCGATAGTAGCAAAACCACGAGTGTTCACCGACTTAAAGGTTAAACTACTTGTGTTAATATCAACACCCTTAATTGATTCAATAGCATCGTAGAAATCCGCAGTTGGCGCATATTTAATATCCTGAATATCGAAACGCTCGATAGTTACCGGAGATTCAAAAACACGTTCTGGTGTTCTGGAAGCGGATATAACTAACTCGTCCAATTCTGAGCCTTCGGGAAGGATGACGTTAATGACTTGATCGTTCGTTGTAATCTCCACAGTTTGTGACTGGAATCCAATACTGGAAACCTGAACGCTAAAAGGAGGCGTTAAGTCACTAGTAAAAGTGAAATTTCCTTCATAATCTGTTGCTGTTCCGGTACCTGTGCCTAGCACAATTATGTTTGCTCCAAGAATTGGTTCTGATTCCTGATCGACCACTGTACCGCTTATGTTAGTTTGTGCGAACAACACTGTTGTAAAACACAAACAAACCAAAGCTAAAAATGCTTTCATATTGAGAGTTGATTTAATTATTAAATTGGGCTAAATATAGATAATATTTTGGCAATGCCTTAACAAATACGGAGATTTTTTATGATATTATTAACTAC
>Ga0114916_1001525_pt1 | contig 13018 bp, 18 predicted proteins | sample MalvirAntarct_66_FD_83501 | JGI IMG/M metagenome (GOLD analysis project Ga0114916, IMG submission 83501) | Marine viral communities from the Global Malaspina Expedition - Malaspina viral metaG Antarct_66 | ecosystem: Environmental > Aquatic > Marine > Oceanic | place: West Anvers Island... | reverse complement strand
GGACACCGCGGCGGTCGGCGTCACCGAGGGCGCTCGCGTCGGCTCGCTCGTCGGAGTTGTTAGGACGGTTGGGTCGACCCGGGTCTGGCTCGGCACGGTGGCCGAGGCGGGCACCATGGGGGAGGACCTTGTGTGCACCGCACTGCTGGCGGCTTCCTCGGTAGCCTGGCGTTCAGAGGGGGCGCTTTCCTCGACGGTCTCATCCGGGATGAAACTCGCCCTGGCGGGGTCGCTCGCGTTGTGATCGCCCTCCCAGGCACTGGAGCCGCCTGACAAGGTCTCCTGCTCACGGGTGCGGGACTCCTCCTCACTGCCGTCCTCGAGGGTCAAAGCCGAGACAACCGGCTGACGCGCGGCGCTCCACCCCTCGACCATGATGGGAAGACTGCTGACGACCAGGGCAACCCCGAGCACCGTGACAACCGGCAACCGGCGCATAGGTACCTCTCAGGAGGACGAGCCACGACGAAGGCAGGACGCCCTCGTCTGGCGAACGTCCTCGCCCGACGTTCGTTCGAGCAGAGGCGCGAGTTCTGAAGGGTCGAGAGACTTCCGTGACTTCCCTTTCGGGAAATGCAGCGGAAACTTATCGGTGATCGAGATCTTCAGCTTCTGAAGCCGGGGCAGTCGTCAGGTCGACACCCAAAGGGCGAGCAGTGCTTTGCGGGCCTCCCACTCGGAGATAGAGCGAGCACAGTGAGCCCCGGGATCGGGCGGGGGCAATTCAGTTCAGCCGCCAGAGGCGCGGAGTGAGCAGCGCCAGCAGCGTGATCGTCGACGCCAGAAGCACCCCGGAGACCGCAGTCGTGGCGACCACGCCGATCGCTGCGGCAACGGCGCCCTGGGCCAGCAGCGCCAGCGGGAGTGCGCCGATCGACAGCATCAGCACTCCCATCGCCCGGCCGCGGGCCTTCTCGGGGGAGAGCAGGAGCATCAGCGTGCTCTGCAAAACGCCAAAACCGGCGCTCGCCAGCCCCGCGAGGAAGATCAGCCCGAGGCCCGCGGCCATGCGGTCGGTGAGCGCGAAGGCCGAGAGCGTCAGCCCGAACACCGCCGTCGCCGCCAGGAAGAGGCGCCCCTTGCGCGGGAAGTCCCCCATTGCCGCGATCGAGAGCGCCCCGGCGAGCGACCCGAGGCCGTTCGCCGCGACAAGCAGCCCGAGGCCCCCGGCGCCGACCTCCAGCACCTGTTCCGCGAAGACGGGCAGGAACCCCTGCACGACCGGCCAGGCGAACATGTTCGCCGCGACGCTGGCCAGCAGCACGGCCCGCACCTCACCGTGTTGCACAGCCACCCGGAAGCCGTCGCGCAAATCGGCGATGAGGCGCCCACCTCCGGCGGCTCTTTGGGCGACGGTCTCGCGGAGCGGCAGCAAGAAGAGCCAGGCGGGCACATACCAGGCGGCGCTGAACCAGAGGGCGATTTCGGCGCCGGCCGCCTCGATCACCCATCCCGCGATCGCCGGGGCGATGATCCGGCTCCCGAACAGCGCGGCCATGTTGAGCGCGTTGGCGCTGGAGACCAGGTCCCGCCGACTAGGTCCATGATCAGGGTGAAGCGCACCGGCTGAAGCGGCGCCTGCATCGTACCGATTAGCAGCCCGGCGACCACCACCTGCCAGTAGGCAATCTCGCCGAACGAGGCCAGGGCTGCCACGGCCACGCCGATCGCGAGTGCGGCAGCGATCGAGCCGCGCAGGACACGGGGACGATCGGTGCGGTCGGCGACGATCCCCCCGAGCGGGCCGGTCAGCAGCGGCGCGAAACGCGCGGCCGTGAACGCCGCCACGGCGAATTCCGAGCCCGTGAGGTCAAAGGCCAGCCGCGCGAGGACGACTGTCTGCGCCCAGACCCGCTGAAGAACAGGGAGTTGCTGACCCAGAGGTTGCGGAAGCCAGGATTCGCGAGCGGGGCGCTGACGGTCGCGAGCGGCGAACCCGCGCGTGGTGATGTCATGTGATCGTCCCAGGTCCGTCTTCAGGGTGCGGCGCCCGCGTGCGCGGAGGGACCGGAGGAAAGATTACCGACATGGCCCTCATCGACACGCGTCGTCGCCTGTCGCAACGGCCGACAGGAGTGCGGCCGGCGCATCCACTGCCTTCACGTCCCGTCCGGACGGATGCTGCCCGGAGGGCTGGGCACTCAGAAGACTGCTTGTGGGTGGTATGAGTATGCACAGCCGCGTCTCTGGATCGGCGGCTGGGAGGCGCAACGTGAAGATCGCAGTGAACGACGAACTCGAGTTGAACTACGAACTGGATGGCGACCCAGCTACCGAACCCGTGATTGTCCTCACGCACGGGATGGGGAGCTCACTGCGTTCGTGGGATGACCAGGTCCCGCATCTCCGCATGAACGCCGAGGAACCTGTCCCGGCGCTGGCGAAGCACTACGCCGTGCTCCGATGGGATGTGCGCGGACACGGCGAGTCGGACAAGCCGCCGGGCCCGTATAGCCCGGAGATGCACGCGCGCGACCTCGCCGGGCTGTTGCGAGCGCTCGGCATCTCGTCGGCGCACGTCGGTGGCAACTCCATGGGCGGCGCGATCACCCAGCGCTTCGTGCTGGATTACCCGGAGTTAGTCGCCTCAGCCTTCCTGCTCTGCACCTCGAGCGAGGTGAACGAACGACTGGCGGATGCGTGGGAGCAACGCGCCACGATCGCTGAGACCGAAGGTACGGCGGAGGCGTTGCGGGCAGCTGGGTCGCTGGCGAACGCCAACACCCCCGTCCGCCCGTTGACCGAGGAAGAGGCGCAGGCCGGGCAGCAGCGGACGTTGCAGATTCCCGGCTCGGTGTATGCGCATGTGGTCCGCGCAATGGCCTACTACAACTGGACGGTCGAGCTCTCACGGATCACCGCACCGGTCCTGATCCTGCAGGGGCTTCAAGACACGATGACGCCGCCGGGCGGCGCGGTGCTGATCCATCGGGAAATCCGCGGCTCGCAGCTAATTATGATGGACCAGTGCAGCCACGCCATCACCCATGACCAGCCGGAGCAGTGGCGACGCCACCTGCTGAACTTCCTGGATGGTGTGGTGTCGTGGGAGCCCCGGCTTGAACGCCCGGTGCAGGGGCAAGAGAAACGGGCGCAGTGACCAGATCGCCGGCTGAGGAAAGCTACAGTGCCGCGGCGATCCGGCAGCACCGCCCACTGCTGACGGACTGCCAATGGGATCCGGGCGCGCCCCCTTCCCTCCCAGACGATTTGGCCCGGGGGAGGAGGTACCACCGGAGAGCGCGGCTGATGCTAAGGATCCACTCAATCCCAGCGACGACGTCTACTCCGAGAGGCGGGTGAGGCGATCGATCGGCGTGTCTACGGCCTCACGGGCACGCCGAACCGCTTCCTCGTCCGGTGCGTCATAAAAGCAGAGACACTTCATCATGTCCTCGTGGACGTACGTTCGGAGGAATGTCGTCTCCGGGACCTGCTCGTAGTTCGGGCCCTCTCCTGCTTCCGCGCGAGGTACTGCTCCATCGTGGTGCCCTGCGGGAAGTCTTACTCCACGAGGTAGCGGGCGCCCCCTTTTTCGCCTTCACCTCCTCCAGCTCAGCACCCACGAGTCGCACCGGTGCCAGCTCATCGAAGTCAATGCCAGCCTGCTTGAAAAAGGCCTCCAGCACCTCTGGCGTGCGTTGCTCCAGAAATCGCGTAGACGCGCCCGGCGTCCACACTCACCTTGACCTCGATCCGTTCGCCGTTCGCCTGCTCCGCCGTGTCTGCGAGCGTCTTAAACAGCGCGTCGATTGCTTCCTTGCCACCCTCGGAGAGGGGGACTTCCATCAGATACAGCGCCATACAGCGCCATACAGCGTCCTTCCTACTCGCCGCTACCCATCCTGGGAGCGGCGATCTCTAAACTTCTGCGGCGAGAACCCGCGTCTGCGTCTCGCGGCTGGGGGATGTGCCGCAAGGGAATCGGGCTGTTCTCGAGCATCAGTCCTCACTCACCCCAGCCTGAAATCCACGTTCCTCCGGCCCCCAGAGGGTCTTGATGTAGGCGAGCACCGCCCAGATCTCCTCGTCGCTCAGCTCGTCTGCCCAGGCGGGCATCCGCGAGCGAAACCCCTCGCGTCCATATGCTGCCTGCCCGCCCCGCCTGATGATGTCCAGGAGCACCTCATCGGAATGGTGCCAGGTATGGCCGGACGAGTCGTGGGGAGGAGCCGGGTAGCTACCGTCCTCCCGTGGGGACTGCCAATTCGGCTCCCCTTCGCCCTCGTTGCCGTGGCATGTGGCGCAGTTTGACTGGTACACGCGTTCGCCGAGCATGATCGTCGCCTGGTCTGTTGGCGCGTCGTCCCGCTCGTCCGGTCCGTCGTTACCGCACGACGTGAGCACCAGGATCCCGAGGAAGGCCACGACCACGACGAGTGGCTGGCAGATGTGTCGGGTCGCCCTCCAGAGACCAGTAGGCTCACTTCCTGCCGCGCGCCGCTCGTCGACATCCGTCGTCATCCAAGCGTTCACGCCGGATCCCTCGGCTCGTCATGAACCTCATCGAGTAGCCCGCGCAGCTTCTCCTCGGATAGCAACCCGTCATAGCGGGCATACAGCCGAGCACCTGGCGCCATGAAGAAGGCCGTCGGCAGGCCCTGCACGCCGTACTCCAGGTAAATCCCTCCTTCCTCGTCTCGAGCCAGCGGGAAGGTGAGTCCGTGCCGGTCGATGAAGCGTTGGGCATCCTCAACTCGGTCCCAGATGTTCACCCCCAGAAACTTCCACCCGCGGTCGCGGTACTCCGGCCAGAGGGCCTCGATAAGCGGCGCTTCCTCCTCACACGGGATGCACCACGATGCCCAGAAGTAGAGGAAGATCGGTTGGTCGGCGTACTCGTGCAGGGTGAAGCATTCACCGCTGAAGCGTTTGAGGGTGAAGTCGGGAGCCTCACTGAGGTCACCATCGCTCCGACCCTCCTCGAGACCCCCGACACCCTGCGCCATCGCAACGCCGAGGACGATGATCACCCCCAGGATGACAGCGCCGAGCGCGGCAGATACGAAGCGGACATGTAGCGGACTATGCATCAGCGGCTGCGACCAACAGGCAGAATGACACGACGGGCACGAGACCTGTCGCGGAGGGAGGCCTGGGCGGCGGGCGCGTCTCACCCGCCGACAGCGTCTCTGGCTTGGCGTCAGCCGAGCAGTTCACGCACATGCCCCAGCAGGACTTCACTCAGGGATGGGCCGTCCCAGAGCGTTTCGGCTCCCGGGCCGTCGGGGATCGAGACGTACCATCGCTGCATCCCGGACTGGTCGATCACCCAGACGCCCGGAGTGTGTGCGACCTCACCGGCCTTCCCGTCCTTGGGCACTCCGCCAAGTGCCCCGTAGGTCGCCCGCACCGCCTCGAGCTCCTCTGCCTCTCCGGTGAGGAAGTGCCAGCTCGCGACGTCGCCGACGCCCCACCGCTCGCTCGCTTCAGCGACGGCCTCGACCGATGCTTGGTTCGGGTTCACGTTCACGGCGAGCAACGCGACCTGCGAGGCGCTGGTACCGAGTGCGTCGTGCACGTCCCGGAAGTGGAGTGCCGTGAGCGGGCAGATGTCAGTGCACTTGGGGTCGAGGAACGCGAGCAGGACCACGCGCCCCTGCAGCTCTTCAACCCCGATGCTCGTTCCCCGCTGATCCGTGAGCGTGAACCGCGGCGCTTCGCCATCGAGCGCGAGCCCGCTGTAGTCGGCTGCACTTGCGGGCGATGAATCCCTTGAGAGTGAGTCGGACATGGTGACGGCCGCGATGCCGAGCGCCGGAAGGGCAGCAAGGGCAGTCAGGATGAGCAACGTTCGTCTGCGCCCTCGCGTCTCGGAACGCCGCGAAACCAGCCGGAGCCCGATCAGGCCGAGCGCCGTGGCGCCACCGACGAGCGCGAGAGCCGTCGGATCTGATGTGATTCGCGAGAGCCAGGGCTCGCTCGCGTCGCTGTGTCCTTCGTGCGCGGAGACGGCCATTGGGGTGGCGAGGAAGGCGAACGCCAGCGCCATCAAGCTGAGCACCAGCCTCGGAGGCGTGAGCTGAACGGTTAGGCGCGCCCGCCCGCTGACGTTCATTCGCCTACATCCAAACGTACTCCCTCGCGGGCAAGCTGCTCCCAGGTCGATCCCCCGTCCGCCGTCCGGAAGAGGCTCGCCGCGGCCGTGCCCGCGTACACGGCACCGGAGTCCAGGTCCCCGGCGACGTACAGCACCGCGTCGCCTGGGGGCAGCACGAGTCCCAGCGGGCGAGTGGACGTCGCTGCTGCCTCGACATCGTTGATCTGTACGAGGCCGGTCTGCCCGTCGGCGATGTAGGCAACAGCGGTCATGGCTGAGCCAGGAGCGAACGACACCGCCGTGACGGGGATCCCCAGAACCCGCTCGTTCCAGGACTCGCCACCATCCGTCGACTCCCAGAGGCCGGCGGCGGTCCCCGCCAGCACACGGCTCGCATCGGTCGGGTCAGGGGCGATCGCGAAGACGGAGCGCTGCGACATCAGTTCCGCCGCCGCGGGGCGATCCCAGGTTCGCCCGCCATCGGTGCTCCGGTACAGTCCGGCTTCTCCCGATGCGTTCCAGCCGTAGATCACGTTCGGATCCGCGGCGCCGATACCCATGACGTGGAAGTCCACCTGCCCCTGCAGTGAGACCGGTTCCCACGAGACCCCGCCGTCATCGCTGCGCATGAAGCCGATGGGATTGGGCAGATCGCTTCCCGGGGCGGGATGTCCACTGGAGTACATCGTGTCGCGTTGATCGGGATCGTGCCCGAGGCCCATGAAGTCGTGCCGCTCCTCGCTGATCAAGCGCCACTGCCCGGTCTCGTCGACCTCGATCAGCCCAGAGTGGGTGCTGATGTAGAGGCGACTGTCAGCCCAGCTGGGAGCAGCAAGGCCGTGCAGGTGCATGAAGCGGTCAACTTCCGTTGGTGTGGAGGCATTGCCGCCGGGCCTTAGCAGCACGACCGCCAGCACCAGGGCCCCGACGACTACAGCGCCGATGATCCACAGGAGCGGGCGCCGTCCCGGGCTGCTGGAGGATCGCCATCCCTGTCGTGCCTGTCGCCGCGGTTGCCGTCTCGATGCCACGTCCTAATCCTCGCCCGTCGACGCATCGAGACGGGCAACGGCCGTGTCAAAATCGCTTCGTCGAAAGCCGGCAAGCCACTGGGTGCCGATGCGCGTGACCGGAGTTGTCAGGTAGCCGCGGTCCTCGATCTCGCTCAGTGCGACCAGGTCCGCAAACACATCACGCACGTCGAACGTAATGCCACGCTCCATGAGGTAGCGCTCCACCGAACGACAGGCACTGCAATGCGGCTGGGTGTAGAGGACGACGGCGGTCTCCTCTTCAGCTTGGAGGGGGCTCGAGGGGCTTTCGCTCAAGTCAGTACCTTCCACCAGTACCAGGTCACGTAGGTGCCCGTGAACACCAGAGCGAGGTTGGCGAAACCGTGCACGTAGGGCAGCATTCCGCCGACGAACCGGACCACCGGCTGCCGGGCCACGGCGACGCCGGCGGCGACGAGCATCAGCACGAAGCCCATTCCTGCGCCGTACTCCACGAAGCGCCACCCCGAGGCGGCGTAGTCACTCTCGCCCGTAAAGACGCTGCCCATGACCAGCATGAAGATTGGGAGCGTGCAGCCCAGCGAGACCAGGGCGTACGCGAACCCGAAGAGCAGTACGCCGCGGACCGTGCGGGATCGACCCACGCGCACTCCCGAACCTAGGTTCGCGAAGACAGAGCGGCGGGTGACGAGCTGATATCCGCCGAAGGCGATGAGAGCCAGTCCGATCGCAAGCCCGCCCCAGTAGGTCCACCCGATCAGCTGCCGCCCGGCGATTGTCACGGCCAGCCCGACGATCCCAAAGGTGACGACGAAGGCGATCGAGACGAGCAGTCCCATCTGTCCCGCGCGCATCAGCCGCCCCGACAGCCCACGCGACGTGCCGTCCTCGGTACCGAAGTAGAAGGCCGCGAACGAGGGCAGCATGATGAAGCCACATGGGTTCACGGTTGCCACCATGCCAGCGCTGAACGCGAACGACACGGGGAGCGATCGCGCCCAACCGGTGAACAGATTGATCCAGTCGTTGGCGTACTCAGTGACGAGATCGAAGACGCTATCGGGGCTCATGGGCTTCAGGCGGGGGCGTCTGCCGCTCCGGGTTTGCTCCTCGCTTCATGAGTTAGCGCGGCCGCTGAGCGATCCGCATTCCTCTACCATCAAGCCTAAGCTTCCTGCTGACCGGAAGGTCAATGCGGCGACTCGAGGGGGAACGATGAGGATTGGACAGCTCGCTCGGGCATCGGGATTCCCAGCGAAGACCATCCGCTACTACGAGGAAGTCGGGCTACTGCCCGAACCGAGCCGCGAGGCGTCTGGCTACCGGTCGTACGAGTCGTCCCAGTTACGGCGCCTCGAACTGATCCGACTGGCAAAGACCGCCGGCCTGAGCCTGTCAGAGATCGCTGACATTCTGGGTGCCGGGACAGGTCCCGGGGTGGACTGCGACCACGCGGTCGCCCTCCTCACGGAGAAACTTGCGCGGGTGAGGCTCCAGATCACCGAACTCCAGCAACTGGAGGCGGCGCTGGAGCACACGATTCAGGCGCACAGCCGGCACGAGCTCCCCGCCTCGGTGAGCCCGGACGACTGCCCGGTCATCGAGAGAGCCGCTCAGGAGCGAGCGAGGGCGATGGAGGGAGTCCCCTCGGAGTAGGGATTCTCGCGATTTCGCTCAGTCCTCCAGCTCCCGCGCCTGCAGGTATCCTCGCGCCCTAGCTCACCGATGGCGTACCGCCGATCGAGTTCCTCTCGGGCGGATCTTCGCTTGGCAGGAGCATCGGCGGGTCCAGAACTGCCCCGGATCTGCCGCACCAGCCAGATCAACGCGGTCACCGCGAGGGCAAGCAACACTAGTGCGAAAACCAGCCAGAGCAGCATCATCGCGCCGCCCATCATGCCGCCACCCATCATGTCGCAATCCATCATCTCGACACCTCCGTCTGTAGCTACTCGGTCCGGTGGACGGGTAGGCGAGACGCATTCGCCGGCCGATCCCGAGGTGTGGGCTGATACGAGGCAGCCGTTCTCGCACCTCGTGATTCTCAGCATGCGGTTCCAGTGGGCCGGAACGTCAAGAGTTTGCCGGTCGCTCCGACCGGGCAACCCAGCTCGGACATCAACACCGCCTTGACCTTCCACTTGTAGGGAAGGTCTACGGTCGCTGTACTCGAAGTACGGCTATCGACGAGCGAGCCGAAAGGGGTGAGTCACCATGACGACTAACGAGCAGGTCACGGACCCGGTATGCAACATGAAGATCAGCAAGTCGGATGCGGTCGCCACCGCCGAGCATGACGGTACGACCTACTACTTCTGCAGCCAGGACTGCGCCGATAGCTTCCGCGAGTCGCCCGAGGACTACGTCTAGCGGATCCGACGAGGCCAACCTCCGATGCTGCTGGGACCGCTTGGAGTAGCGCTCGCAGTCTTCGTCGCGGCGCTTGTGGTGGTGCTCCTGCTCCAACGAGCCGGTGCGGGCGTGGTGCGTCCCACTCCATCCGCCTCGGAGCGCGTGCCATTCACTGGCGGGCTACCCCCCCAGGTGCACGCCTGGAGCCGCTACCACGCGCGCTACTACGTCATGGCGCTCCTCTTCCTCGCCTTCGATATGGAGATGGTCTACATGTACCCGTGGGCCGTCGTCTTCGTCCGCGAGGGCATCATCGCCATGGTCGAGATGGCGATGTTCATCGCGATCCTGCTGCTCGGAGTGCTCTACGCATGGCGCGAGCGAGCACTCGAGTGGTCCTGAGGCGACTCCTTGGGCCGCTTGCGGGAAGTGCCCCGAGCCGAGTCTTCCTCGTGGGTGGACTGGGGATGCGCGAGGCAGTGCGCGCGCTCCGGCTCCGTTCAGAACTAACGGTCGTCGACGCCCCGTCAGCAGCCAGCATCGTCATCGTCGCCGGTGTCCTGCCGGACCAGTTCTCCGATCCACTCGCTCTGCTGCACGATGGACTGCCGCACCCGCGCGCGATCATCTGGTGGAAGCCGGGGACCGATGGGCTGGCGCTCGTCGAGCGATTTCCCGATGTGATCTTGGTGGACGGCGACGAGCTGCAACTCGTCGCTTCCGTCGTCCGCGTCCACCGCGAGCTGTTCACAGGGGGGCGACCGTCGAGCCCGTCGGTCATGGCTGACGTCGGCGCTGCGCCCTGGCAAGGCGTGGGCCCGTACGGACAGGGCGGCAGCGGGATGACGGGCGGCGTGCCGTACGGCCGCCCAATGGCAGAGGTGGCGCCGGACCGCGACGGCTTGCGCCTGGACGTGCTCCCGGTAACGGTCGGTCCGTTCTTCCCTCCGTTTCCGCCCGGCTTGCGACTCGACGCGAAGTTCGCTGGCGACATTGTGGTCGACTGCGCCGTGCCGGCGAACCCGTTCACGGATGTGCCCCACGGCGCGGGGCGCGTCCGACCTGGACTCGACATCTTCTCCCGTGCGCTCTTCGAGCCGGTCCCCGTCGCTGCGCTCGAGCTCGCGCGTGCCCGCGATCACCTCACCTGGCTGGCAGATGCCCTCACCGCGCACGGCTTGCCGGCGCTCGGCCTGCGTGCGCTGCGCTTGGCCGTCCACCTGCGGGCTGACGACGCCCCCCTCGTGAGGCGGTTCATCCGCAGCATCGAATGGACGCAGGTGCTGCAATGGTCGACACGCGGGGTAGGCCGCTTCGGCGAAGACGCACGGGAGAGCCTGCGGGGCTGCGGTCCCGTCGCGCGCGCCGCGGGTCTCTGCGATGACGTACGGAGCGAGGATCGCGCCTACGAGGCACTCGGATTCGCAGCGATCGGGCAGGACGCGGGGGATGCCGCAGCACGCTGGCGACAGCGGCTCGACGAGATCGCTCAGTCGCTCGACCTTGCAGGCCGTGCGGGAGCACTCCAGACGGAGCTCATCGGCCGTGTCGAGTCGCCCCGTGGCCTCCTCATCGCGGGCAGCGCCCCGACACGTCGACTGCTCCCGCTCATCCCCGGGCTGATCAACGGAGTGGAGTGGGGGGATGCCGTGACCTCTCTGGTCAGCCTCGACCTCGACCTGGAGGAGGCGGCCCTCGCCGAGCGGCTGCCGACAACAACTGCAGGTGCGCTGTGAGCCCGCATCTCTCTCCTGAACTTGCCGTGCTGGTCGTGGGGATCGCGCTAGCTGTTGGCGTCTACGTCGTGGCTGTCCTCGACCAAGCGATCGGTGAGCAAGTTGGAGGAGCAAGGCCGCGTTTGCAGCGCGTCGTACTCGATCCATTCCGCTCGTCGGCGCTGCTGCTGATCCAACAGCGCCGTACGACGGAACGCACGGACGCGCCGGGCTGGCTTCTCGCCCCCGCACTACTGATGGCGCTTGCTGCCCTCGCGCTCGCACTGGTGCCGCTGGGGCCGACGGAGGTGGCCGCAGACCCCGATACCGGTTTCGTCATCTTCGCCGCGGCGATCGCCTTCGTGATGATCGCCGTGTACCTGCACGGCTGGTCGCCTAACTCCGTCTTCCCGCTGCACGGTGCCTACCGCTTCGGGGCACAGTCGCTTTCGTCTCAGATGCCCTTCCTGCTGGCGATGCTCGCGACCACGCTGCCGGCGGAGTCGCTCTCAATCGTCGACATCGTCGCGGCGCAGGAGTCGGTCTGGAATGTGATTCGGCAGCCACTGGGGCTACCGCTCTACCTCATCGTGGGCGTCGCCGTGAGCTTCTGGGGTCCGCTGAACCTGCCGGACGCGGCCGATCTTGCCGGAGGCACGTCGGCGGAGGATTCGGGCGTCGCGCGACTCATGTGGAAGGCAGCACGCGCGGCGATGCTGGTCGCGGTTGCGGCGATGGGGGCAACGGGCTTCCTCGGCGGATGGTGGGGGCCGTGGCTGCCCGGAGCCGCCTGGGTGATCCTGAAGACGCTCGCCTTGCTCATCCTGCTGGTTGCCGCCGGACACCTCCTCGCCCGCGTGCGAATCGAGGGCTTCGTGGTCGTCTGCTGGGCGCTGCTTATCCCGCTGGCACTGCTGAACATCTTCGTATCCGGGGCGGTCTTGCTGTGAACGAGCCGCTGCTGGCAGAGGTGCTCTTCGGGGTGTTCGCGCTCGGTAGCGTTCTGACCGGCTACCGAGTGTTTCGCACCGACTCGATGGTGCGCGCGGCGTTCTTCCTGCTTGCGTCGTTTGCGGCGGTGGGCGGCATGCTCGTAATCCTCGGCGCCGAGTTCCTCGGGATGGTGCTCATCCTGATGATGGCGGGCGAGATGCTGATCATGGCCGTCGTCATGGTCATGTTCATGATGAACCCCGCCGGCCTGAACCCGATGTGGATGGTGCACCAGCACCGAGTGGCCGTGGCTGCGGGCGTCATCTCCTTCCTCGCGATCGCGAGCCTCGGCTTCCTTGTCGAGTTTCCTGAGAATCTCAACCCGCAGCCAGGGATGGCGACGACCGAGCTGGGCATCGAGCTGCTCGGCGACTCGATGCTCGTCTTCCAGACCGCCGGCGTCCTCCTGCTCTCCACCATGATCGGCGCTGTCGCAATCGCCAGCTGTCGCGGACGCTACGGCGACGCCGAGGAAGGCGCGGAGGAGCCGGTGCTCGAACTGGACGGGGACGCGTCATGATCACGCTCGAGCTCGTCCTCGTGGTCGCGGGCGCGCTGTTTGGGGTCGGCGTCTACGGCGCGCTGAGCCAGCAGTCGTTCGTGATGCTGATGATGGGGCTCGAGTTGATGATCAACGGCGCGGTTCTCGCCCTCGTCGGGTTCTGGGCGTTCGCCGCCGGAGGCAACCCTCAGGGCCAGATGCTCGCGATCGTGTTCATGACCGTGATGGCCGTCGAGATGGCCATCGGCTTCACCCTCATCACCAACGTCTACCGCGTGCGTCGCGCCGACATCACCGAGAAACTCCGGCGGTTGCGCAGATGACCGTCCTCGCGCTGCCGGTGATCCCGTTGGTCGGTGCCGCCGGACTGATCGCGATGCACCGTCGCCCTCGCCTCTTCGGC
>Ga0114916_1001523_pt1 | contig 13032 bp, 12 predicted proteins | sample MalvirAntarct_66_FD_83501 | JGI IMG/M metagenome (GOLD analysis project Ga0114916, IMG submission 83501) | Marine viral communities from the Global Malaspina Expedition - Malaspina viral metaG Antarct_66 | ecosystem: Environmental > Aquatic > Marine > Oceanic | place: West Anvers Island... | reverse complement strand
TTTCCACGCCGTCGGGCCGGACGAAGGCCGCCGCGCCGAACTGTCGCTGGCTATGCTGGAGCCGCTGATCGCGGCGGTCGGCGACCTCCCCGTGGACGCGATCCAGTGGCTGTTCCACAGCCAGGATCCGTTCCAGGTGATCGACAAGTTCCTGCGCTTTGGCGGCCTGCCGCCGGACTCGTCGCAGGCCGACCTGTTCGTCGCGGTCGAGGACTGGGTCAATGACGGCGTGCCGCTCGCCGGCGCCGTGGCGCGCGCCTGCCTGGGCGGGTGGTACGCCCGCAACGAGCCGGGCCGCGGCGAATGGCACGTGGCCGGCCGGCGCGTCGACCCGGCCGCGTGGCGCCGGCCGTTCCTCGCCGTCGTGCCGACGCGCGACCGCATCGTGCCGCCACCCTCGGCCGCCGCGCTGGCCGATGCCGTGCCGGGCGCCGAGCGGATCGAGACCCGGGGCGGCCATATCGGCATGATCGTCGGCGATGCCGCGCCGGCCGTGACCACGCGGATCGCCGACTGGCTGCATGATGCCGGCCGAGCCTTCAATTGTTCGGGCGGCGCCGGGCGCCTATAACGGCTGATCGCCGGTTCGTCCGGCTCGATTGGTCCGCCCTGTCCGATCTCACCCCACGTGACGGCGCGGACGAGGAGAAGCCCATGGGCAGCGAAATCGTGATCACGGGCGCCGCGCGCACGGCGGTCGGAACCTTCAACGGCGCGTTCGCGCAGATGACCGCCGACCAGCTCGGGACCGTGGCCATCGGCGAGGCCCTGCGCCGCGCCAAGGTGGACGCGGGCGAGGTCTCCGAGGTTGTCATGGGACAGGTGCTGACGGCGGGGCAGGGGCAGAACCCGGCGCGCCAGGCGGCCATCCGGGCCGGCGTGCCCGACAGCGTCCCCGGCTATACGATCAACCATGTCTGCGGGTCGGGCGTGAAGTCGGTGGCGCTCGCCGCCCAGGCCATCCTGACCGGCGACAGCGCGATCGTCGTCGCCGGCGGCCAGGAGAGCATGACCCAGGCGCCGCACTGCACCTATCTGCGCGCCGGCCACAAGATGGGCGACGCCAGTCTGGTCGACACGATGATCCGCGACGGCCTGTGGGACGCCTTCAACGGCTACCACATGGGCAACACGGCGGAGAACGTCGCCGAGAAGTGGCAGATCACGCGCGAGGAACAGGACGCCTTCGCCGCCGCCTCGCAGCAGAAGGCCGAGGCGGCGCAGAAGGCCGGCCGCTTCAAGGACGAGATCGTCCCGGTCACGATCAAGACCCGCAAGGGCGACATCGTCGTCGACACCGACGAGCATCCGCGCCACGGCACGACGATCGAGGCGCTGGCCAAGCTGCGCCCCGCCTTCACCAAGGACGGTTCGGTCACCGCCGGCAACGCCTCGGGCATCAACGACGGTGCCGCGGCGGTCGTCCTGATGAGTGCCGCCGAGGCCGAGCGTCGCGGCGCCGAGCCGCTGGCCCGCATCGTCTCCTGGGCGCAGGCCGGCGTGGACCCGGCGGTGATGGGCAGCGGCCCCGTCCCGGCGACGCGGCGCGCTCTGGAAAAGGCCGGCTGGACGATCGACGACCTCGACCTGATCGAGGCGAACGAGGCCTTCGCCGCCCAGGCCCTCGCCGTCGGCAAGGACCTGCGCTGGGATCCGGCCAAGGTGAACGTCAACGGCGGCGCCATCGCAATGGGCCACCCGATCGGCGCCTCCGGCACGCGCATCCTCATCACCCTGCTGCACGAGATGGCCCGCCGCGACGCCAAGCGCGGCCTCGCCACCCTGTGCATCGGCGGCGGCATGGGCATCGCCATGTGCGTAGAAAGGTGATGTCGAACTGCGGGGAACGACACGGTTCCTCGCAGCTTACCGGATAGCCCGGACAGCGTCGGTGCGAGGTCGGATAAAATGGACGCGCAACGCCTGTATCGTTTCCGCATAGATGCTTTTACGCCGGCCACGCTGCCGATGGCGCGGCTGGCCGAGTATATGGCGGACCTCGCAGCTCTCCTCGGTGAGCCCGAGCATGTGCATTTCCACGGCATCGAGGACGGCAGTGCCGTCCTCGTCCAGGCCATCGACGAGCCGGCCGTGCGGAAGGTAGACGCTCGCCTGAAGGCGGCGCGGGACGGCGACGGTCCCGCAGACGTTCTTCGAGCCTTTGCGAGCCTGGACCGCCGTCTCGCTCAGGACAATGCCGTCGGCACGTTGAGCGACGGTGATGGCGCAGAGGCCGTGCGCTTCCCCGGTCGCGACCGCCCGCGCTCGCTGGCGTATGCGAGCTTTCGCCAACAGGGCTGTTTGGAGGGGGTGCTCGTCCGAATCGGCGGTCGGGACCGAAGCGTCCACGCCCTGCTCCAGGACGGGGAACAGACCTGGCGTTGCGAGACCACACGGGAGATGGCGCGCGACCTGCGGGGCCATTTGTTCGAGGGCCCCATCCGCGTTTACGGCCAGGGCCGTTGGCGGCGCAGCCCGCAGGGAAACTGGACCCTCGAACGCTTCACGATAAGCTCGTTCGAGGCGTTGGACGACGCCGCATGGCCCGAAACGGTCGCCCGTCTCCGCGCGATCGGAGGCAAGGGATGGCATGCGGCTCACGATCCGCTGGCCGAACTCGTGGGCCTCCGCGATCCGGAGGACGGAGCCGGCTGATGGTCGTTTTCGACGCCAGCATCCTCGTTCTGCTTATCGATCCGGATGTGGCGGCACCGCTCGATCCGGCGACGGGGAAGCCGGTAACGCGCTGCAGAGAGCGCCTCGACTACCTGATCGCGACCTTCGAGCGAGAGCGGACCCGGGTGTTGATCCCGACGCCTGCTTTGAGCGAGGCGTTGGTCCGTGCGGATGAGGCGGGGCCCGCAATTCTGGACGCCCTCAACGCATCGGCGAGATTTCGAATTGCACCCTTCGATACGCGCGCGGCGGTCGAACTGGCGCAACTCACCCGAGAAGCTGTCGACAGCGGCGACAAGAAGCAGGGAAGCAGCGAATCGTGGGCGAAGGTCAAGTTCGACCGTCAGATCGTCGCCATTGCCCGCACCGAGGGGGCGTGCATCATCTATTCGGATGACGATGGCATCCGCCGGTTCGCCCGTCGTCTGGGGATCGAGGTGATCGGCATATCCGCGTTGCCGGTGCCGCCCGACGATCCCCAGGACGAGCTGTTTAGTTTCGCCACCGACTGATTCCAGCCGGCGGCATCCTGCAGGCTTACCCCGCCTGTTTCGCCGACGCGGCGTTGACGCCCATCGACTGGAAGTAGCGGCGGATGTTGCGGGCGGCCTGGCGGATGCGGTGCTCGTTCTCGACCATGGCGATCCGGACATAGCCTTCGCCGTCCTCGCCATAGCCGATGCCCGGCGCCACGGCGACGCCGGCATGGGTGAGCAGCTGCTTGGAGAACTCCAGCGAGCCCATGTGGGCGAGGGCCGGCGGCAGCGGTGCCCAGGCGAACATCGAGGCGCGCGGCGGCGGGATGTCCCAGCCGGCACGGCCGAAGCTCTCGACCAGCACGTCGCGCCGCGACCTGTAGAGCTGGCGGTTCTTCTCGACGATGTCCTGCGGGCCGTTCAGCGCGGCGACGGCCGCCGCCTGGACCGGCGTGAAGGCGCCGTAGTCGAGATAGCTCTTCACCCGCGTCAGGGCGCTGATCAGGCGCTTGTTGCCGACGGCGAAGCCGATGCGCCAGCCGGCCATCGAGTAGGTCTTCGACATCGAGGTGAACTCCACCGCGAGGTCCTTGGCGCCCGGCACCTGGAGCAGCGACGGCGTCGGCTGGCCGTCGTAATAGAGTTCGGAATAGGTGAGGTCTGACAGCAGCCAGACCTTGTGCTCCTGCGCCCAGGCGACGAGCCGCTCGTGGAAGGCGAGGTCGACCACCTCGGCCGTCGGGTTCGACGGGTAGCAGACGACCAGCGCCGACGGCTTCGGCACCATGAACTTCACGGCGCGGTCGAGTGCCTCCCAATAGCGCTCGTCCGGCGTCGTCGGCACCGAGCGGACGCTGCCGCCGGCGATGATGAAGCCGAAGGAGTGGATCGGATAGCCGGGGTTCGGCGCCAGGATGACGTCGCCCGGTGCGGTGATCGCCTGGGCGAGGTTGGCCAGCCCCTCCTTCGATCCCAGCGTCACCACGACCTCGTGTTCGGGATCGAGTTCGACGTTGAAGCGCCGGGCGTAGTAGGCGGCCTGGGCCTTGCGCAGGCCGGGGATGCCCTTCGAGGCGGAATAGCCATGCGCGTCCGGCTTCATCGCCACTTCGCACAGCTTCTCCAGCACGTGCTGCGGCGGCGGCAGGTCGGGGTTGCCCATGCCGAGGTCGATGATGTCCCGCCCGCTAGCTCGCGCCTCGGCCCGCATCGCATTCACTTCGGCGATGATGTACGGGGGCAGGCGCTTTATGCGGTAGAACTCTTCGGAATTCATTTTCAACCTCGCGAAAGATGGCCCCTGCGTAGCGCAAGCGCGCGCGTTCCGCTACGTCCTTCGGGCCCGTGCCGCGGGAGCCGGCGGAAGACGCAGCCGCGCATCGGGATCATCGGCGTTCGCCGCGACGGTACTGCGGCGCCGCTGCGGCAGCATTGAGATGCCGCGGCCTCCCGCCGGCGGGGACCGAACCCGCCGCGCCGCTTCGTCCGTTCATGACCATACCAGACTCCGGGCCCCGGCGGATCGTCGGATCGGCGCGCCCGGATCGAAGCACAGTGACAGTCGCTCCGGTTCGACCGAGACTGGCGATAATAAAATACGGGAGGAGACGATGACACGCGTCGCAGTGATCACCGGAGGCACCCGCGGCATCGGTGCCGAAGTCTCGAAGGGCCTGCACAAGGCCGGCTACAAGGTCGTCGCCAACTATCATCGCAACGTCGAGGGCGCCGAGCGTTTTCATGAGGAGACCGGCATCCCCGTGGAATCCTGGAATGTCGCCGACTACGACGCCTGCGACGAGAGCGTCCTGCGGATTGCCGACAAGTACGGCCCCGTCGACATCCTCATCAACAATGCCGGCATTACCCGCGACGTCGTCCTGCACCGCATGCCCAAGGAGGCGTGGCACGACGTCATCGAGACGAACCTGACCTCCTGCTACAACATGTGCCGCACGGTCATTCCGGGCATGCGCGAGCGCGGCTTCGGCCGGATCGTGAACATCGGCTCGATCAACGGCCAGGCCGGGCAGGTGGGCCAGTGCAACTACGCCGCCCCCAAGGCCGGCATGCTCGGCTTCACCAAGGCGCTCGCCCTGGAGAGCGCGCCCAAGGGCATCACCGTCAACGCCATCTGCCCCGGCTATGTCGACACCGAGATGGTGCAGGCGGTGCCGGAGAAGGTGCGCGAGGTCATTCGCGGGCGCATTCCGGTCGGCCGCTTCGGCGACCCGCGCGAGATCGCGCACGCCGTGCTCTTCCTGATCGCCGACGACGCCATGTTCTGCACGGGCGCCACGCTGGCGATCAACGGGGGGCAATACATGTCGTGAGGTGTCCGTCGCGCTCCGGCCTGCTATGGTTCGGCATGCTTCCTCGCTGCCGAACCCCGGGCCTCATGCGTTGACAGATCCCGTCCCGACCCAGGCCGCGTCGGTCGCCGCCGATGCCGAGGCCGACGTGCGCACCTACCCCGCCCGGCCGATCGTCGGCGTCGGTGTCGTCGTCTGGCGCGACGACCGCGTGCTGCTGATCCAGCGGGGCAAGGCGCCGCGCCGCGGCGAATGGAGCATCCCCGGCGGCGCCCAGGAGGTCGGCGAGACCGTCGAGGCGGCCGGCCGTCGCGAGGTGCGCGAGGAGACCGGGCTCGAGATCGAGATCACCGGCTTCCTCGCCGTGGTCGACGCGATCCGCCCGGACGAGGAGGGCCGCATCCGTTCGCACTACACGCTGATCGACTTCGCGGCGGAGTGGGTGTCGGGCGAGGCGGTCGCCGGGGACGACGCCGCGGACTGCCGCTGGGTCCACCCCGACGAGCTTCCCGACTACGGCCTGTGGGACGAGACGCTGCGCATGATCCGCCTTTCGTCGGAACGCCGTCCGGAGAACCGGCGCTGACGCCTGACGAGGATCTGCGTCGGCGGCTGCGCGCGACCCTGCTGGGTTTCGTCGCGGTGGCGCTCTGGGCCACCCTGGCGCTGTTCACCGCCGCGTCGGGCGGCCTGCCGCCGTTCCAGCTGGTCGCCATGGCGTTCGGCCTTTCGGCCTGCCTCTGCCTGACGAAATGGCTCGTCCGCGGCGAGGATGTGCGCGCCCACCTGCGCCAGCCGGCCGGCGCCTGGGCGCTCAGCGTGGCCGGCCTGTTCGGCTTTCACTTCTTCTACTTCCTGTCGCTCCGCTCCGCCCCGCCGGTCGAGGCGAACCTGATCAACTACACGTGGCCGCTGCTGATCGTGCTCTTCTCCGGCCTGCTGCCGGGCGAGCGCCTGCGCTGGTGGCATCTGGCCGGCGTCGGCATGGGGCTGACCGGGGCGGTCCTGCTCATCGCAGGGCGCGGATCCGTCGCTTTCGAGGGCGACCATGCGCTGGGCTACGCTGCGGCGGTGTGCTCCGCCCTGGTCTGGTCGACCTACTCCGTCGCCAACCGGCGCTACGCGGCCGTGCCGACGGATGCGGTCGGCGGATTCTGCGGCCTTACGGCCCTGCTGGCGCTCGGCGCGCATCTGGCGTTCGAGGCGACCGTCTGGCCGGACGGGGCGGGGGAGTGGCTGGCGGTCGCTGCGCTCGGCCTGGGGCCGGTCGGCTCGGCCTTCTTCTTCTGGGACTACGGCACGAAGCACGGCGACATCCGCGCCCTCGGTGCGGCCGCCTATGCCGCACCGCTGCTCTCTACCCTGCTGCTGATCGCCGTCGGGCTGGGCGCGGCGACGCCCGCCGTGCTGGCCGCCTGCATCCTCGTCACCGGTGGCGCGCTGCTCGCCTCGCGCGACCTGTTCCGGCGCAGGGCCTGACGCGCTCAGTCCCGCCTGGCGCCCTTGTTCTCGGCTTCGATGTGGAGGGCGTCGGCGCGCATCACCGCCGCCTCGAAGCGATCCTCCCAGGTGTCCACCTGCTTGCGTGCGTCCTTGTAGTAGGACGTCCAGCGGATGCCCTTAAGGAAAGCCTCGTTCAGGATCCGTCCCCCGAAGCGCATCGGCCGGACGATGTCGAACAGCAGGACGACCCGCTCCTCGTCGGTGTTGTTCCACACCTCGTGGTCGTAGGTGTCGTCGAACATCAGCAGTTCGCCCTCGGCCCACATGTTGCTGGTGGTGTCGACGCGCATCGTGCAGTTGGCGCGGTCCTTCGGCACCTTCAGGCCGAGATGGCCGCGCACCAGGCCCTTGGTGATGCCGCGATGCGCCGGGATGTGATAGCCGGGCGAGAGGATCGAGAAGAAGGCCGTCTCCAGCCCTGGGATGGCGTCCAGCAGCTTCGCCGTCTCGGGGCACTGGGCGCAGTTCTTCGGCGCGCGGTAGCGGAAGCCGTAGAGGATGAAGGTCTTCCAGCGGTCGCCCTTGGCAATTCGCTTCTGGTCGCGCGACACCATCTGGAAGGGCGGCAGCGCGTCGCGCGTCTCCAGCACCTTGTCGAGTTCGGCGCGGATGATCTGCCAGTTTTCCTCCAGCGCCCTCAGGTGCGGGAAGAGACTCTTGTCGAGGACCGGCGCGTCGCCGACCAGGGACTGCCGGCCCAGATAGCCGAAGAGCGAGCGGATGGCGCGCTTGCCGAAACGTTTCACGTAGCGGCGGCGTCGCTTCCGCAGCCAGTCGAGCGGGCCATTGATCGGTGCGTCTTGTTTGGTGGCCATCTATGTAACCGAATGGTTCGCGGCGACCGCAACCGATCGCCGGACTGCCATAACGTTGTGGCGGCGGAGACAATTCCTTCCTAATAATGGTCCATGCCCGTTACGTCGAGATATCCAGGATCATGTGGCCGCGCGTACAGCTGAAGGTCGGCTGGGGAGACTTGGCTTTCGGTCTCTGGAGCAGCCTGCGCACACCAGACCGCGACACCGTGGCGCAGCGCGTCGAGGCGCGCTGGTCGCCCGAGGGCGAGGCGCTGACCTGCTTCTCGGTGCGCAGCGGCTTCGATCTGGCGCTCCAGGCGCTGGCCCTGCCGCCGGGCAGCGAGGTGCTGTTCTCGGCCCTCAACATCAAGGGCATGATCCGCATCGTCGAGAAGCACGGGCTCGTGCCGGTGCCGGTCGACCTCGACATCGAGAAGATGGCGCCGCGGCTCGACCTGATCGAGCGGGCGATCGGACCGAACACGAAGGCGATCGTGATCGCGCACCTGTTCGGGACGCGACTCGAACTCGACGCGGTCATCGACCTCGCCCACCGCAATGGGCTGGTCGTCTTCGAGGACTGCGCCCAGGCGTTCGACGGCAAGGCCTACAAGGGCCACCCGGAATCGGACATCGCGATGTTCAGCTTCGGGCCGTTGAAGACGGCGACGGCCCTGGGCGGTGCGATCTTCAGCGTGCGCGACGCTGCGCTGCGCGCAAAGATGCGGGCCATCCAGGAGGCGTATCCGGTCCAGCCTTCGGGCGCCTATGCCAAGCGCGTCCTGAAGTTCATGGGGCTCAAGATCGTCCTCCTGCCGCCGGTGTTCGGCGTGCTGTTCCGCCTCTGCCGGATGCTGGGCAAGGACTATGAGGACCCGGTCAGCGATGCCGTGCGCAACGTCGCCAGCCTCGGCTCCAACCGGAAGATCCGCAAGCGCATGCCGGCGGCGATGCTCGCGGTGTTGGAGCGGCGGCTGATCCGCTGGCGCGAAGGCAGTCTCGACGGCTTCGCCCGGATGGGTGATTCGCTGCGGCGCAAGCTCGGCGATTCCGTGGTCCTGCCGGCCTCCGCCAACCGGATCCACAATTACTGGGTCTTCCCGATCCTCACGGACGATCCCATGCGCCTGATCCGGGCGCTGCGCAGCGCCGGTTTCGACGGCGCGAACCTGCCGCGGTCGAAGACCGTGTCGGCGCCGCCCGAGCGGCCGGAACTCGAGCCCGACACGGCCAAGGATGCGCTCGACCATCTCGTCGTGCTGCCCTGCTACCCAGGCATGTCCGAGGCCGACCTCGAACGGCAGGCCAAGATCGTCCGCGACGTGGCGCGTCCCCACCGGCCGCCGCAGCCGGCGCTCGCCGCAGAATAGGCGGCGAGCGATTCCGCCGACGGGGCGATAGCCGTCCCGTCGGTTACCCCTGCCTGCGGTGTCGTCCGGTGTCGGAGCCGCCGCCGGGCGAAGGACTGCAATGCTGATCGATAGCCTCGTCATCCTGCTGCTGATGGTCCTGAACGGGCTGCTGGCGATGTCCGAGCTCGCCCTGGTCTCGTCGCGCAAGGCGCGGCTGAAGGCACTCGCCGACGGGGGCAGCCGCGGCGCGCGGGCCGCCCTGAAAGTCATCGCGGATCCGGGCGAGTTCCTCGCGACCGTGCAGATCGGCATCACGCTCGTCGGCATCTTCGCCGGCGCGTTCGGCGGTGCCGCGCTCGCCGAGCCGTTCGGCGCGTGGCTCGACACCCTGCCGGGGGTGGCGCCCAACGGCGAGACGATCGGCTTGGCGCTCGTCGTCGTCGCGATCACCTACCTGTCGCTGGTCGTCGGCGAACTCGTTCCGAAGCGGATTGCTCTGCGCCATCCCGAAACGGTCGCCGCGGCCATGGCGGGCCCGATGCGGATCCTGTCGCGCATCGCGACGCCCGCCGTGTGGCTGCTGAAGGTATCCACCGACAGGCTGCTTCTGATCCTCGGCCTGCGCGGCGCCCGGGACAGCACCGTCTCCGAGGACGAGGTGCGCTCGATGATCGCCGAGGGCACGACGGCCGGCGTCTTCGTGCTCCAGGAAAAGGAGATGATCGACGGGGTGCTGCGGCTGGCGGACCGCTCGGTCCGGGCGGTGATGACGCCGCGGCGGGACGTCTGCTGGCTGGACGCCGCCGCGCCGGCCGAGTCGCTACTGGCACAAGTGCGCGACATGCCGTTCACCCGGTTTCCGGTATGCGGCGGAAGCCTCGACGAGATCATTGGCATCGCCGACACGAACGACCTGCTGACCCAGCGTCTCAACGACATGCCGCTCGACCTGCGCGCCTGCGCCAAGCCGGCACTCGTCGTCCACGACAATCTCAGCGTGCTGCGGCTGCTCGACGTCTTCCGCCAGGACCGCAGTCACTTCGCCGTCGTGGTGGACGAGTTCGGCTCGGTCGAAGGTGTCGTGACCCTGACCGACGTCATGGAAGCCATTGCCGGAGAATTTCCGGAAATTGGCGACGAAGCGGAACCCGGGATCGTCCGGCGCGCCGACGGATCCTGGCTGGTCGACGGCCGCACCCCGATCGACGAACTGCGGGACCGGCTCGATCTGCCGCCCCTCGACACCGACGGCAGCTATCACACGGTGGCCGGCTTGGTCCTGTTCCGTCTCGGACGCATCCCGGACATGGGGGACGGCATCGACTTGCCGGGCGTCCGCATCGAGGTCGTCGATATGGATGGCCGCCGCGTCGACCGCGTCCTGATCACCCGGACGGCGGATTCGAGCGACGCGATCATCGGCTAGTGGTGGCCCCCCGGGGGCGGCGTCGCACCCTGGCGCCCGTTCCGATCATGGGTTATATCCGGTCAGCTATAGCGCTTGACGGAGTCGTGCCCATGGTCTCGATTTCTGCCTTGGTCCGAGGGGGCCGCACGGCCGTCACGGGTTTGGGGATTCTCGCGATCGTCTGCGTCGGCGGCCAGGCCCAGGCACGCGACGTGCTCGTCTTCGCCGCCGCCAGCCAGCGCGACGCGCTCGAAGTGGTGATGGCGGCGTGGACGAAGGGCGGCGGCGGTACGGCCAAGGCCTCCTACGAATCGAGTTCCACGCTGGCCCGCCAGATCGAGCAGGGGGCGCCGGCCGACCTCTTCATTTCGGCGAACGAAACGTGGATGGACTATGTCGCCGAGCGGAAGCTCATCGATCCCGCGACACGCGTCGACCTCCTCGGCAACACGCTGGTCCTCGTCGGCCCGAAGGGGGTGGCCCCGGTCGCCATCGCCAAGGGCTTCGACCTCGCGACGCTGCTCGGCGACGGCCGGCTGGCGATGGGCGATCCGGACCACGTGCCCGCCGGCATCTACGGCAAGGCGGCCCTGACGAGCCTCGGCGTCTGGACGGTGGTCGAGCCGAAAGTGGCGCGTGCGGCGAACGTCCGGGCTGCGCTGGCGCTGGTGGCGCGCGGCGAGACGCCGCTGGGCGTCGTCTACGGATCGGACGCGGCGGCCGACGCCACGGTCGCCGTGGCCGGAACATTCCCGGCAGACAGCCACCCGCCGATCGTCTATCCGGCGGCGGTGCTGGCGGCGAGCGGCGAACCGGAGGCCGCGAAGACGCTGATGGCCTTCCTCAAGACCCCGGAAGCGTCCAGGATCTTCGCCTCCTACGGATTCACCGCACTGGACTGAACCGCCAGGCATGCCGACGCTCACGCCCCTCGCCCTGACACCGCTCGAGTGGGAGGCCCTGACCCTCAGCCTGCGCGTCGCGCTGTGGAGCATGACGGTCAGCCTGCCGCCGGCCGTCGTGGTGGCCTGGATCCTGGCGCGCTGCCGGTTCCCGGGCCGGACGCTGCTCGACGGCCTCGTCCACCTGCCGCTGATCCTGCCGCCCGTCGTGACCGGCTACCTGCTGCTCCTGCTGCTCGGTACGCGCGGCCCGGTCGGCGCCTGGCTGAACGAAACTTTCGGGATCGTCTTCGCCTTCCGCTGGACGGGTGCGGTCGTTGCGGCGGCGGTGATGGGCTTCCCGCTGATGGTCCGCGCGATCCGCCTCTCGATCGAGGCGGTCGACAGCCGGCTGGAGGCGGCCGCCGGCACCCTCGGCGCGAGCCCGCCGCTGGTCTTCCTGACGGTGACGCTGCCGCTGATCCTGCCGGGCATCGTCGCCGGCGCCATCCTGGCCTTCGCCAAGGGCATGGGCGAGTTCGGCGCCACCATCACCTTCGTGTCGAACATTCCGGGAGAGACGCGCACCCTGCCGATCGCGATCTACACCCTTCTGCAGGTGCCGGGCGGCGAGACGGCGGCGGCGCGACTGACCGGCATCGCCATCGCCCTGTCGATGCTGGCCCTCGTCGGGTCCGAACTGCTGGCCCGGCACATCTCCAGGCGGATTCGCGGCCTTGACGCTGTCCGTTGACGTCCAGCGCCGGCTCGGCGCCTTCTCCGTCTCCGTCCGGTTCGAAGCGGGTGCCGGCGTGACCGCCCTGTTCGGCCGGTCCGGCGCCGGCAAGACGTCGGTCGTGAACATGATCGCCGGCCTGCTGCGCCCGGACGCCGGACGGATCGTCGCCGAGGGCGACACGCTGTTCGACGCGGCGGCCCGCATCGACCTGCCGCCGCATCGCCGCGGCATCGGCTACGTCTTCCAGGACAGCCGCCTGTTCCCGCATCTCACGGTCCGCCAGAATCTCCTCTACGGCCGCTGGATCGGCCGGCGCGGGTCGCGTGCGACGCTCGGTCCGGTGGTCGAGATGCTCGGCATCGGCCATCTGCTCGGGCGCCGTCCCGCCGCGCTGTCCGGCGGCGAGCGCCAGCGTGTGGCGCTCGGCCGCGCGCTGCTCGCCGCACCCCGCCTGCTGCTGATGGACGAGCCGCTCGCCTCGCTCGACGGCCCGCGGCGCGAAGAGATCCTGCCCTATATCGAGCGCCTGCGCCGCGAGGCGGGCATCCCGATCGTCTATGTCAGCCATTCGCTGTCGGAGGTCGTGCGTCTGGCCGACACGATGGTGCTGCTGTCGGAGGGGCGCGTCGCCGCGGCGGGTTCCGTCGCCTCGGTCATGGCGCGCACCGATCTTCCGATGCTCACCGGCCGGCAGGAGGCCGGTGCCGTGCTCGACGCGCGCGTGGCGGAGCATGTCGCCGCCTTCGGCCTCACCGTGCTCGACACGCCGGCCGGCCGGCTGCGCGTGCCCCATGTCGACCTGCCGGTCGGGGCGGCGTTGCGCCTGCGCATCCGGGCGCGCGACGTGATGGTGGCGACCGTCGCGCCGGAAGGGCTGAGCGCCCTCAA
>Ga0114916_1001521_pt1 | contig 13037 bp, 9 predicted proteins | sample MalvirAntarct_66_FD_83501 | JGI IMG/M metagenome (GOLD analysis project Ga0114916, IMG submission 83501) | Marine viral communities from the Global Malaspina Expedition - Malaspina viral metaG Antarct_66 | ecosystem: Environmental > Aquatic > Marine > Oceanic | place: West Anvers Island... | reverse complement strand
ATGAAAAGGTAAAATTACCTTTAATCTTCCTTGGTTTCTTTATTGTTGCGAGTTTAATTACGCTATCTTTCTCTTATGAATCGCCTGTTATGGCGGATGGTGGTAATGATCGAGAACGCGACAAAAGTGAAATCCCTGAAGAAATGATTGAGGAACAACCGCAAGAAGACGAGCCTGTTGTTCAGGAATTACCTGAACCAGATATTCCGCCACCACCAACTGAAGAGTCAGTTGAGGAAGAAAATATTGATGAGGATGAAGAAATCGTTGTTGAAACTCCTCCTATTGTAATTGAAGAAGAGGAAGAACCAGAACCAGAAGCTCCAATTGTTGATTATCCAGATCAAGAAGCTGCGTTTCCTGGTGGAATTGCCGCTATGAAACAATTTTTGGCTGAGAACATCAAATATCCAGAAGTAGCAATGGAACTTGGAGATCAAGGGAAGGTTTTCGTTGAATTCGTTGTGAACAAAGATGGAAGTATTGAACAAGTAAAGGTTCTGAGAGGTGTTTCTAGAGAAATAGATAATGAAGCAAAAAGAGTTGTGCGTTCAATGCCCAGATGGACTCCTGCAGAATCTAGCGGTGAAGCCGTTCGTGCAAGATGTAGAATTCCAATTAACTTTATTCTTCAATAAAAATTATTTTAACAGTTTACAAAGTCTATCGCACTGATAGACTTTTTTTATGCAGTAAAATGAATACCATGTGGAACCCTAAAGAAATATGTGGTTATGTTGATTTAACATCTTTAAACACAGCAGATTCTCAGCTAAGCATTGACCAGTTTTTAGCTCAAGCAATTGAATATGATAAAAAAGGATTTACCGTTGCTGCTGTTTGCTTGTTTCCAAATTTCGGAAGAAAAGCTGTAGAAAAACTAGATACTACAAGCATTAAAACCGCAGTTGTTGCAGGAAGTTTTCCGAATTCTCAGAGCTTTTTGTCTGTGCGACTGCACGAATGCGAACTTGCAATAGAATCAGGTGTTGATGACATTGATATTGTCCTTAATATTGGTGAGTTATTAGATAAGAATTATAGTCATGTTTCCGATGAAGTGAGAGCCTTCAAAAACCTCATGGGAAATAAAAAACTAAAAGTAATTTTAGAAACAGGACTTTTAAAAGATGCTTCTGTTATCAAAAAAGCAGCTGAACTTGCCATTGATGGAGGAGCAGACTTTATTAAAACTTCTACAGGAAAAGATTTTCCAGGAGCAAATATGGATGCAGTTGTTGCCATGGCAGAAGTAATTGCAACACATTATAAAAATTCAAACAGATATGTCGGACTTAAAATAAGTGGCGGAGTCAAAACATATTCAGATGCTGTGCGTTATTTTGATAATGTGGAATCAATACTGGGTAAGGATTTTATGAAACCAAATTTACTTCGTATTGGTGCAAGTTCTCTGGTCAAAAACCTCATGGATGAGTAAATCAATTGAAGAAATATCAAAAGAGCCTATTGCGGCAGCAATTGCAGCATCCAAAGTAATTATGACTATTTATGCTCGGGATTTTAAAAAAATAGAAAAAGAGGATGGTAGTCCATTAACTGCAGCTGATCTTGAGTCCTCAAAAATTATTCGTAAACACCTTAAAAAAACTAATATTCCTATTACAGGAGAAGAAGTCTTAAAGAAACCTTACTCTGAAAGGAAAAAGTGGTTTCAGTCTTGGTGTATTGACCCATTAGATGGCACAAAGGAGTTTATCAAAAAAAATGGTGAGTTTGTTATAAATATAGCGCTTATAGAAAATCAAAAATCCATTTTTGGACTTATAGCATCTCCCGTAAAAGAAGAAATAATAATTGGCGGACCTTCTTTTGGTGCTTACTTATTTAAATACACCGATGCTTTTGACACCAATAAATGGTCGAAACTACCAGAATTAAAAGAGCTCAACAAACCAATACGATTGATCTCTTCAAGAAGCCATTATTCTGGTGATATACTCTCTCTTGTAGAATTTATTGAAGAAAAATACGGGAAAGTCACTTCGAAGCAAATGGGTTCGGCCCTAAAATTCTTTGATTTAGTGAAAGGAAGCTCCGACATCTACCCTCGATTTGCTCCTACCATGGAATGGGATATTGCGGCAGGTCAAGCAATCTACGAAGCTGTTGGCGGAGAAGTTCTGCAAAGAGGCAATGGATTTCCACTTATTTACAATAAAGAAAATTTAAAAAACCCATACTTTGTTGCGAGCAAAAAAATAATACCAATAAATTTATCTAATTAATCTCTTGAGAATTCATTAAATTTATCCAATGAAGTTAAAGCAAGGTGTATTACTTTTCGGACTATTAAGTATACTGTTATTTAACTCATTATCTTTTGCTCAGCAGATATTGACACCTTTAGGGACTGATTTTAAAGACAAAATAATTGCTGGAAATAGCGACTCAACTACGATTTTTTTAGGAAACGGTTTTTTTCCAGTGACTTACGAGGAATCTGGCTATACTCTACCTGTTAAAGATACCTCTAGAGGTTGGATTCGAAGAAAATTACTGCATGAATATTTCATTCAAATTGACCATAAAGACTATTTCCTTGCAATTGATCCTATTATAAATCTTTCTTTGGGAGAAAATCTTCTACAAAGTACTAGTCAAAGACTCTTTCAAAACACTCGAGGGATTCAAGCATTTGGAGAGGTGATGGATAAAGTGTCCTTCTATACCGTTTTCTACGAAAACCAAGCGCGATTTGCAGAGTTTCAATCTGAATATTTTGAAGACAGAGGACAACAGAGTTTGACCAACGGTGTATACACTACAACAAATGCAACAATACCCGGTGGAGGAAGAACAAAACCATTTAAACAGAATGGATTTGATTATGCGTCTTCAGCAGCCTATATTCGCTATAAACCGTTTGAAAAATTGGCGCTTCAATTCGGCAATACTCCTCAATTCATAGGTTGGGGACATCGTTCTTTTCTCCTATCTGATAATTCCTTTAATTTTACTAATCTCAAAGTAGACTGGCAAATAACTCCAAAATTAAAATATACAGTTTTACGGGGAAAACAACTGAACTTATTTAGAAGAGCAGTTACAAATCAGGTCGAACCTCCTTTTGAACGTAAATATTTCGGTCTTCATTATCTAACTTTCAAACCCTTCAAGAATATTTCACTTGGATTATTTGAAGCCACTACGTATTTAAGAGATGAAGCGATAAACTCTCAACCTGTTGATCCGATGTTTTATCAACCTTTAATTGGAGTGAATACAATTGCTTTTGGCGGTGAAACTCCTAACCTGAAAAATGTGGTCGGTATCAATTTTGGCTGGAGATTATTTAAGAAACAGTTGATTTATAGCCAGTTTGTAATGGATAATCTGCAAAACTTACAATATGGAGCTCAAATAGGTTGGAGAAGTTTTGACTTATTTAGCATAAAGAATCTTTATATCCAAACAGAGCTCAACATTGCTACAAATCGGCTTTTCAGCGCGGAAAACAGAAGGCTCTCTTACACTCATTTTAATCTACCCCTCGCCCATACACTTGGCAATGGCTTTGAAGAAATTATATTGAGGGCAGGTTATGAATGGAAGAGAATTTATTTAAACATTAAATCAGTCAATTATCGCGCGGATCAATCAATGGCAGATAAATCCTTACTTTTTGAATCGAATAATGAAACAGTAAATTATAATGAGTCGATTATCAATTTTAATAGTGTTGAGCTCGGATATATTTTAAATCAGGCTACTCGATTGAGTGTTTTTACAAAAACTACCTATCGAATGAGTAAAACAAAAGAAACGGGTCAACTAAATGATGGTATAGTGCAATTTGGAATAAGAACAAGTCTAACCAATCAATACATGGATTTTTAGATGAAAAAATTATTCTACATATTACTCATCGTTTTTTCATTTGTCACTTGGGGTCAAAAAGAAGTAGCTTATTTGAATTATGATCCGTTTTTTGAAGATACCGTTATTCGGCCTCACACTTCAGTCAAACCAGTTTTAAATCATAGCAACACTGCAATTGGTTGGGATATATCAAAAAAGAATAAGAACACAAATAGATTTTTAAGACTATTTCCTACGGCAAACATTGGATTTGGTGCAGCACAAAGAACTATTTGGAACAATTCAACCAGAATAGGAGTTGGTCTAGGTTTTGAATCCAAATTAGGAGAAAAGGTTCATTTTAGAGGAGTCCTGATACCAAGCTATTTTTCAGCAAATCATATTGTCTTAGAGACAGAATCTATACTGCAAAATACTTATTTCTATGAACCCGACGGCGGTAGGTCTTTTGAGTTACAACCTAGATTTAGACTAAGTTATACACCAAACAAATATTTCAATTGTCAAGTTGGAGTTGATCAGCAGTTCATTGGTGAAGGTGTGAGATCTATGCTTTTAAGCGACTATTCAAGTCCCCATCCATTTGTGCAGTTAAGATCAAGAATATGGAAAATTGAATTTATAAATCTTTATCAGTTTTATAGAGAAAATGTAGCAACAAATGTTCGTCGAAAGTACGCTTCAACGCACATGCTCAATTTTCAAGCCAATAAGCGCTTTCAAGTTGGAATCTTCGAATCTGTAATATTTGAACCAAAAGATACCGCTTTGAATCGGGGATATGAAGTTGAATATTTAAATCCTTTTCTCTTCTATCGACCAACAGAATATAGTATTGGTTCTCAGGACCGCTTGCTAGTGGGGCTTAATTTAAGTTATCAGTTTAATAAACTTATGTTTTATGGTCAATTTGCATTGGATGAATTTGTATTAAGCGAATTAATCGGTCGTACACGTTGGTGGGCTAATAAATATAGCGGACAGATTGGTTTTAAAGGGAAGGTGAAAATCAATGATGCTCAATTACGATATTTATCAGAGTTGAATTTCGCCAGACCATTCACATATACACATCTGAGTGAAGGAACAAATTACGGCCATCAGGGAATGAGTCTTGCACATCCTATTGGTGCTAATTTTGTGGAATCGTTTAGTGATATTGCATTGATTTTTAAAAACCAATTGTCTATTAGAACTCAGTTTATGTTTGTTCAGCAAGGTGGGCTAGATGCGGGTGAAAACACAACCTATGGAGCTGATATCTATCAACCCTATACCAATCGTCCATTTGAATACGGATATTTTATAGGTGCAAACGGAAAACATAATCGAGCAAGAACATCTATTGAAATTAATTACCCTATAATTCGAAAAGCGGCTCTTATAGGTTTTATTCGTCCAGCAGTAGAGTTTTATCAGTTTAACGACAACCCTTACGAATCCATGTTTTTATTCTATGGTGGGATAAGAACTAACCTTTGGAATGATAGGAGCTTCTCCTTTTAATCATGAGACTTTATTCATAAGAATTGCTATTCGTCGATATAATTTTTTGATTCATCGTGATTTACATATATTTGCACTAAAATATATAAATATGAAAAAATACACTTTTGTTGTTACTGTTGTTCTGATGTTTGGTGCACTTAACGTTTCTGCTCAAAACACTGAAAAGAATCAAACTCAAAACAAGGAAGAATTGCAGAAAAAGGAGGTTAAGAAAACTGAGGCTACTTTAAAACCTGCTCAAACTAGAAAAGCAGTTTCTCCAAAAAATAGAGTTGTTCAGAAAGGAAGAATAGAAGAAAAAAAAGTGGCGCCTATAAAAAAGGAACAAGATCAGTAATTCACTACTTATAAACACTATTTAGCCATGAAAAATATTTTAACAATACTGTTAATTTCTATAGGCATTTTTGTCTATAAAAACACAAATGCTCAAAGCTGTGACACACTAAGAAACTATTCTTTAACTGATAATTTTTATGAAATATCAGGAACCTACGGTGCTCTTTTGGGTCACGATAAAGTGAACGGCGGAACAAGCAATGTTACAAAATGGGCAGAGCCATATTCTGTTGGAGCATCAACTGAAGTAAGAAGACTAGTATTTGTTCCTTGGGTCGTTCATGATGCAGGGGCTGGTCAAGTAACTTTTAATGTTTATCAAGACAATGCTGGTACACCTGGGGCAATAATGGGGTCAGAAACCGTTCCACTATCAGACTTTAGTGAAAATGTTTTAACTGAAGTAGATTTTACCACTCCAGTGACTGTAAATGGTAGTTTCTTCGTTGGATTTGAATTAACTTATAACACTCCGCAAGACACCTTTGCTATTTTAGGAACGCACAAACCGGGAGGTATTAATTATACAAAAATGTTTTTCGATGCAGCTTGGGATGACGTAGATAATATTTATGTAATTGGAACAGATCCCTTAATTAGTGCTTGGCGCTTAGATGTTTTGTGCTCAAACGCTCCAGATCCAATTGCAGGTTTCAATTCAGACGCATACACAGCTTGTCTTGGAAGTCAATTCAATGTTGATGGAAGTACTTCTCAAAATACAGATCAATTCCTCTGGTATCTAACAGGTTCAGGAGGAACTCCAATTTATGATACTGATCAAGGACCTACAGGCACTCTAACGCCTACTGTTGTAGGAAACAACCAAGAACTCATATTGCTTGCAGATGGTGGATGTAAAACAGATGGAATAGGTTATTTGGTAGATGTTTACAATCCTGTTTCGGCTACTGTAAGTACTGTTAATGCAACTTGTGGACTCAACAACGGTCAAATCAACTTTACATCTCCAACAGGAGGAAGTGGAACTTATTCTTATTCAATTGACAATGGAACATCATTCCAGAATAATGCCAATTTTACCAGTGTTGCGCCAGGAACTTATAATGTTTTAGTTAATACGGGAGGTAATGGTTGTTCTTATACTGAAACAGTAACTGTCGGAGCAACACCTCAAGAAACTATAACCGTAGGAACAAACCAAACAATTTGTGTCGGTGAGAATGCTACAATCTCAGCGTCTGGAACAGGTTCAATAGAATGGTTTGAAGGTGTGAATTCTATTGGGACAGGAACTTCGATTACTGTAACCCCAACAACAACGACAACTTACGATGCAGTGCTTACAGATGCTAATAGTTGTGAGGATACAAATCAAATCGTAGTTACCGTAAATGCATTGCCTATCGTTAATGCTGGTTCGGATCAAACATCTTGTGCTGGTACATCTGTAACTCTTTCTGCAACTGGAGCAAGCACTTACAGTTGGACCGGATTAGGTGCGGGAGCAAGTCAAATTGTTAACCCAACAACAACTACTGTTTATGAAGTAACAGGAACAGATGCTAATGGATGTGTTAATACAGATCAAGTTACAATAAATGTTAATGCTTTACCCACAGTTAATGCTGGTACAGATGCTACCATTTGTAGTGGCGATAACACTACACTGACCGCAACAGGAGCTAGTTCATATACATGGAACAACGGACTTGGAGCTGGTGCAACTCATTCAGTTTCCCCAACTACAACAACAACTTATGAGGTTACCGGGACAGATGGAAACAACTGTACAAACACTGCGACAGTTCAAGTTACTGTTAACCCGATCGACGATCCAACTTTTACATTCAATGATTATTGCGAGGTTGCTCCTTCAAACGGACCAACAAACATTGCCACACCAGGAGGGACATTTACCTTTAATCCAGTTCCTACAGACGGTGCGACCATTGATGGAAATACTGGTGAAATTTCAAACGGCGTTACTGGTGCTACTTATACTGTTGAGTATACTACAAACGGAACATGTCCGAGCTCATCAACTGAAACGGTTACAGTGCAAACAAATGATGATCCATCGTTTAATTACGACGACATTTGCTTAGGTAATGGACTTCCAATTCAGCCAACTAACATCTCTACAACAGGAGGAACTTTTGATTTTGTAACTACTCCAACAGACGGTGCGACAATTGACGCAAGCACAGGTGTGATTTCAGGAGCCACTCAAGGAAACACATACAATGTTCAATACACCACACCAACTGGAGTTTGTCAAGCAACCTCCACTGTGACCGTTGAGGTATTTAATGCGCCAATAATAACTGCAACTGGTGGGCAGACAATTTGTGAGCAAGATTTAGTTACATTAAACGCGACTGGAGGAAACACTTATAATTGGGATAATGGTTTAGGAAGTGGAAATACACAAGTTGTTTCACCTAATGCGACAACCACTTATACCGTTACAGGTACTGATGCTAACGGCTGTACAAATACAGATGACGTGACTGTAACCGTTAACCCTCTTCCAACAGTTGATGCAGGTATTAATCAGACAGTTTGTGAAGGGGAAACGGTAAATATTTCTGCTTCTGGTGCTACCAGTTATTCTTGGGATAATGGTTTAGGCGCAGGAGCAACACAATCATTTACAGCAACCACAACTACCACTTTCATTGTAACTGGAACTGATGGAAACAATTGTGCTAATACAGATGATGTTGTTATTACTGTAAATCCTTCTCCCACAATTGATGCAGGAGCAGATCAAACAATTTGTAATGGTGAACAAACAACCATCACTGCAAATGGAGGAAACACTTATAATTGGGATAATGGTTTAGGTGTTGGCGCTGCTCATAATGTAACTCCATCTGCAACTACTACTTACGAAGTAACAGGAACAGACTTAAACGGTTGTGAAAATACTGATCAAATAACGATAACCGTTAACTCAGTTCCTGCTATTAACGCGGGAATAGATCAAGAAGTTTGTGAGGGTGATGAAGTTATTCTGACAGCAACAGCTTCAAGTGGCACTATCTCTTGGAATAATGGAATTACTGATGGTGTTCCTTTCACGGTCACTACAACCACTACATTTATTGCAACTGCAGATGATAATGGATGTACAGCAACTGATAACGTCGTTGTTACGGTAAATTCATTGCCAATTGTAACGGTAGGCGCTGATCAAACAGCATGTGCTAATCACGACCCAATACAACTTGCTGGATCTCCAGCTGGCGGTTCTTTTACTGGTCCAGGTGTTACAGGCGGTCAATTTGATCCTGGAACTGCAGGTATTGGAAATCATATAATTACCTACACTTATACTGATGGGAATAGTTGTGAAAATTCAGCGACCCAAGAGATCATAGTTGATGGTTGCGTTTCTCTAGGCGAAAATAGTATTGACAACAATGTTGTTGTTAAGCCAAATCCAGCAACAGACTACATTGAGGTTACTGTTGAAAAAATAAAATCAATTCAACTGATGACATCAGAGGGCAGAATAGTAGGTGTTTCCTTAAACAATATAGACAAAAATACATCTCGAATTGATGTTTCCGGTCTTTCCAAAGGATCTTACGTTTTAAAAATAAATTCTGAATATATTTCAACTACTCGAAAAGTGATTATTCACTAGTACTTATGAAACTTAACAGAAAGCCTATTAGTCGAATCGACTGATAGGCTTTTTTATTGGTTTTTTCACTACTTTCGCTCTAATGGAAAATTACTGGGATCAAATAATATTCGGCATAAAAGAGACAAGTGCATTAGAGTGGATTGCAGTAGTAGCTGGAATATTATACGTTCTTTTGGCAGCTAAAAAAAAAATTCTCTGCTGGCTATTTGCCTTAATGAGTACCGGAATATTTATTTACCTCTGTTTTCAACAGAAGTTATTTATTGAGTCAGGATTACAAGTTTTTTATTTTGCAATGGCAATTTACGGTTGGCTCAACTGGAAAAAAGATGAAAGGAAAAAATTACCTATTCAGGTTTGGCCGGTGAAATATCATATAATAAATATTATCCTAAGCACATTTGTTGCTTTGGGATTAGGTTACTTTATGGGAGTTTATACAGATCAAGAAAATCCATACCTTGACGCATTTACTACAATTTTCAGTTTGGCAGCAACTTTTATGGTTGCACAACGTGTTTTAGAAAACTGGATTTATTGGATAATAATTGATGTAGGACTGGCTTACCTATATAGTAGCAGGGGGCTTGAATTAGCTGGTTTACAGTACTTAGTGTTTTCAATTATAGCTATATTTGCTTGGTTTTCATGGTATAAATATTATAAAACACAAAAAATCTTATGAGAATTGCCATTACAGGTCCTGAAAGCACTGGTAAAACAACTTTATCTCGTGACCTTGCAAAAGCATTTGATACAATATGGATTCCAGAATTCGCAAGAGAATATCTCGTGAAAAAAGGAGGGGATTACGATTTTGAAGATATCGAAATAATAGCTCGTGAACAAGAAATATCATGGAATAGAGCAAATAATAACGAATTAGTTTTTTTTGATACTGAATTTACTGTACTAAAAATTTGGTCTGAAATAAAATTTGGTAAAGTTTCTTCTTACATAATTGATTCTTTAGAAAATCAAAAATTTGATCATTATTTTATTTGCGATCCAAAAGGAGTTGAATGGGAAGAAGATCCACTAAGAGAACATCCTGAAAGAAGAGAAGAGTTTTTCGAATTATATCTGCGTGTGATGAATTCAAACAGTAGGAGTTTCACCATTTTATCTGGCGATTGGGACGAACGTTTGAAAAAAGCAATTTCTGTTGTGAAACAACTTTTATAATTCCTGCCAAAAGTTTGTAAGGCTGTCATTAGTGAAACGTACCCATTTAAAATATTAGATTATGAAATATTTATTATTCATTGTTTTATTTCTAAACGTTACAATAATGGCTCAGGACACAACATACTACAAGGCGAAAGAAAGAACAGGGTTAAAAGTGGGGGAAAAAGTTGAAAATTTTTCTGCTCAAAACATATTTGGCGATACAGTATCTCTAAGCAATCTTTTGGAAAAAGGCCCTTTGGTTATTGTTTTCTATCGCGGACATTGGTGTCCTATTTGCAATAAACACCTCAAGAATCTCGAATCCAATTTGGAAAGAGTATATGAAAAAGGCGCTCAACTAGTTGCTGTCTCTCCTGAAAATTCAGAATTTCTAAAGCTAACTGCGGATAAAACTAATGCTTCATTTACGCTGCTATACGATGAAGGCTACAAAATTTCTGATCAATTCGAACTTACATTTAGACCAGATAGTGCCTCTAGAGCAATGTACAAAAACGTCTTGGGAGGAGACCTTAAAAAAGCGCATTCTGATGATAGTCAACAGCTTCCAATACCAGCAACTTACATTTTAAATGAAGAAGGAGAAATTGTTTGGCGTCACTTTGATCCTAATTATAAGAAACGAGCAAAAATTGAAGATATAATTGCTAATATCCCAACTGATAAGTAGAGAAAGAGTTATAAATTCTTATAATCAGCATAAAACAATTGCATAAATGCGTCGCACCTTCTTCTTTCATAAGTAAGATCTTCAGGACTAAAATTCTGTTCTAAATACTTTTCAAAATCCATGTGGTAGGTGAAATTTCCTTTTGGCGTGACCCACCCAAACCCCCTGATTGTAGTATGCAGCGCAAATTCAGGAATGTTTGGATTGAGTAAATCTTTGCTCCAAATATAATCATCCGTTTTTATCTCCATTTGATTTAAAAGTGTAGCTGCAATGTCTGCTTGCGAACCTACAACATCAATAGTTTTTCCTTTTACTGAATCCTTCAACGGTTCACCATATAAAAGTAGAGGGATTCGAAAGCTTTCAGAAGAACTTGGGTTTGTAACATACGGTGAAGCATGACCATGATCAGCTACTAGAACGAAAAGCGTATTCTCATACCAGTCTTCTTTCTTGCAGTTCTCCAAAAACTTATATAACCACTCGTCTGCATAATAAACAGAACTCATAAAGTCACTTTCCTTCCCATTCCATGTTTTTGTCGAATCATTTTTGGGGAAATCATAGGGTGAGTGGGTACTTCCAGTAAAAGCGCACTGCATGAAAGGTTCTTGAGAATTATTTATTCGTTCCAAGAATAATTCGTAAAGGTCTTCATCATAATAATTTAATTTTCCTTTTTCCAAATGCGAAGGGAAATCATCTTCATCTGCAATATCATCGAATCCGTGATCCATAAAATACCCTTGAATATTACCATACTTTAAGTCACCACTAAAAATATAACCTGAATTATAACCAAAAGGCTTCAAGTCTTTGTTAAGTGTTGGTAATTTTCTATGTTTAAACGGCTGCATCGAAATTGATATTTCGGGTAAAGCTGGGTAACCCGAAAAAATACTGGCATTTCCAATTTCAGATGTACTACCTGTAGCATATATATTTGTAAAAAGAACCCCCTCTTCAGAAAGTCGATCAAAATTTGGAGTTGCACCTGGTTTGCCTGTAAGTTTTTCACTAACTGTTGAGGTCCAACTTTCCAAAATGACAAAAACTACGTTTGGTCGTTTATTATCAAGGATTTCAACGTTATGTTCTTTTGGATAATTCTGCAGCTCTTTCAACAGTTGATCTACTTCTTTTTGAGGCATATTTGTTATATGACTATCAATTTCGGAACGATTATACAAAAGGAAACTCTTTGCGAAAAAATAAGGGGAATTCACCGAGATATCGTTAAGCACATAGTTTTTTGAATAATATGCAGCATCAATATTAATTGGAATCTGCTGGAAACCGCCCCGTCCCAAAATAAAAGATGAAAGCAGTAAAAAGGGCAATACAGTAAATGATCCTACTACTCCCCAGGTATTTGATTGTTGGTCTAGTTTAAAATAAGAATTCGGAAACAGCCATCTCATCATTTTCCAGGCAAAAACAATTTCTAATGTTAGATAAACAAAAAACCAGATAGTCATAGAAAGATCGGCTGTTCGAAACACCTCATCCGGGTGAGACAAATGCATGAAAACGCGGGAAGTAAGTTTATGATTCCATTCGCCATAAGCGTTGATTTCTCCAGAATGAACCATTGAAACAAATACTACCTCTAGAATTAAAATAGCTTTGAATATGTTAAAACCTAATTTACTTCTAAAGGCCAAAGAAAAGTACAACGCTATAATTGGTAAGACACTTAAAATTGCGCCTGTCGCTAAATCCAGATGAATGGATTTAAAAAACACAAGTATCCAATTCCAAAATGTTGTGACCTCCAATTTATCCAGATAATGAATGGAGAAAAGAATTCGTTGGAAATCAAATACCGCTATCCAAAATAGCAATAATAGAATATAAGAGACT
>Ga0114916_1001519_pt1 | contig 13039 bp, 9 predicted proteins | sample MalvirAntarct_66_FD_83501 | JGI IMG/M metagenome (GOLD analysis project Ga0114916, IMG submission 83501) | Marine viral communities from the Global Malaspina Expedition - Malaspina viral metaG Antarct_66 | ecosystem: Environmental > Aquatic > Marine > Oceanic | place: West Anvers Island... | reverse complement strand
AGCCATGCATGCCCAAGTACAAGCATTTATCGAAACCCATATTGAGCCCATTGAAGCGCAGTTTTGGGCAGATTGTCATCAGCAAAATCCTGATGGTAATTGGAAAAATTGGCAGTGGCCAGAGAAGTATGAGAGCTTACGTAAGCAAGCACGTGAAGCCGGCCTATGGAATTTATTTTTGCCGGATGACACGCTAGGTGCTGGCCTGTCGGTTACCGATTATGCACCGATTGCAGAGTTGACAGGTCGCAGCTTACTGGCGCCTTATGTATTTAACTGTAATGCACCTGATAGTGGCAATATGGAGCTGTTGTGGCGTTACGGTACACAAGAGCAACAAGATAAATGGCTGACGCCAATCTTGGAAGGTAAAACCCGTTCGGTGTTTTGTATGACTGAGCCTGAGGTGGCATCCAGTGATGCGACCAATATGCAAGCGACTGCGGTTGTCGATGGCGATGAAATTATTATCAATGGTAGTAAATGGTGGTCGTCCGGTCTTGGCGACCCAGCGGTTGATATTTTGATTGTGATGGCATACACCCCTGATGAAACTAAAGACCGTCATCATCAGCATTCGATGGTATTGGTTCCAGCAAAAACTGCAGGCGTCAATATCGAGCGCATGCTAAAAGTATTTGGCGATTATGATGCGCCGCATGGTCATGGTGAAGTCAGCTTTAATGATGTACGTGTACCCGTTAGCCACTTTATCGGTGGCCCAGGTATGGGCTTTGAGATTGCACAAGGTCGCTTAGGGCCAGGTCGCATTCATCATTGTATGCGTTGTATTGGCGCCGCTGAAAAGTCGCTAGAACTGGCTGTAAAACGCGGTATGGAGCGTACGGCTTTTGGTAAGCCATTACTACAACTAGGTGGTAACTTTGAGCGTATTGCTGAAGCACGTATTAAGATTGACCAAGCGCGTTTATTGACACTATACGCCGCACAAAAAATGGACGCGCAAGGCACAAAAGCAGCATTGACTGAAATTTCTGCTATTAAAGTCGTCGCACCGACAGTCTTACAAGAAGTGGTTGATATGGCGATTCAGATTCATGGTGGCATGGGCGTTTGCCAAGATACGATGCTGCCGAGTTTCTTTGCTCAAGCACGCGCGCTGCGCTTAGCCGATGGTCCTGATGAAGTACACAAAACGATGATCGCCAAACTAGAACTGAAACGTCAGGGTTTTAGTCGTTCGTCGAAGCCTGCTAAATCTTAATATAGATTAGTGCGAGTCTATAATTTAATGAAAAGTGAGCTTGACGATAATTAAAGATTCACTATTACACCATTAATAGTGAATTTTCATCCCTATACTCATTGATAAAAATAACTGCCCACACGATAAGGAACATCTTATGGCAACTGCTAATCAGAGCAATACTACGGATAAAGAAGTAGCTAATAAAATCTTAGATAAAGGCGGCGAGGTTCGTGAGGGTGAAGAGCTTGACGCCAAAGCGGTTAGTAACTGGCTACGCGCCCAAGGAATCGATGTAGCAGGTGAGCCAACGGTTACCCAATTCTCAGGCGGAGCATCAAACTGGACTTATCGCCTGCAATATGAAGGCGAAGGTAACGCTGAAAGTAAGAGCCAAGATTTAATCTTACGCCGTCCGCCAAAAGGCACTAAAGCCAAATCAGCACATGATATGGTGCGCGAATACACTGTCCAAAAATCCTTAAAGGATGCTTATCCTTACGTACCTAAAATGGTCGCGCTATGTACGGATGAGTCCGTCATCGGTGCCGATTTCTATGTCATGGAGCGTATGGAAGGTATCATTCCTCGTGCCAATTTGCCAAAAGGGATTGATTTAAACGAAGAGCAAACGCGTGCATTATGTACCAATGTTATCGATGCTTTGGTTGAGCTGCACCAAGTAGATTATAAAGCGCATCCTGATTTAGTGAATCTTGGGCGTGGCGAAGGTTATTGCGAGCGCCAAGTAACAGGTTGGGATAAGCGTTATGTCAAAGCCAAAACACCTAACGTCCCAAGTTTTGCATTGGTACGTCAATGGCTTGGCAAGCATACGCCTGCTGATAGTAAGACTTGCTTGATTCACAATGATTGGCGTTTTGACAATGTCATTTTAGATGCCGCAGATCCAACTAAGGTTATCGGTGTACTTGATTGGGAAATGGCCACCTTGGGTGATCCTTTGATGGATTTGGGTAGCGCCTTGGCTTACTGGATTGAAGAAGATGATAACATCATCATGCAGCAGTCACGCCGTCAGCCCACGCATTTAGAAGGGATGATGACTCGCGATGAGGTGGTTGCTTATTATCTTGAGCAGACAGGTCTAGAGATAGACAACTGGACGTTTTATGAGGTGTTTGGTTTATTCCGTCTAGCAGGTATTGTCCAGCAAATTTATTACCGCTACTATCATAAACAAACGACCAATCCGGCATTTAAGAATTTTTGGCTTATCGTTCATGTATTGCATGCAAAATCTCTGAAGTTGATAGCACAGTATGAAGGTGAGGCGTTATTTAATACTCATGTGCAGCCGCATTTGCAAGATATGGGCGTCGATGCTGCCACCATTGAGCAATTACCAGCGCCTGTACAAAAAGTTATTAAAGGTATTTTACCAAAAGGCTATTTTGCTAAGTCGCCGTAATCAAAAGCTGAGTAATTTTTTAGCAAGTAAAATTTTTGAAATCAGCATATTGAAACTATGATAAAAGGCAGTATTTTATGACAACCATTCTTCTGGCACGTCATGGCCAGGCATCCTTTGGACAAGAAAATTACGATCAGCTGTCAGAGCTAGGTGGTATCCAAGCGCAAATGCTCGGCCAGCATTATGCAACGACCCAGCGCCGAATCGATGCTATTTTTACGGGGAGTTTGGTCAGGCAACAAGATTCTGCACATCATTTTTGGCAGCGTTATCAGTCATTTGCTGATACCGATAGCTCTAACAAGCCTGCAATCGATATGAGTGCGCCGGATAGCTATGTACTGCCACAATTTGATGAATTTAATCATAAAGATGTTTTTGTTAAATCAGATCCAGCATTCAGCACTCGAGCATCAATTGCAGCTGAGATTGCTAAAGCGGATGTACCGATGACACGTTTGGCTGAGTTATTTGATAACGCGATGCAGCGCTGGCATGGCGGTGATTATGATCAAGATTATATAGAAAGCTGGTCACAGTTTAATGAGCGAGCTAAGCAAGCGCTTGAGCAAATACGTATACAGGTGACAACGCTAAATTTAAATCGTGATAGTACGGTATTGGTATTTACTTCAGGCGGTGTGATTGCGGCTATTACATCGCAACTCTTGCAACAAGGCAGTCAAACTGCGTATCAAATCAATAAAAGCTTGGTTAATACGGGCGTGACATCTATTACTTTAAAAGAGCAGAATTCACGTTTACTATCATTAAATGAGTATAGTCATTTATTCGCTGATGGTAAGCGTTTTGTGACATGGCGATAAGTCATGATTGGTTGCTAAAACCTTGTTATAGAAAGTCTGTAGTGGCTGGCTATTAGCGCAGATAACACCAAAGCCAGATAGACAGTTGGAAGTGTTTACGTTATCTTGAGGTTATCATTGATACATAAGAGAATGTCCATGCAAAATAAATTACTGAGCCTAGTGGCAAAAAAAGTTGCCAAAAGTAAAAATCAATTATTTGGCGCGGTCCAACCAGCACGTTATTTAAAAGGTTTAAATAAGCAGCAGATTGGTCGTGGCAAAACAGTTTTAATCACGGGTGCCAGCTCAGGGTTGGGCGAGGGCATGGCGAGATTGTTTGCTAAGCTTGGATACAACCTTGCTATTTGTGCGCGTCGTACGGATCGTTTGGACAGTCTACAAATAGAGCTGATGGCACAATATCCTGATATTCGTATCGAGTATCGAGTGTTAGACGTTAGTGATTATAATGCGATTTTTGAAGTGTTTGATGCCTTCACGGCTGACTTTGGTCATATTGATCGTGTCGTGGTAAATGCAGGCATTGGCGAGAGTCGCCGTATTGGTAAAGGACGCTTTGATACCAACCGCCGTACGGTTGAAGTTAACTTTATCTCAGCGCTCGCGCAGTGTGAAGCGGCGATGAGTATCTTTCGCGCACAAAATAGGGGCCATTTGGTCGTGATATCTAGTATGTCAGCGATGCGTGGATTACCTAAGCACTTGACTGCCTATGGTGCGAGTAAGGCAGGCTTGGCACATTTGGCAGAAGGTATCCGTGCTGATATGCTATTGACCAAACTGCCGATCAAAGTCTCTACTATTTATCCAGGCTATATCCGTACTGAAATCAATGAAAATGCCAAACCACTACCGTTTGAAGTAGATTCAGATACTGGCACGAAAGCCATTGTTGCAGCTATTGAGGCTGGCGTGGAAGAAGCTTGCGTGCCGAGCTTACCATGGTCTATTGTCGGTCAAGCAATGAAGCATTTGCCATTGCAGGTGGTCAATAAAGTCAGTTAGCACAAACCACGTTGATGATATTAAGAAAAGATAATAAAAAGCCCTCAATATTAATGTTGAGGGCTTTTTATTATCTTAATTCTAAAGCTCAAGTACTACAAGGTTTGAGGGTTATCTGACATGTGTTTTTCACGCAGTTTTTGACGCAATATTTTACCCACATTACTCTTTGGCAACTCACTCACAAATTCAATATGACGCGGGCATTTGTAGCCAGTCAAATTGTCCAAGGCAAATTCTTTAATATCACTCTTGGTAACATTGTTATCAGCAGGGACGATATAAATTTTGACTGCTTCGCCTTGATGCTCATCAGAAATGCCAATCACTGCGCAATCAATAATACCTTTGCAATCTAGCATAACTGACTCAATCTCATTTGGAAAGACGTTAAATCCTGATACCAAAATCATGTCTTTTTTGCGATCAAGTAAAGTGATATAGCCTTTTTCGTCCATACTAATGATATCACCAGTACGGAAATAACCCTCTTTAGTAAAGTCATTGGTGTTGTCTTTATTAAAATAGCCTGAGGTGATATTTGGTCCCTTAATGCACATTTCACCAGACTGATTAAAACCTACGGTCTCGCCATTATCATCGACCACAATAACATCGACACTAGGTACAGGAATGCCAATAGTGCCATTGAACTTGCGATCAGTAATGACGTTAGCAGTACCTGCTGCAACCCCTTCAGTCATACCCCAACCCTCAACCATCGGGCAACCAGTGACTTCTAACCAGCGCGCTGCCGTCTGCTCAGTCGCTGCCATACCGCCTGCTTGTGAGATACGTAATGCGCTAAAATCTAGGTTTTTAAAGGTTGGTTGATCAAGTAGTCCTTTAAACAAGGTATTGACGGCAGGAAAAATATGGAAGGGCTGTTTTGATAAGGTTTTGACAAATCCAGGCATGTCTCGTGGATTAGGTATTAATATAAAAGTATAACCCGAACGCATACCTAGCAAGCTCAGCATAAAGGCAAATATATGATATAGCGGCAATGCCATCACCATATTAATGTACACCTCATTAATTTCAGAGGTAACAGGGCGATACCATGCTTCTGATTGCATGGCAGCAGCGACAACGTTACGCTGGGTTAAAATAGCGCCTTTAGATAGGCCTGTTGTACCGCCGGTATATTGTAAAATAGCTTTTTGTTGCAGTGAGGTTTTTGGTGTTTGAAAAGGCAGGTTTTTGCCTTTTTTAAGCACATCAGGGAATTTGGTAACATTATACTTAGGGTCATTCAGGTTGTACTTAGGTACCAAGCGTTTGACCTGACGAATAACGGTGTTGACCAAAATACCCTTTAGTCCCATCATATCGCCCATTTTCGATAGTACAATACGTTTGATGTTTGTCTCTTCAATGACCTGCTCAAGTGCTTGAGCAAAGTTATCGACGACAAAAATAACCTGAGCGCCTGAATCATTGAGTTGATGACGTAGCTCACGACCAGTGTACAGTGGGTTAATAGGGGTGCAAACATAGCCGGCGCGCAATATACCGATCATCGTCGGTAAGTATTGCGGCACGTTTGGCATCATGACTGCCACTACGCTACCTTTAGGGATATCTTGTGCTTGCAACCAAGCAGCGACAGCAAGAGACGCTTTGTCCACGTCTCCATACGTATGAGAAACGCCCATACAGATGGTCATAGGATGCATACGGAAGCGGTCAAAACACTCTTCATACAACTCGATGAGACTTTCATACTGATCAGGATTAATAGTCTTGGGTACGTTTGCTGGATATTGAGCAAGCCAAGGTTTATCTGTTGTCATACTAAGCGTCCTTAAATTTGCGATCAGTTAAGGCTCTATACAAAAGTAGTCACATCCATGTCAACAATACGAGTCATCGCCAGTTAAGCGGTGGATTGTCGAGTGCTATCCCATTTATTCACAAACTGCTAAAATACGGCGGCCTTTATACAAGGTGATTGAACTAAAAATTCATTTAACCACACAGAAAACTTATCTGAATAGATTAAATGGCTGGTTTGTAATTATTTTTGAAAAATGTACTGCTGTTTAAGGTCGATTAATTGACCTTAGTTAAATATATTACTGACTCAATGTTATAAACAATAGCGTAACATATTTCGGCAATACATTAACATAAGTGTAATTGAGTAAGTTATTGCTATAAAAGAACTTGAGAGTTTGTCGTTATACTTGATATATTGAAAAATATATGTTGCAACTAAGAATAGTTAAGCGATTGCAGAGACAAGATAGCATAATAAAAATGCTAGTAAATTTTAAAATTGATCGATGGTATGGTTAATAAAAAAGCGCCTTGCATCTAATGCAAGGCGCTCTTGACAATTAAAAGGCCGCTTTAATTATAGTTGAGGATTGTCTATCATATGCTTCTCGCGAAGTTTTTGACGTAATACTTTACCGACGTTACTTTTTGGTAGCTCAGTCACAAACTCGATATGACGTGGACATTTATAACCAGTCATATTGTCTAAAGCGAACTCTTTAATAGAGTTTTTGGTGACATTATTATCAGCAGGGACAACATAGATTTTAACCGCTTCACCTTGATTCTCATCAGGGATACCGATGACAGCACAATCGATAATGCCGTCACAATCAAGCATGACCGACTCGATCTCATTTGGAAATACATTAAATCCTGACACCAAAATCATGTCTTTTTTACGGTCTAATAGTCTAAAGTAGCCTTTCTCGTCCATGCTGACGATATCGCCAGTGCGAAAGTAGCCATCTTTGGTAAAGTCATCACTACTGTCTCTATTTAGATAACCTGAGGTAACGTTAGGTCCTTTGACACACATCTCGCCTGCTTGATTGGCACCGACAGGGTTGCCCTCGTCATCGATAATAATGACATCAACACTAGGTACAGGGACGCCAATCGTACCATTAAACTTGCGATCAGTGATGACGTTGGCAGTACCAACAGCAACCCCTTCCGTCATTCCCCAACCTTCAATCATAGCGCAGCCTGTCGTCTCAAGCCAGCGTCTTGCTGTTTGCTCAGTCGCTGCCATACCGCCTGCTTGTGAGATGCGTAGTGAGCTAAAATCTAGGTTTTTAAAGTTCGGATTGTCGAGTAAGCCTTTAAACAAGGTATTGACCGCAGGGAAAATATGGAAGGGCTGTTTTGATAACGTCTTAATAAAGCCTGGTATATCACGCGGGTTAGGAACCAATATAAAGGTGTAACCTGCACGCATACCCAGTGAGCTCAGCATAAAGGCAAAAATATGATACAGCGGCAGTGCCATCACCATATTGATATATACCTCATTAATCTCTGAGGTAATAGGGCGAGTCCAAGCTTCTGACTGCATCGCGCCTGCGACAATATTACGCTGAGATAAAATAGCGCCTTTAGAAAGCCCTGTTGTACCACCTGTATATTGCAAAAAGGCGGTTTGACTCAAAGACAGTTTTGGCTTTTGGAACGGCAGGTTTTTGCCTTTCTTGAGCACATCAGGGAACTTAGTGACATCGTATTTTGGGTCATTCAGATTATACTTGGGTACCAAGCGTTTGACCTGACGAATAATGGTGTTGACCAATATACCTTTTAGACCCATCATATCGCCCATTTTTGATAGGACAATGTGTTTGATATGGGTTTCTTCAATGACCTGCTCAAGTGCTTGGGCAAAGTTATCGACGACAAAAATAACCTGAGCGCCAGAGTCATTCAATTGATGGCGTAGCTCGCGCCCAGTATACAGAGGATTTACGGGTGTACAAATATAGCCAGCCCGCAAAATACCAATCATCGTTGGCAAGTATTGCGGCACGTTTGGCATCATAAGCGCGACTACGCTACCTTGAGGCAGACCTTTCGTCTGTAACCATGCAGCAACCGCGATAGAGGCTTTATCGACATCGTCGTAGGTATGAGTAACGCCCATACAGATGGTCATAGGATGCATGCGAAAGCGATCGAAGCACTCTTCATATAGCTCCATGATACTGCTATATTTGTCTGGATCAATCGTCTTTGGCACACCAATAGGGTAATTTGCAAGCCAAGGTTTATTTGGCGTCATAGTCAGCGTCCTTGAAATATGAGAGAGGTTAAATGTTGCTAGCTAAGCAGTCAGATCCGTGTCAATAAAAAAACAGCGCTGACATAAAAGCGATCGCTGAATTTGATAATATCCTTATCCATTGACAGACTGCTGGTGTTATTGGGTTATTTGGCATCAGTAAATGGTAAAAAATAAGTGTTTGATTAAAAAACTATTTGAGTAATCTTAAAAAATTAGTCGAATTAATTTTTTCTACCAACCATCTACCACAAAAAAATAATATATCAAATATATAATGATACATTTAAGCAATACGTTAGCATGAATCTAGGCTAAGGCACTACGATGATAAGAGTACTGCTCAGTACAGGAAGTATTCTTATAAATGAATATATAGCAAGGTCTATAGCCAGCTCAATGTAAAAATGATACAGCGAGACTGGAATGAATGTTTTGCAGTCTCTGTCGGCGTAGGCATAGTATGCTTCACAGGGGCTACGAAAAATCTATAGCAGTAGAGCTGTATCGGTTTTAAATCAAATCGATTCTATATATCATACGAAAAGAGAAGATGACTAATTATTGTCGTAGGAAAAACAGATTTTTCTAAAGATATTTAAGAAATCAATTATTATAGAAGCTACTTATTATATTCTGAAATTGCTTGCTCAATAGCAACACGTAATTTTTTTGGCACACGAATAGGGCGCATTGGCGTCGTATTGGTACTGGTTTTATTTGACGCATCATTCTCTATAGCATCCGGTGTGATTTGATTTTGTACGCAGGCAACAACGATTTTAGTGCTGCTTAGCAAAACCGCTTTTACATTGTCAGCAGTGTTCTCTTGAGAGTGCTGACGATAAATGCTTTGATAGAATACAATGCTTGCAGGTTTTATCTCAACGTTATCAATGCGTACATTAATGACCTCATCTAATAAAATAGCGCGCTTATATTGCAAGTCCGCTTGAGTGACGACGAAATGCTGAATCTGACCGTCATTGGTCTCCAAGAAATAACCATTTAATCCCAATTGAGTAAACCAATCGCGGCGGCAGTTTTCAAAGAATACTAAGTGATTGGCATGATAGACTATACCGCCAGCATCAGTATGATTGATGTAGACATTATAGTTGGTCGCAAATAACGGCGTAATTATGTGAGGTTTTGATACGGCAGTTGGGTTCTTATCAGTTGCTTTTGTCATAATAATGCTCAATAGATTTTTAATAATAGGGTGTTATAAGTTGTTTAAATGCCGCTGCTTGATAAGCATGATTTAATAAAAAGTAGGATAGTCAATAAGAGTGGCTTGATAGCATGTTTTGATAAAATGACACGGCAAACAGCCAAGTAATTAGACCAAACAAACACTCTAACTCAAGATATAAAAGGGTGCAACAGCTAGCGCTGTCTATGTCTGTTATCATAACCGTATTTGTTTTATTTTAGATTTATTTATAAGTGCATTTTAAAACTGCATTTACTTATCAAAGCAGTTATTTATATAGGATAGGATAATTTATGACCCGTTTTGTTTGTTTTAATATCAATGGTATCCGAGCTCGTCAACATCAGCTGGAGGCGGTGCGAGATATTATCGATCCTGATGTCATGGGTCTGCAAGAAACCAAGGTGCATGATGAGCAGTTTCCCCTTGAAAATGTAGAAGGCTTGGGCTATCACGTCGAGTATTTTGGACAGAAAGCGCATTACGGTGTGGCATTATTATCGAAAGTTGCGCCTATTTTTGTGCAAAAGGGTTTCCCTAACGAAGATGAAGAGGCGCAAAAACGTTTTATTCATGCGCGTTATGAGTTTGATGGGCGTGAGATTGATGTGCTCAATGGCTATTTCCCACAGGGTGAGAGTCAAGATCATCCGACCAAATTTCCGATGAAACGTGCTTATTATGCTGATTTAATGGCCTATATTGATACGCTAAAAGCAGAAGGGCGCTCGCTAGTGATTATGGGGGATATGAATATTGCCCCAGAAGACATCGATATTGGAATCGGTGAAGTAAATGCTAAGCGCTGGTTGAAAAATAGAAAAACTTCCTTCCTACCTGAGGAGCGTGAGTGGTATAGCAATCTTATGTCACGTGAGTTGACTGATACCTACCGTTTGCATTATCCAGAAAGCACCGAATTATACAGCTGGTTTGATTATCGCAGTCGCGGTTTTGATGATGATCCTAAGCGTGGATTGCGTATTGATCATATTTTATGTACGCCTGATCTTGTTGAATGTTGTGTTGATGCGGGTATCAGCTATGAGCTGCGCGCTATGGAAAAACCCTCTGACCATGCGCCTATTTGGACAGCATTTGATTTAAACAAAGTATGATGTTTTTACTATTGTGACTAAGGCTTTACAATCAATAAAAATATACTAATATCAATAATTAAGGAGTGAATGATGGCAGTTGGTAATGTTGCAGTACCTGAGACGATTTATCCTATTCAAGGCATTAAATTAAGCGCTACCGCAGCAGGCGTACGTTATAAAAATCGTGATGATTTGGTAGTTATTGAGATTGCAGCTGATGCTGCCACTGCAGTGGTAACGACCAAAAATACATTTTGCGCTGCGCCTGTGCGCGTATTACGTGAACACTTTGCTGCAGCTTCTCCGCGCTATTTGGTGACCAATACTGGTAACGCTAATGCTGGAACCGGTGCTGATGGCAAACGCCGCGCCACAGATATCTGTGCGGCATTGGCTGCTAAAGCTGGCGTGGCTAGTGATACTGTATTGCCATTTTCGACGGGTGTTATTGGTGAGCCATTAAATAGTGAGGCAATTATCGCTGGACTAGACAACGCATTAGCCAATCTAGCGCCTGATAATTGGCTTGCTGCTGCAAATGGTATCCGTACAACGGATACGATTCCAAAGCTCGCGAGTAAAAAAATCGATGCTGATGGTAGTAGTTATCATATTACGGGGATGTCAAAAGGCTCAGGCATGATACGTCCCAATATGGCAACCATGCTTGGCTATGTTGCAACCGATGCCAATATTGCTGCTGACTTATTACAAGAGATGTTAAGTGCTATCAATGAGCAGTCTTTTAACCGTATTACGGTCGATGGTGATACCTCGACCAATGATTGTTGTGTATTGATAGCGACAGGTGCTGCGAGCTCAGATATCATTGATAGCCCTGAGCATCCGCATTATCAGTCACTATTTGACGCGTTAGCTGAAGTCTTTATACGTTTGGCACAACTGATCGTACGTGATGGTGAAGGCGCCACCAAATTTATGACCGTCAAAGTCACGGGCGGCAAAACCACGCAAGAATGCTGCGATGTAGCCTATGCGGTTGCGCATTCACCCTTGGTCAAAACGGCATTTTTTGCCAGTGATGCCAACTGGGGTCGTATATTAGCAGCCGTCGGTTATGCAGGGATTGAAGACCTTGATACCGAACAAGTTGATGTCTACTTAGACGAAGTTATGATTTGTCAAAATGGTGGTGTCGCCCCAAACTATACGGAAGAGGCGGGCAAGACGGTCATGAGTCGCCCTGAGATTACCATTCATATCGATCTTGCACGCGGTGATGCCTATGACACCGTTTACACCTGCGATTTATCTTACGACTATGTCAAAATAAATGCGGACTATCGTAGCTAAACAATCTTAATACTTACTTATAAAAAACGCTCAGAATCATCATGATTCTGAGCGTTTTTTATTTAGTGTTTTAAACTGATATCACTGAAAGTAGGATGTATTTATCGGTAATATCAAAAATATTTATTTACTGTTAATTAACAACCGTTGCAAAAGCTGACGTTAAGTTACAAAGCAGTTGTAGAGGCGCAGTTACTTTGCGCCCTATACTAGTCGAGTTAATAATAGATGATTAAGTGATATCGAAAAACCGTTTATTCTAAAATGAATAAATCGAGTCCAAACAAATAAAACTATGAATATATTGAGGATTTTATAATGAAAAAGTTAGCATTAGCAGCAGTGATGGCAACGTTTGTTTTATCAGGTTGTTCAACCATGGCAACTGACGATACGCGTACCATGGTCGTTGAAGGTGAACCGGCAGTGGTAAAAGTCATTAACATTCCAAGTTTTAAAATAGAGATAGCCCCGCTGAAAGCAGTTTGTGAGCTACAAGCTTCTAATGGTGCCATGATTGAGTCAGAGTGCTTGCAGTATCGCCAAACGTATCAGAAAAACTACACCCCTTTAAATGGTAATATTCAAGGCTTTACGTATGAGCCAAATTATCGTTATGTTTTGGACGTTCGCCAAGAAGCGATGATGGATGAAGTAACGAATGCGGTTAAGCCAGTTTGGATACTGAACCAAGTAGTGTCAAAAAAAGCGGAATAATTGCTCATTAAGTAGCTTTTGGAATAAATAGCATTACCGTTAATTCAATAGCAGTTAGTTCAAAAAAAGACCTCTAATGATTAGAGGTCTTTTTTATAATAGGATTTATATGTTCTATTGAGTTATAAGCTGCCCAATCATTAGCATTGGCTGTATTT
>Ga0114916_1001512_pt1 | contig 13068 bp, 12 predicted proteins | sample MalvirAntarct_66_FD_83501 | JGI IMG/M metagenome (GOLD analysis project Ga0114916, IMG submission 83501) | Marine viral communities from the Global Malaspina Expedition - Malaspina viral metaG Antarct_66 | ecosystem: Environmental > Aquatic > Marine > Oceanic | place: West Anvers Island... | reverse complement strand
TGTTTGGATTTGACGGTCAGCAGGTCACTACCGGAATTTATGCCGATATTGGTGAGCTTGGCCGCCTGCTTGCGCAATTGTGCGGCCTGCTTGAGGTCGCGTTCGCGCTGGGCGGCGGCGGCGGCATCAATCTGGTCGAGTTCGGAACGGGCTGCCGAATAACTCAGGGGCAGATAGACCTGCTCGGTGGGCCGGAGAAACAAGGTGCGATTGGTGGCCTTGTCGAGAAAGGCGCGGTCATGGCTGGCAATAATGAGAGGAATGTTCCGGGCAGCGTAGGCCAGCCAGTCTTCAAGCATCAAAATGCGGCCAAGATCGAGATGATTGGTGGGCTCGTCCAGCAGCAAGGCATCGGGCTGGGTTACCCAGGCTCGAGCAATCAGTGCCATGCGCTGCCAACCGCCACTGAGTTCCTGCAACGGCATGTCGCGCATTTCCTGTGGGATTGAGAGCTCCTCCATGACCACGTCAATGCGCCAGCTCTCGCTGGCCAGGGTCTCGGTATCGAGCGCAGATGCCACGAATTCCATCGCGGTCTGGTGCAATGCGGTGTCGGGCACTTCCTGAGGCATGTAGCCGATGGTCAGGCCGCGCGAGCGCGTCACCTCGCCGTCGCTGAGTTCTACCTGGCCCGCCAGGGCGCGCAGCAGCGTGGTCTTGCCGCGGCCATTGGGCGCGACCAGACCGACGCGGTCCTGCTCGCCAATCGTCAGAGTCAGGTTTGAGAAGAGAATTTCGCCTGCGCGATGGCCGGCATTGCGGAGATTGATATTGCCCATGAAAGTCGCTCACTGGTGCGGCGCCAGCAATGGGCGCCAAATGCCTTGAAATCAGCGTCCTGGCTGAAACCAGGCCGCCAAGAAGGGCAAACCAGAGGAATGGGAACGGGAATTGGCGTCCGGACCTAGTCTGGTCAGCCCTGCAGCGTCTGCCACAGGGCACAAACGGGACCACGCGTGCGATGCGTCTGAAACAAGATCACCTGCAGCCTCCCCGTTTGAATGAACAACAAGACACACCTAACCGCGTTGCCGAAGCAACGCAAGTCAGGTCAGGCCAGATAGAAGAGCAGGCTGACGCCCAACAGGGCGCCCAAGCGCGAAATACGGAAACTGGCCAGCCGGTACGCAATACTATCTAATCCGGCGATCGGCCAATATCCGAGAGACGCAGAACCAAATTTGACCGATTGATACGCAATACCCGGTTGTTCGGTTCGCATACGGCAACTCCAGACAAAAACCGTATGTCCACTGTTCTATCAGCGCGCGCTTAAGAAAGTGCTTTCAAGAAGGAAACGAGGGGTAAACCTGCCGCCCTATCTTGGGACGAAACTGTTCCTATTTCGCGCAGGGGAGCGTTCACATCCGTTCCGCTTGACGGGTCGCGATCACCTTGGCTGTGGGAATTGACTGGACGGCCAGACCCGCGGAAATGCTTGCTATATGCTAGAAGTTGGACTTGCCCGATTCGGGCACGAACCTTACGGAAAGTGCATGTCGCCAGATCTCTTCGGAAGCGCCGCTCCCAATCCGGAACCGCCTAAGGAAACGAAGCCAGCCAAGCCGGCTGTCCGTTCCGGTGCGGAGCCGCCCGCGGAATATGGCGCCTCCGACATCGAAATCCTTGAAGGACTCGAACCGGTCCGTCGTCGCCCCGGCATGTATATCGGGGGCACCGATATCAACGCCTATCACCACCTGTTTGCCGAGGTGATCGACAACTCGATGGACGAGGCCATTGCCGGCCACGCGACGCGGATCGAAGTGCATCTGGGGGCCGACGGATACATCACGGTTACCGACAATGGCCGTGGCATCCCGGTTGAGAAGCATCCAAAATTCCCCGCACGATCAACACTGGAGATCGTCCATACGGGCCTGCATGCCGGCGGCAAGTTCGACAGCAAGGCTTACGAAACCTCCGGCGGCCTGCATGGTGTGGGCGTTTCGGTGGTCAATGCGCTGTCCGACGACATGGTGGTCGAGGTGGCGCGGGACCAGCAATTGTACCGGATCCAGTTTTCGCGCGGCCTGGTGGTCGAGGATGTGGTCAATGTCGGGCGGGTGCAGAACCGGCGCGGCACGACCACGCGGTTCCACCCCGACCCGGAGATTTTCGGACCCACGGCGCATTTCTCAGCGGGTCGCATTTTCCGCATGACGCGGGCCAAGGCCTACCTGTTTGGCGGGGTGGAACTGCGCTGGAGCTGCGATGAAGCGCTGGCCAGTGACGAAGTGCCGGCCAAGGCGGTGTTCCATTATCCCGATGGCCTGAAGGACTATATGACCGCGCGCATCGAAGGCGAGACGCGGATCACCGAAGATATTTTTGCCGGGCGCAGCGGCAGGCCGGGCAGCCACGCCTCGGTGGAATGGGCAATTGCATGGACCATTGGCGATGGCGGTGTGCAGTCCTACTGCAACACCGTGCCGACCCCCGATGGTGGCACGCATGAGGCAGGCCTGCGCATGGCGCTGCTGCGCGGTCTGAAGAATTACGCCGAGCTGACCAAGAACAAGGGCGCGGCAAACCTGACAGCTGAGGACGTGCTGACCAGTTGCGCGGCCATGCTTTCGGTGTTTGTGCGCGAGCCTGAATTTGTCGGTCAGACCAAGGACAAGCTGGCCTCGGGCGAAGCCACCCGTATCGTCGACAATGCTTTGCGCGACGCGTTCGACCATTGGCTGGCGGCCTCACCGCAGCAAGCAGGCAAGCTGCTCGACTGGGCGCTGGAGCGTGCCGAGGAACGGCTGCGCAGACGCAAGGAAAAGGAAATCGACCGGGCCAGTGCCACGCGCAAGCTGCGCCTGCCCGGCAAGCTGGCAGATTGTACGCAGAACGCGGCGCAGGGCGCGGAGCTGTTCATCGTCGAAGGCGATTCCGCCGGTGGTTCGGCGAAACAGGCGCGCAACCGAACCACGCAAGCCGTGCTGCCGCTGCGCGGCAAGATCCTGAACGTAGCGGGTGCCAGCCGCGACAAGCTGGCGGCCAACCAGTTGATCGCCGATCTGGTGCAGGCCCTGGGCTGTGGTACGCGAGACCGCTATACCGAGGATGATCTGCGCTATGACAAGATCATCATCATGACCGACGCCGATGTCGACGGGGCGCATATTGCGTCCCTGCTGATCACGTTCTTTTTCCAGGAAATGCCGCGCCTGATCGAAAACGGTCACCTCTATCTCGCCCTGCCCCCGCTGTACCGGATCAGCCAGGGCGGCAAGACGCTCTATGCGCGCGATGACGCGCATCGGGCCGAGTTGCTGGCCAGCGAATTCACCGGCAAGAGCAAGATCGACACAACCCGCTTCAAGGGCTTGGGCGAGATGCCCTTCGCGCATTTGCGTGAAACGACGATGTCGCCCAAGTCACGGACCCTGCTGCAGGTGAAAATTCTCGATGATCGTGACGTGACGCGCAACACGGTTGACCGCCTGATGGGGACCAGGCCTGAGGCCCGTTTCGAGTTCATCCAGGAGAATGCGGCCTTTGTGACGGACCTGGACGTCTGAGGCCGCCTTAACCGCGTTGCAGTGTGAATGGCCCATGACCGTTGACAGTCAAGGGGTTTGCGCTATGGTCCGCGCCGCTGGGCAATTCCATTGGACCCAATTTTTCGGGTCCAGATTGGTGTTCTATCAGCGCGACATTGACCCCGGCGCGATGCACTAGCCGCTGCAATGTCACTACGCGGATGCGCAACAGTATTTCATAGCCCATCCGCTCTCATGCAAGGGACGCGCGCCCCAGGGGCAGAACTTGCGCAATTCCAATGACCGGCGCACCGGCCCGAACCCTTCGGTCCGGACAGGCATCGGACAGACCGCTGAGTGGAACGACCGACTTGACCGACGACTTTTCTGGACTGGGCCTTTCGAGCAAGGTCACCGATGCGGTGGCCGCAGCAGGCTATGACAAGCCAACCGAAATTCAGGCGCAGGCCATTCCGCACCTTCTAGAAAAGAAGGACCTGATCGGCATTGCCCAGACTGGCACCGGCAAGACGGCATCTTTCGTGCTGCCCATGCTGACGCTGCTGGAAAAGGGACGGGCCCGCGCGCGCATGCCGCGGACGCTCATTCTCGAGCCTACCCGCGAACTGGCCGCGCAGGTCGCCGACAATTTCGAAAAATACGGCAAGAACCACCGCCTCACCATGGCGCTGATCATCGGTGGTGTTTCGTTCGAGGATCAGAACAAGAAGCTCGATCGTGGCGTGGATGTGTTGATTGCAACGCCTGGGCGTCTGCTGGACCAGTTCGAACGCGGCAAGATCCTGCTGACGGGCGTTGAAATCCTGGTTATCGACGAAGCCGACCGCATGCTCGACATGGGCTTTATCGACGACATCGAAAAGATCGTGTCGCGCCTGCCGCCGCGCCGCCAGACGATGTTGTTCTCGGCCACGATGGACAACCAGATCGAGCGTCTGACCAAGAAATTCCTCAAGGACCCGGTGCATGTGCAGGTTTCGCGCGCGGCATCAACCGCCGACACCATCGACCAGAAACTGGTCAGGGTGCCGTCCAAGCCGGACGAGAAGCGCGCGGCCCTCAGGGCCCGTATCGACGCCTCGGTGGGGCTGACCAACGCCATTATCTTCTGCAACCGCAAGCGTGACGTGGCGACGCTGGCCCGCTCGCTGCAGCGGCATGGCTACTCCGCCGGCGCGCTCCATGGCGACATGGACCAAAAGAGCCGGACGGAGACGCTGGACGCGTTCAAGACCAACAAGCTCTCCCTGCTGGTGGCCAGCGACGTTGCGGCACGTGGCCTGGATATTCCGGCCGTCAGCCATGTGTTCAATTTCGACGTGCCGGTGCATGCCGAGGACTATGTGCACCGCATCGGGCGTACCGGCCGGGCCGGCCGGTCCGGCGTTGCCTATACCTTCGTTGGGCCGTCCGACAGCAAGCATCTGGACGCCATTCTCAAGCTGATCCAGAAGCCAATCGATTGGCTGGAAGGGGACAAGCCCAAGCCGGCCACGGCGGAGAGTGATGAGTCCAAACCGGATGCGGACAAGCCCAGCCGCGGCCGACGCGGGCGAGCCACCGCCAAGCCAAAGGCTGCGCCCCAGACCCGGGCCCAGGCCGAGGCCGAGGCCGAGGCCGAGGCCGAGGCCGAGGCCGCAGCCAAAGAGCCCGCTGAACCAAAGGACAAGGCAGAGCCTGCGCCCAAGAGCACCAGGAAGCGTGCACCTAAAAAGACGGAAACGCCTCCGGACGATTCGCCTTTCGGTGATGCGGGTCCGATCCCGGCATTTCTACTGCGCCCAGCGCGAATTTCGCAATAAACAGCGCAATATAGACCCAAATAGGCAGCAATATTGCCAACTGGAGCTTGTTAGAACGGGGTATGGGGCTGTATTTATTAGCCACGACTCAATTAACGTAGATCGATACGGTCGGGGCGCAACATTGCGCGGGGTGGGTAGTGTCGGACCAGGAATTTACGCGTACGCTGGGATATGCCAACGCGGCGTTTGATTTGCTCAAGCGCAGCGGCATCCCGCCTTATCCGCAATTCTATGAGCTGCTCTATACATATGCGACCGGCGTGAACCCATCGCTGAACAATCGCATCAACGCGATTTTCCGCAGTGGAACGGTTCCGTCTTCGGAACTTGCGGAGACGCTCTACAACGAGTTTCTCAAATCCGACGTCAATGACCGCATGTCGAGCGTGTCGGAACGCATGCACGCCCGGATCGAGGCGGTGCATGAGGCCATCGACAGCGCGATGACCACGGCGAACGCCTATTCCGGCTCGCTGCAATCGGCCAGCGGCGATCTGGAGCGTGAGCTCGATGCCGAAAGCATGAAGGCGCTGTCCTTGCGATTGCTGGCCGAAACGCGGCGCATGCAGGATACGAACCGGCAGCTCGAGACAAAGCTGGAGGCATCGCGCGAAGATATCGCGGCGCTGCAACGCGACCTGGATGATGTTCGGCGCGAATCCATGCTCGATCCGCTAACCAAGATCGCCAATCGCAAGAGTTTCGACGAAGGTCTGGCCGATGCCATCGCAGTGGCGGCAGATGGCGGCACGCCGCTCTGCCTGATGCTGCTGGATATCGACCACTTCAAGAATTTCAACGACACCTATGGGCACCAGACCGGTGACCAGGTGTTGCGCCTGGTGGCGATGACGCTGAAGTCCAATATCAAGGGCAAGGATCTGGCGGCCCGCTATGGCGGCGAGGAATTTGTGGCTGTCCTGCCCTCCACGGATCTCGATGGCGCCGTCATCGTGGCAGAAAATATCCGCAAGGCGATCCAGGCAAAGGAACTTCTCAAGCGTTCGACCAATGAGAAGCTGGGCCGGATTACGGCTTCCTTTGGCGTTGCCGCCTTCACGCCTCAGGACAATGCCATGTCCCTGATCGAACGGGCCGATCGGTGCCTTTACGCGGCAAAGCGGGCCGGCCGGAACAGAGTTGTCAGCGAAACCGAGCTGGTCGAGATCGACGACGCCTCGGACAGGGACGTGTCGGCCGCCTGATCAGCCAGCAGCAGGCGTTAGTTCGACACCCAGATCTGTGAGCATCTGCCAGTATTCAGGATAGGTCTTGCCCGTGCAGGCCGGGTCCAGAATGACAATATTGGGTACGAGCAGGCCAGCCAGCGCGAAGCTCATGGCAATACGGTGGTCGTGATAGGTTTCGATCTTGATACGTGAATTTCGGCCCTGGAGCTTGGCGGCCAGATCGGGATCCGCTGCGACGATCAGGTCGTCGCCCTCTTCTCTCGCCAGTCCCGGCAGAATGCGATTGAGCTCATTGGCAACAGCGCGGATGCGATCAGTTTCCTTGACCCGCAAATTGGCAATGCCGACAAAGCGGACGGGGCGATTGTTGAAAGCAGCAACGACGGCGATGGTCGGCACGGCGTCCTGCATCTGCGAGCCATCAATGATCTCTGGCATGTTCGGGAATTGCGCGAGCACTTCTTGCGCGGCCGCATCGGGCTGTGAGAAGGCATCAGCGGCGATGCCGAGGTCAATCTTACCACCAGTGAGGGCCTCGATGCCCCAGAGATAGGTCGCGGCCGACGCGTCGGGCTCTATGTGGAAGTCGGTTGCGCGATAGCCGGTGGGCTGCACCAGCCAGGAGCCATCTTCCCGACCCTCAACCTGGGCGCCAAAGGCCCGCATGGCACTCAAAGTCAGGTCAACATAGCCGCGGGCGCCAATATCCTTGCCAGCCAGGGCAATTTCGATCGGCCCATCCCCGCGTGGTGCGGCCATCAACAGGGCCGACACATACTGGCTGGAGAGCGATGCATCAATGTCCACGCGGCCGTGACCGAACGAGCCCCTGCCCTGAATGGTCACTGGCGGGCAACCCGTCGGACTTGTGGCGTCAATCCCGAGCGCGTTCAGGGCGTCCACGAGCGGCTTAATGGGACGAAGGCGCATGTCTTCATCGCCATCGACAGTAACTGTCCCGTCAATCGTGGCGACGGCGGCCGTCAGAAACCGCGTCGCGGTTCCGGCATTGCCCAGCAATAGCGGCGCATCGGGAGCGTCCAGCCAGCCTTTGCTTGTGACCAGAAAGGTGGTGGCATCAGGTTCGTCGACTTGCACACCCATCTTGCGCAAGGCGCGGGCCATCAGGTCCGTATCCTTGCTCTTGAGTGCCCCTGTCAGCCGACTGGTGCCCTCAGCCAATGCGGCAAGCAGCAGCACACGATTGGTGATCGATTTACTTCCCGGCGGCGAAACGCGGCCGGACAGTGGACGATCTGGAGGGGTGATGGTCAGAGCAGGCGGAAGGTCGTTTTGCATGATGCCGGATCAATGCCTTACCTGAGCGGCGTGCGCAACTGGAGAGATACCGGCCGGAAGTGCCAGCCAGTCGCCGCCCGCGGGCTCGCTCTGGGGATCAGGCGTTCGTTCGTGCCTCGGCCAGAGCCTTCAAGTCGGCTGGCGCCAGGGTGACGCTTTCGCCGCAGCCGCAGGCACCCGTCTGGTTAGGATTGTTGAAAGTGAAGCTGGAGCCCATCTTGCCCGCTTCAAAATTCATGACGGTGCCGAGCAGGTACATGGTCGCCTTGGGGTCGACCCAGACATTGACACCCTTGTCCTCGACATGGTCGTCGCCGGCGATAGGGGCCTCGACATATTCCATGGTGTAGGACACGCCCGCGCAGCCGGCATTCTTGATGCCGACGCGCAGGCCAATGACCGGCTTGTCGGAATCCTCAATGATCTCGGTGATGCGCTCGGCGGCGGCATCTGTCAGCGACATGATCTGGAACGGCATGGCCTAAACTTTCATCGGCGTTTCACGATATATAGGGCGAAACGCGCAAAATTACCACCAGTTCAACGCAACTTGCGCTTCCTCGCTCATACGTGACGCATCCCAGGGCGGGTCGAACACCATGTTGACGGTGACGTCCTGAATGCCTTCGACCCCCCGGGCGGCATTTTCAACCCAGCCTGGCATTTCACCGGCTACCGGGCAACCGGGTGCCGTCAAGGTCATGTCGATGGTTAAATTGCGGTCATCATCCAGGTCAACCCGGTAGATCAGGCCCAATTCATAGATGTCGACGGGGATCTCGGGATCATAGACCGTTTTCAAGGCCCCGATGAGATCGGTGGTGATCCGTTCGACTTCGCCTTCAGGCAGGGTTGTAGGCATGCTGGGCGCGATACGGGTGTCCGTTTCGGCTGCAGTCTGGTCGATCTTGGTCTCTTCGGTCATATCAGCCTTCCTCAGGCGAAAAATTTCTGGGCACGCTCAATGCCGTCCACCAGCGCATCTACGTCGTTCTTGCCGTTATATAGGGCGAAGGAAGCGCGACATGTAGAGGTGACGCCAAATCGGGCCAAAAGCGGCTGGGCGCAATGGGTGCCCGCCCGCACGGCAATGCCATAGCGGTCGAGAATGGTGGCAATGTCGTGAGCATGGGCGCCGGCGATCTCAAAAGAGAAAATGCCGCCCTTGCCCGGCGCCGTGCCGATCTGGCGCAGGGAGTTGATGCGGCCGAGCCGCTCCTGCGCATAGGCGGCAATTTCGTGCTCATGGGCAGCAATGGCGTCGCGGCCAATATCCTGCATGTAATCAAGCGCGGCGCCGAGCCCCATGGCCTGGACGATCGGCGGCGTGCCGGCTTCAAAGCGATGAGGCGGCTCGTTATAGGTGACGCCTTCAAGCGTGACGGTCTCGATCATCTCGCCGCCGCCCTGGTAGGGCTGCATTTCGGCGAGCAGATCGTATTTGCCATAAAGCACGCCGATGCCGGTGGGCCCATAGAGCTTGTGACCGGTCATCACGTAGAAGTCGGCACCGAGATCCTGCACATCCACGCTGGTGTGAACGGCACCTTGGGAACCATCGACAAGGACGGGAATGCCGCGGGCATGGGCGATCTCGACGATCTGCCTGATCGGGTTGACCGTGCCTAGGACGTTGGACATATGCGTAACTGCGACGATACGGGTGCGATCCGTCAGCGATGCCTCGAAGGCCGCCATGTCGAGGACGCCATCATCATCGACATCGATCCATTTGATCACAGCCCCCTTGCGCTCGCGATGAAAATGCCAGGGCACGATATTGGAGTGGTGCTCCATGATCGTGGTAACAATCTCATCGCCCTCATTGATCCGCGGACCGACAAAGGATGATGCGACCAGATTGATCGCTTCGGTGGCAGAGCGGGTGAAAATAATCTCTTCGACACGACCCGCATTGAGGAAGCGGCGCACGCTTTCGCGGCCGGCCTCATAGCCTTCGGTGGCACGATTGGCGAGCGTATGCAGGCCCCGATGCACATTGGCATATTCGTGCCGGAATGCGTGGTCCATGCGGTCCAGAACCTGAACCGGCTTCTGGGCCGAGGCACCGCTATCGAGGTAGACGAGCCTATTCCCGTGGATCTGTTCGGACAGGATCGGGAAGTCGGCTCGGATTTTTTCGAGGTCGAAGGTCATAGGGGTTACCCCCTCCCTAGCTTTGCCACGGCCCGGCGGGCCAGGCGACGCTACCCTCCCCTCGAATGGGGAGGGTGTAGTTGTGCGTGTGATGAGCTTACTTGCCGCTCATCAGCCAGCCGTCGACAATGCCCTGCAAGGCTTCATTGAGCTCTTCATCCTCGATCGGATCAAAGAGCTCGGCAATGAAGCCACGTACGAGCATGGTCTCTGCCTCGGCCTTGGGGACGCCGCGGCTCATCAGATAGAACAGGCTATCCTCATCGATCATGCCGCAGGTCGAACCATGGCCGCAGACGACGTCGTCTGCGTAGATTTCAAGTTCGGGCTTGGACAGGATTTCGGCTTCGTCCGAAAGCATCAGGCCCTGATGCATGAACTTGGCGTCAGTCTTCTGCGCGTCGCGTGCGACAACGAGCTTACCCTGTACGACGGCCTTGGCGCGGCCGCGCACAATGGATTTGAACAGTGGCTGAGACGAGGTGTGCGGCACCGCGTGCAGCGTTTCCATGGTGATGTCGGCGTGCTGACCATCAGCAACAAGATTGAGGCCAGTGAGATCAGCATGGGCCCCTGCACCGGCCATGCGCGGGAACACCTGGGTGCGGGCGAGCCCGGCGCCGGCATGGATCACCAGGGTGCGCAACTTGGCGCCATCGGCGAGCTGATATTCATTCGTGGCGAAATGCGAGACGGCGCGAGCGCTGAGGTCGATGGTGATGTGGGTCACCACCGCGTTCTTGCCCACCGACAGGTAGGTTGCGTGATTGCCGACATGGGCCGCGTCGGAGCCCGAGAAGGTTTCGACAATGGTCGCCGAGGCGTCGTCTGCCACGAAGATCTTGAGCGCATCGGCGACATGGGCCGCCTCGCCTTCGATGCGACGCTCCACCTGAATGACCGGATCGACGCTGCTCTCCAGCGTGAGGGTCAGTGCCTCCTTGGCCAGCGCCCCGTTGATATGCACCAAGACGTCGTCACGAGTGGTCAGCACGCCGCCCTCGGCCTTGCCGACAATGACGCCGGCCGGAGCTGTTGCCGCGTTCTGGATTGCACCATTGGCGATCATCAGGTTGAAGGCGCCGGGAATGCGCAGCGCCGGGGCGCTGGCCTCGTTGGCGGCGGTTGCCAGCGGCGGGATCGCGCGCAGCAAGGTCTTCAGATCGGTGTAATGATAGCTCTCGACGCGACGGGTCGGCAGACCGGCCACGGTGATGCGCTCGGCGGCAGCATCGGCGCCGGCAGCCTTGAGTTGAGCGATAAGAGCGTCCTCGGCGGGGCCGAGGCGGACTGGAAAGTTTGCGCGCATGATTTAGGCAGCCTCTCCGCCATAGCTGGCATAGCCCTTGGCCTCGAGCTTGAGAGCCAGGTCCTTATCGCCGCTCTCAACGATCTTGCCGTCGGAGAAGACGTGCACGACATCAGGCACGATGTGATTCAGCAGGCGCTGATAGTGGGTGATGACCAGCATGGAGCGCTGGCCGTCGCGCAGGGCGTTGACGCCCTTTGAAACAACCTGCAGCGCATCGATGTCGAGCCCGGAATCGGTCTCATCGAGCACGGCCAGCGCGGGCTTCAGCAGCGCCATCTGCATGATCTCGGCGCGCTTCTTTTCGCCGCCGGAGAAGCCGACATTGAGCGGGCGCTTGAGCATGTCGTTGTCGATGTTGAGCTGACTTCCGGCCTCCTTGACCAGACGCATGAAGTCGGGCGTCTTGAGCTCATCTTCGCCGCGCGCCTTGCGCTGAGCGTTGAGTGCGGCCTTGAGGAAGGTCATGGTCGCAACGCCGGGAATTTCGATCGGATACTGGAAGGCCAGGAACAGGCCGGCAACGGCGCGCTCATCGGGCTCCATCTCCAGGATGTTCTCGCCATTGAGCAGGATTTCGCCCTCGGTGACCTCATAGTCTTCCTTGCCGGCGAGCACATAGCTCAGCGTCGACTTGCCCGAGCCATTGCGGCCCATGATGGCATGGACTTCGCCAGGCGGGATGATGAGGTTCACACCCTTGAGGATTTCACGCTCGTCAATACGGGCATGCAGGTTGCGGATTTCAAGAACGGGAGTGGTCATTTCTTCTACCTTCTTCAGTCTGGGCGGCGTCGCAGCCGGCTCTCAGGACTGGTCATAAATTTCGTTCAGGCCTTGGCGGGCATGGGCAATTCGACACTTTCGTAACCGCCCGGTTTCCGGTGATGGACGCGCAGAACGCCTTGCTCTGGCAATTCGACCACATTGGTCTCCGTCTGATTGGCGACGCAGACATATTTCAGCGTTGCCGTGCCGGTGTTGGTGAGCTGGTGCGCCAGCTCCGCCCGGCCAGCAGGCGCGCCGAGCACGTCACCCACAGTCACCTTGTGGGACGTCTCGCCGAAGCGATAGGTCCCCTCACCTTCCAGAATGACGATGATTTCGTCCTCCAGATAGTGCACGTGGAACGGGAAGGCGGATTCGCCCGGCTGCACCTCGAAATAGCTGGCGCCCAACATGGTTAGCCCCATGGTGCGGGATAAATTTGCGCCATTGGCCCCGATCCCGGGACCCCGATCATGTCGCTTGAGTGCCAGGCCGGACAGGGCGATGACAGGTTCGATGCTCTTTTCCATCAACCTACGCTGCCTTCAAGGCTGATCGCGATCAGCTTCTGGGTTTCAACCATGAATTCCATGGGCAGGTGCTGCAGCACATCGCGCACGAAGCCATTGACGATCAGGGCCACGGCATCCTCTTCGGAGAGGCCGCGCTGCATGCAATAGAACATCTGGTCGTCGGAAATCTTGGACGTGGTCGCTTCGTGTTCGAAGACGGCCGTGCCATTGCGGCTCTCGATATAGGGCACGGTGTGCGCCCCGCACTTGTCACCGATCAGCAGTGAGTCGCACTGGGTGAAGTTGCGGGCGTTCTTCGCCTTGGCGTGGGCCGAGACCTGGCCGCGATAGGTGTTGTCCGAGAAGCCGGCGGCAATGCCCTTGGAGATGATGCGGCTGGACGTGTTCTTGCCCAGATGCAGCATCTTGGTGCCGCTATCGACCTGCTGGTAACCGTTGGAAATGGCGATCGAATAGAATTCGCCGCGCGAGCCGTCGCCGCGCAGGATGCAGCTCGGGTATTTCCAGGTG
>Ga0114916_1001505_pt1 | contig 13085 bp, 7 predicted proteins | sample MalvirAntarct_66_FD_83501 | JGI IMG/M metagenome (GOLD analysis project Ga0114916, IMG submission 83501) | Marine viral communities from the Global Malaspina Expedition - Malaspina viral metaG Antarct_66 | ecosystem: Environmental > Aquatic > Marine > Oceanic | place: West Anvers Island... | reverse complement strand
ATACCAGTCGGAATTCTAGCGATTATGAGAATATTTCTACTATTTATCGGTATTGGACTGTCATCAGTTTACGCAAATACTGTATTTGCCCAAAATAAAATACAGATTGATGTGAAGAATATCTCTGTCCAAGAATTTTTCGAAGAAATTCAAAATGCAAGTGATTATGTCTTTTTTTACAAAGACAATGTACTGAATACCAATAAGAAAATCTCCATTAAACTTAATAATGCAAAGATGGCGACTGTATTGGAAAAAGCTTTTTCCAATACAGATTTAGGCTATAAGATTATAGGTAATCAGGTAATAGTTAAAAAAGTACTTGACAATTCATTCAATGATTTTTCATTAGAAAATGAAATGGTCCTACAAAATACGGTGAGTGGTACCATAACGGATGTAACAGGTGAGCCATTACCTGGAGTGAATGTTTTAGTGAAGGGTACGACCATAGGTACCCAATCAGATTTTGATGGAAATTATACCATTGACGTTGGAGATGGCACCGCTTTGGTATTTTCTTATATAGGTATGTTAACTAAAGAAGTAACGGTTAACAACCAATCAACTTTGAACGTTATTCTTAAAGAGGATGTAGCGTCATTAGACGAAGTGGTGGTGGTAGCGTATGGTACGCAGACCAAAGAATCACTAACTGGGTCTGTAGGCGTAGTAAAAAGTGAAACTTTCGAACAAGCTCCTGTTTCCACTTTCGAACAAGCGTTGCGAGGTAGTACTGCAGGGTTACAAGCTACGGCGGTAGATGGTGCCCCTGGTGGAAATACGCAAGTGAGAATTAGAGGTATTGGTTCTATTACGGCCTCGAGTGAACCTTTATATGTAATTGACGGTATTCCAATTCAGGCGGGAAGTATCGGTACCATTGATAATGGAGGTACTAGTACAAATGTTATGGCTGGGATCAATCCAAATGATATTGAATCAATTTCTGTGTTAAAGGATGCGGCGTCTACTGCCATTTATGGTTCTAGAGGAGCCAATGGTGTAATATTGATTAACACCAAATCTGGAAAATCAGGTAAGGCGAAAATTAATTTTAAAGCATTGACAGGGTTCAACTCGCAAGCCTATAATAATATTTTAAAGCCTTTGAACGCAGCACAGTATACAGAATTGTATTTGGAGGGCTATGTAAACCAAGGTGATACACTTGAAGAGGCGCAAGCACGTTTTGATGCTACCTTTCAACAATTAATCGATCCATCAACCGGAGAGCCAACTGACACGAACTGGTTAGATGCTATCACAAGAACAGGAATCACCCAGAGTTATGACTTAAGTGCAAGTGGTGGTACTGACAAATTGAAATATTTCTTTTCAGGTGCTTATTTTGACCAGGAGAATTATATTATAGGATCCGGATTTACTAGGCTAAGTGCTAGAAGTAATATTGAGTTCAAGGCTACAGATTACCTGACTATTTCAAATAATATTTCGGTATCCAATCTTACCTCAAATACATTTTTTGATGGGGGCTCATTTAATAACCCTTTTAAAAACTCATTAGAGTTATCTCCACTTATTCCCATTTATGATGATGAAGGAAGGTATAATGGGGAGCATGCGAATTATTTTCCTTTGGGAGGAGCCAATCCCGTAGGAAGTTTAAGCGGTGATGATATTTGGGAAAATAAGCAACTTAGAATTATAGATAATTTTGCTGTTTCGGTAAAACCTGTGAAGGACTTAACACTTCGTTCGCAATGGAATTTCGATGTACTTACCTTAAACGAATCTCAATATCAGAATCCTAGATATGGGGGAGGCAGAAATTCAGGTGGTGTAGGTTACGAAGCAAATACTTCTATTAAAACATGGGTGGGTACCCAGACCGCTGATTATAATTTTACCCTGGGTTCAGCTCATAATTTTAATCTTTTAGGAGGATTCGAAGCACAAAAAACTATCAATGAATCTTTCAGTGCCTCTGGAACACAATTTCCAAACGATAAATTAACCACCTTAAATAGTGCCTCTGCTGAATTTACCATCAGCGGGTCAAAATCTGATTATACATTTGTTTCGGCATTCTCGAGAGCAAATTATAATTATGATGGAAAATACCTTCTTTCGGCCAGTATTAGGCGCGATGGATCCTCACGATTTGGAGCGGATCAAAGATGGGGTACATTCTATTCTTTTGGAGGTAGTTGGTTGGCATCAAAAGAAAAATTCTTAAGTGATGTGTCTTTTTTAAACCTGCTGAAGTTTAGAAGTTCTTGGGGTGTAACAGGTAATGCTGCCATAGGGAATTTCCCATCGCAAGGGCTATATACCTATGGTCAAGATTACGATGGTAGCCCAGGAGGGATTCCTAGTCAAATTGGAAACTCTGATTTAACATGGGAAACTCAGGAAAATTTCAACGTCGGATTGGATTTTGGAATCTTCAGTAAAGTAAGTGGTACCGTTGAATATTTTAAACGTACTTCTTCTGATTTGATCTTAGATGTGCCAATTTCCCGTACTACAGGATTTACTTCATTAACACAGAATTTTGGTGAGATGACGAATTCGGGTGTAGAATTGAGCGTTAATGCCGATATCATCAATAAAGAAGATTTTAGATGGAACATTGGTTTCAACACTACATTTATCAAGAACAGGATTACCAAATTGACCGAAGATTTTAATAGCGGAGCCTATAGAAGGGAAGAAGGTCAAGATTTTCAATCGTTCTATTTATTCAATTGGGCAGGTGTGAATCCTGAAAATGGGGATCCACAATGGTACACCGATGAAACTAAAACAACCATTACAAGTGATTTAAGTGAAGCCGAACGCTTTTTGGATGGCAAATCGGCAACACCGAAGCATTTTGGTGGGTTCAATACGTTGATATCACATAAGGGAGTTAGTTTAAGTGCCAACGTAGTTTACTCGTATGGTAATTCAATTTTTGATTCTAGGGCCCGCGGTAGTTTAGCTGATGGTAGGTTAACGCCAAGAAGTACTGCAACTTTTATTTATGATAATAGATGGGTACCAGGTAAAACGGATGCCTTAGCTCCTAAATTTATTTGGGGAGGTAGTCCTGGTAGTGGTGAATCGAATAACTCTAGATGGTTATATGATGGTAGCTATATGAGGTTAAGGGATGTAACGCTTTCTTATAATTTCCCTGAAAAATTAACTTCTGCCTTAAACATTAGTGCTTTCAAATTGTTTATTAGAGGAACAAATATGCTCACGTTGGTAAAGGAGAAAAACTTATATATCGATCCAGAGCAAGCAATTAACGGTTCTTATACCGGTCAAACCCCCGCAATGAAGACAATTGCCATTGGTTTAGACATCCAACTTTAAAATTCGAAAAAATGAAAAAATATATAACAGCAATACTAACGATAGTGACGCTGGCCTTTGTGTCGTGCTCAAAATCGTTTTTAGAACTTACGCCACAGCAATCGGTTTCCGATACGGAAGCTTTGACAAATCTCGAGGATTTCGAATCTTCGATTACCGGAATTTATAATAAAATTTCTGGTTCAGATTATTATGGACGATATATGTTCCTGATTCCAGATGTTATGGCCGACGATGTAAAGCAAAATGCTCAGGCCAATAGGATTGAAGACTATGCTGAACATATTGTAAGGGTTTCTGATTCTGATGCGAGTAGTTTATGGACTACCATGTATGAAGGTATAAATGCTACCAATGCTATTATTAATTCTGATTTGGTTGTACCTGATGCCGTTGTTGCGGAACAAAACCATATCATTGGTGAAGCATATGCATTAAGAGGATTGATTTATTTTGACATGGTTCGGTTCTTTGCGCAGCACTATTCATTTACAGCTGATGCTAGTCATTTAGGTGTTCCATTGGTTTTGGAATTCGATGCCGCTAATGAACCATCTCGTAATTCAGTAGCTGAAGTGTATACTCAAGTTATTGAGGATATGACTACAGCGATATCACTGATGAGCGCTAATTCTAGAAGTGCAAATTCCAGCACTTTATCCTCAACTTCTGTTAAGGCTTTGTTGTCAAGGGTATACCTTTATAAAGAAGATTGGGCCAATGCAGAAGCAATGGCTACGGAAGTAATCGAATCAGAAAACTACAGTCTGGTTTCCAATGCCAATTACTATGACTTATGGACAACCGATAATAGTTCAGAGTCTATTTTTGAAATCTCTATGACCGAAACCGACAATGTCGGAGGAGGTGGTATTGCCGGCTTGTATTTACCGGAAATATTTGGGGATTATTTACCTTCAAATGACGTTGTCTCCTTATACGAGGCCGAAGATGCAAGATTGAGCACGTTCGAAGAAGATGAACTACTGATAGGGGAGTTTGCACCCTATAGAATGATTAAATATCCTGATGTCAACGGCTTCGATAACGTTAAAGTAATGCGATTAGCAGAGCTATATCTTATTAGAGCCGAAGCTAGGGCCGAAATGGGCACGAATGTAAGTGGGGCTCAAGATGATTTGGACATGGTAAGGCAAAGAGCTTTGCCAACTGTTGCCGATAATAGCGATACGGGTGATACCCTTAAGGAGGCCATATTTTTAGAACGAAGATTGGAATTGGCTTTTGAAGGGCAAAGACTATGGGATTTAATGCGGAAGGAAATGGATATTGTTCGAACCAACTGTACATCACAAATTTGTTTGATTTCCTATCCAAGCGAAACTGTCATTATGCCGATTCCTCAAAATGAGACGGATGCGAATCCAAATATAGAGCAGAATCCAGGTTTTTAATTTTATAACTAAAAAGTAGCATATTTTGAGACAAGCACGTAGAAATTTGGCAAAGATGTTATCATTAGGGGTTTTATTCCCACACCAGCTAGCACAGTCTTTTTCCTCAATTTTAGAGTCTGTGGATACTAATGGTAACGGTCAGCCCTCAGCTAATATATTAAATGGGCTAAGTAATGCCGATATTGATGCGCTTTACAAAAAAGCGGTGGTTATTGACGGATTAACTATCCCACGAGGGTGGAATGAAGATTCCTTTAAAGCCTTGGCTGAATCTGGTTATACCGGATTCAGCGCGTCCTTGTCATCAGCAAATTTAAATGTGGCTATGGCTTCACTTGCCGAGTGGAGAGATAGAATAGATGATAATCCGGATACGTTGATATTTGCGACAGGTGCAGATGATTTTACCAGAGCCAAAAAAGAAGGGAAGACAGCCATTCTTTTAGGTTTCCAAAATTGTACCATGATGGAGAAATCTATCGATAACCTTGATACACTGTACAATGCTGGCACACGATGGATACAACTTACGTATAACCAAAGAAATTTATTGGGAGATGGCTGTACCGAACGTACAAATGCCGGGTTGTCAGATTTTGGTGTAGAGGCGGTAGAACGTATGAACGAGTTGGGGATAATGATAGATGTTTCACACTGCGGTCATCAAACTACACTTGATGGAATAAAGTACAGTAAAACTGGAGCCTCTATTAACCATGCAATGTGCGAAACCTTATATAAGAACCACCCAAGGGCAAAAACCGACGAACAAATAAAGGCAATGGCAGATAAAGGCGGTGTCATGGGCATTATTTGTCTTGGGTATATGATCGGTCCTGATCCGGGAGGCGCAACGACTTTAGAAACGTATGTAGATCATATTGATCACGCAGTTAAAATAGCAGGTATAGATCATGTAGGTGTGGCTTCAGATTTTGCAATTCAAGGTATGCAGGCCAATGGTGCTACTAAAGAAAATTGGTATGTGCCTAGACTTACAAGATTTAAACCGTCCTATCAAGTAAAATGGCCACCATGGATTCCAGAATTGGACGTTCCGCTTCGGTACAAGAATGTTGCACAGGTATTGGATAGAAGAGGGTATAGTACAGGTGATATCGAAAAAATATTGGGTCAAAATTGGCTTCGATATTTTGAGGAGACTTTAAAACCGTAATCGGAATTATTCAATAAAATCCAGGATTAATTAATCTATCATTTAGTATGAAAAACCTCTTATCTGTCGCGCTATTTTTAGTAGCGCTGATGAGTTGTTCTGAAACTCCAAAATCAGAGGATAAAAGCGACGAGAAGACGATCTACGATGTTGTATTTCGTGAGAATCTTGCAGGTTCATTTGAAAAGTGGAAAACAGGAGACAACACTTTTAAATATTATTACACATATACGGATAGGGGACGCGGACCAGAAGTTACAGAGGAAATTACGCTGAACAAACAGAATTTTATCGTATCAGAATCTATTACAGGGGTCAATTACCTAAAAGATTCCATTAGCGAAAACTTTACCGTTATAGATGATACTGCTTCTTGGAAAAATCCAATGAGTGAAGATAAAGGTGACTTTAATGGTCGTCAACTATATTTTAGACATGATGGTTCACCAGCTGTATATGAAATTCTTGCACAATTACTACTTACATCCGAGGACAAGACACTTAGTCTATACCCAGATGGGGAAGTGGAATTAGTTGATAATTTTTCAATAACACTTTCAGATAATACTCCGGTAAATCTTTTAATGGTCAAAGGTTTGGATATGAATCCTACCTATTTATGGATGCAGGAAAATGAAATGATAGCTAGTATTTCTGGGAACCTTCATATCATTAGAGAAGATATCAAAGAGTTCAGAAAAGAGCTAAAGTCTTTGCAGGATACGTATGAGGATAATTATCTCATTAAAATATCAAAAGAACTTTCCCATCAAATTGAGAAGACGATCATTAAAAATGTAAATGTCTTTTCTCCAGAAGGGACCATTATACACAATCAAGATGTATTGATCGATGGAAAGGTGATTAAGTCTATAAAACCATCAAAAGGAAAAATTTTAAATGGAACTGCTCAGGTTATTGATGGTACTGGAAAAACGCTTTTGCCTGGGATGTTCGACATGCATACGCACAATACTAAGTTCAGGGGACTTTTGCATCTAGCAGGCGGTGTAACCTCTGTGAGGGACTTGGCGAACAATAAACAATTAAAGGAGTTGAGTGCCCAGTTCGATATGAATGAAATTATTGGGCCTAATATTGTGGCCTTCGCTGGTATTATAGATGGTTCTGGGCCTTTTGCCAATCAACGAAATGTCGTTGATAATTTAGAAGAAGGCTTGGCTGAAATTCAGTCTTATAAAGATTTGGATTATGATCAAATTAAATTATACAGTTCTATCAGACCAGAGTGGGTACAGCCTTTAGCTGCTAAAGCGCATGAGTTAGGTATGCGTGTAAGTGGTCACATACCTGCTTATATGACAGCCTCACAGGCAATTAACCAGGGTTACAATGAAATTCAGCACATGAATATGTTGTTTTTGAATTTCATGTCAGATACTATAGATACCAGAACCCCACTAAGGTTTACCATGGTAGCGAATCATGGCGTTGATGTAGATTTAAAATCTAAGGAGTATTTGAACTTTGTTTCATTGTTAAAAGCTAAAGATATTCTCGTAGACCCTACAATGGCCATTTTTGAGAATATGTTTATTTCTCAAAAAGGGGAACCTAGCCCAACGTACAATAAGATTATGAATAGGCTTCCTTTAATAGAACAGCGCGCATTCTATAGTGGCGGACTACCCAAAGCCGGTATTAAAGCGGCACTGTATAAGGATAGTTATAGGAATATGCTCGATGCCCTATACGACATGTATCAAAAAGGTGTATCGATAGTACCGGGTACCGATGGTTTACCAGGTTTTTTATACCATAGAGAGTTAGAATTATATGAAAAAGCTGACATACCGACTGCTGAAGTTATTAAGATGGCTACCATTAACTCAGCTAGGATCACTGGCGTTTCAGACTCTTTAGGATCGATTGAAGTAGGTAAAAAAGCAGACCTAATTCTTATTGATGGTAATCCTTTAGAAAATATAGGTGATATAAGAAGGGTAGAATGGACAATTAAAGGAGGCCATCTTTACTTCGCCGAAGAACTTTACAATAAAATGGGTATCAACCACTTTAAATAAAATATAACATGAAAGTAAAATTGATTTTTCTTTTTTCTCTTTTTCTATCGACTGTCAATGCTCAGTCATTGGAATTTTTTACCAGTGGTAGATTGATACTGGGTACGCATAAGGAAAGGACAGCTTCCGTCGGTGTAGGGGATATAGATAATGACGGAGATGCCGATATTTTAGTCGCCAACGGTCGTCACTGGCCAGGACAAAATAGGGTGTTCGTAAATAATGGAAGAGGTGTTTTCACGGTTTCTAAAAGCTTAGGATTGGAAAGTGAAACAACATATTCCACAGAACTTGCCGATTTTGACGGTGATGGAGATTTAGATATTGCCGTAGGTAATGACATGGCGCCAAACTACATATTTATAAACGATGGTACTGGCGACTTTACTAGGGCCTCTAGTTTTGGGGAGTCGTATGCACCAACAAGGAATATTGTGGTTGCGGATATTGACCAAGATGGAGATAAGGATATTCTAATTACCAATAGGGGTAAAGAGAATGAAATTTGTCTTAATAATGGTGATGGCACCTTTTCAAAATCTATAGGGTTTGGCAATAAGGAAGATTCAACTATTGATGTTGAAGTGGCCGACATGAACGGTGACGGTAATTTTGATCTTATTCTGGCGAATAGAGATGACCAACCCAATTTTGTGTATTTAAATGAAGGTAATTTAAAGTTTACCAAGAAAATCCCATATGGTACGGGTAAAGACATTACACGTTCTGTGGCTATTGCAGATATCGATAAAGATGGGTTCTTAGATATTGTAACCGCAAATATCGGGGAACCTAACGTAATTTATTTCGGTGATAAAAAACAACGTTATCAACGTAAAATTGAATTTGATGCCAGTCTAGATAAATCCTATGCCATTGCTCTTGGTGATTTGGATAGTGACGGCGATATGGATATTATCATAGCTAATGTTAAAAAATCAAACTCCGTTTTTATAAATTCCAATAATGGAACAACTTGGGAAAAAATCAATTTGGCAGATGAAGACTTTAATACGTACGATATTACCGTTTTTGACTTGAATGGAGATGGGAAGTTAGATATAATAGAAAGTAACTCAGACGAAATAAACCGCTATTACTTCAATAGGTTTACTCCTGAATTTCCGTAATGCCTTAAGATTAAGGAACAAAACCAAGAACACAACTAACAAATAACTATGAATCTAAAATATATAGTAACCTGTACTTTTTTAGCTTTGCTTACTGCATGCTCTTCTGAACCTTCTGGATGGGAAAATTTTAATGATGAGGGTACATTTTTTGTATATCGTAGACAGTCCCAAATAGGAGAGGAGACTTATGAGATTACATCAAATAAAGATACTATTACGGTCACCTCCATACAAGGGGAAAATGAAAGAGGAAGAATTAGTGGGGTGGAGTCAAAGCTGTACCTAACAACTGAATTGGAACCTATATCTTATTTCAGTAGACGTATTTCCGGTAATGACACTACGAATATCATTACGATGGAGGTAAATGGGGACAACGTCTCTATATGGGAAAAGCATTTTGATGTTGTCACGACCAATAAAAAAGATGCCTTCTTTACAGTAAATAGTAACATCCCTGCTGGAATTGAAATGATGTTGTATCATTATTACTTTAAGAATGGTACTTCTGCTTTACCGACCTTACCTAGAGGAGAAGTTTCTTTGTCACATAAAGGAGAAGATATTGTACAAATTAATGGTAAGGATGTGGCACTTGATCGTTATGTTGTGGAAGGTATTAATTGGGGAGGCAGAACCATTTGGTTGGACAAGTCTAAAAACTTGGTGGCTGTGGTAAAGGCCAATACCCAAATTAGAGAGTTGATAAAAAAAGGCTATGAAGAAGCCAAGCCATTTTTTATTAATGGTAATGTAGAAGAGCAAATTGCCCAACTTTCAGGTTATACTAAAAGTTTAAAAGGTGAACAGTCACAAATTACCGCATTGGTCGGTGGTGATGTTGTCGATGGTCTACACGATGCTATCCAAAATGACATGACCGTCATAGTTGAAAACGGTCGCATAACATCAATAGGTAATTCCCAAGAAATTACAGTTCCGGATAATGCTAAAGTTATAGATGTATCAGGGAAGACATTGATGCCAGGTATGTGGGATATGCATGCCCATTCCAATCAGGTACAATGGGGTCCTGCCTATTTAGCCGGTGGTGTAACAACGATTAGGGACAACGGCAATGAGTTGGAGTTCGCTACCGCTTTTAGAGATGCAATCGCCAATGATGGGGCTACTGGTCCGGATATCTTATTAGCGGGGATGACCGACGGTCCTGGTCCTAAGGGGAACGGAATTATAAGAGCTCGTTCGGTTGAAGAGGCTAAAGAGGTTGTTGCGCTATATCATAAAAATGGATACGAGCAAATAAAGATTTATACCTCTATTGAGCCTGAAATATTAAAAGTGTTGTCAGACGAGGCTCATAAAATTGGTATGACGGTTACCGGTCATGTTCCTGCATTGGTAAATAGCGCTCACAAAGCAGTGGAAGACGGTATGGATATGTTGAGCCATTCCAGTAGAATCTTGGCTATCTTATTTCCGGATGAAAAAATATCCGACCTAGGAACCTATTACATGGCGGAAAACGATATTACGGATGCACAAATAAATGAAGCAATCGCCTTCTATTTAAAACATGGTACTGTTTTAGATCCTACTCTTGGTTTAAGTGTTATTCGCTCGTTACCTGAGGGTGAACCTATGGAAACGTTAGAGCCCGATGCCGGTAGAATGGCCTATGAGTTGTTTGAGGGTAAAAGGTTTAGAAGCGGTGCAGGTGAAAAGCGTGCCGAAAAAGCAAAACAGAATGTTATTAAATCGGCAGAGGTTATCGGAAAGTTTTTCAAGGCCGGGATTCCCATAGTTGCAGGTACCGATAATTTTGCTCCTGGATTTGGCCACTTTTTAGAATTGGAAACTTACCAGAAATATGGTGAACTTTCTCCTTTTGAGGCAATTCAAACAGCTACAATTATTCCGGCAACGGCAATGGGTATGCAAAATGAAACAGGAACATTGGAGATTGGAAAAGAGGCTGATATTGCCATTTTAGACAAAAACCCGCTGACGGATATCACAAATTTAAGAACAGTTTCAGCGGTGATGACCAATGGAAATTATTATGAAAGTGAACCACTTTGGAAAGCGGCCGATTTTAAAGCTACAAGAGATTAAATAAAAATTGACCAAGATTGATAATGTACAACCATACGTACGATCCAGAATTACGGTTGAAGCAACTTAAGATTGAACTACCCGCCCCTCCAAATCCTGTTGCAAATTATGTGAACGGTGTGCAGACCGGAAACCTGATTTTTTTAGCTGGTAAAGGACCTAAGTATGCCAATGGAGATGAAATTACAGGCAAACTGGGTGATGATATATCTATAGAAAAAGGATATGAAGGAGCTAGGTTGACGGCAATAAACCAAATAGCGGTACTTAAGGAGATGCTCGGAGACCTAAAAAGGGTAAAACGAATAGTAAAAGTTTTGGCATTCGTAAATTCTACTCCCGATTTTATCGAACAGCCGAAAGTAATGAATGGATTTTCAGATTTAATGGTCGAGGTATTTGGCGAAAAAGGTATCCATGCACGTGCCGCTATTGGTGTTGCTACATTGCCAAGAGCACAAGCTGTTGAAGTTGAATGTATTGTAGAAATTGAAGATTAAAAAAACATCAAAAATGACCAAATTAACATCAATCTTTCTTACATATATTAGTTTTTTCTGCATCTTATTGGGCGCACAAAATTTGTTGAGTCAAGAGCTAAAAATGAAATACCTAGGTGTCGCAGGCTGGGAAATTTCAAATGATAGCCTTACTGTTTTGGTTGACCCTTATATATCTAGACTTAAATTAAATGGGAACCCCCGTTTTTATGGTGAAGGGGATGAACGTAAAATATTTAATAGTGATGACTTGTACGAATCGGATATCGTTGCCATAAATAAAGTAATTACAAAGGCAGACTATATTTTAGTGCATCATTCACATACAGATCACCTAGCAGATGTACCGTACATTGCTAAAAAGACGGGAGCCGTAGTTATTGGGACAGAAACTACCTCCACTATTTTAAGGGCTTATGGTATACCACAAAAGCAATTGATTACCGTTAAAGGAGGAGAAGATTATCAGTTCGATGATTTTTCTGTTAGGGTAATACCTTCTATTCATTCGGCTTTAGGTGATAAGCGTTATTTTGATTCAAGAACATATTCAGATCCTGATGAATTAAAAGCACCATTAACCGTAGGTGAATTTATTGAGGGGGGGTCACTAATGTTTCTTCTACGTATCGATGGGCATAAGGTACTTACTTCCGGATCGATGAATTTTATAGAAAGAGAAGTTGCCGGACTCAACCCTGACGTTCTGATTCCTGGCATCAACCTTTCTCGGTTAGAGGTCTATAAATACACGGAACGGCTGTTAGAACTAACCGGATACCCAAAGACCATAATTCCTGCACATTGGGATAATTTTAGATTACCCTATGGTTTTTCTCAAGAAGACCCCATTAAGAAAAAGGTACTGCCTTTTATCGAAGAAGTAAAAGCCGTAATCCCAGAGGCAAACGTTATAATTCCCGTTCATTTAGAAACCATAATAATTAAATAAGGCAACTATATTCCCATAAGAAGCATACGCTGCTTTCAACGATATTTATATGACAGGTACCACCAATACAAATCCACTTTGGAAAGAAGATAAAATCAGAAATTATTTACCGCATATGACGGTTCCGGAAGTGGAAGCCTTTCTGAAAAAATCGGATATGGTGATTATACCTATAGGGGCATTAGAACAGCACTCAAGTCATTTGCCCATTGGTACAGATTTTATAAATGGCGTAGAACTTTGTAAACTAATTGCGCAAGAGCGGGATATTCTTGTTGCACCGGTTCTTATGGCAGGTCAATCTCCTTACCATATGGCTTTTGCCGGCACAATAACCCTAAGTGCCGAGGTAATTGTAAAAGTGCATATGGAGACTGTAGAGAGTTTAATAAAGCATGGTTTTAAACGCTTTGTTTTTATGAATTCCCATGGTGGAAATACGGCCATAACTACATTT
>Ga0114916_1001504_pt1 | contig 13087 bp, 11 predicted proteins | sample MalvirAntarct_66_FD_83501 | JGI IMG/M metagenome (GOLD analysis project Ga0114916, IMG submission 83501) | Marine viral communities from the Global Malaspina Expedition - Malaspina viral metaG Antarct_66 | ecosystem: Environmental > Aquatic > Marine > Oceanic | place: West Anvers Island... | reverse complement strand
GCGCATCGATGCGTGCGACCTGCTCGATGCGGACGCGCGTCCGCAGGGATCCGAGTTGCACCTCGAGTTCGCCGTGCTCGTCCGGCTCGGCGAGGGCTTCGCCGGCGGTGTCCATGCCGCGCAGCCAGACACGCGTGCCCGGCCCGATCTCTTCCGGGTCGACCGTCGGCCCGAACACCCGAGGCTCCTCGGCGGGAAGTTCGTCGACCTGTGCCCGCGCGCGAGCGAGGTCGACGCGGGCCTGCTCGATGCGGGCTGACTCCACCTCGCGTCGCGACTTTTCGACGAGGCGTTCGAGTTCGCGGAGTTCGCGACGGATGCGGGTGCGAGCATCCTGCCGCGCGCGGGCCTCATCGGCGGCGAGTTCTGACTGCCGATGCGCGAGGTCATCGCGGATCGCCTCGGCCTCGGCGGCTGCGCGAGCCGCGGTCTCCGCGCGTTCCTCGGCGATGGCGAGTTGGCCTCGGAGGTCGGCGAGCAGCGCCTCGAGGTCGCGCTCCTCGGTCGAGAGCCCCGCGCGCGCCCGCTCGATCACGTCGCTCGGCATCCCGAGGTTCGACGCGATCGCGAGGGCGTTCGACTGGCCAGGGAGGCCGACGGTCAGGCGGTACGTCGGGCGCAGCGTCTCGAGGTCGAACTCGACGGAGGCGTTCTGCACGCCCGGCGTCTGGTGCGCGTAGAGTTTCAGCTCGCTGTGGTGCGTCGTCGCGATCAGCGAGACGCCGGCCTCGGTCAGTCGTTCGACGATCGCGATGCCGAGCGCGGCGCCCTCGGTCGGGTCGGTGCCGGCCCCGAGCTCGTCGAGGAGCACGAGCGACCGCTCGCCGGCGCGCTCGAGGATGCCGATGACCGAGGTCATGTGGCCGGAGAACGTGGAGAGTGACTGCTCGATCGACTGTTCGTCACCGATGTCCGCGAAGACCGATTCGTACACCGGGATCTGCGACCCGGCGCGCGCCGGGATCGGCAACCCTGCGAGGGCCATGAGGCACAGCAGGCCGGCGGTCTTGATGGCGACGGTCTTACCGCCCGTGTTCGGGCCGGTGATGAGCAGCGCGCGAATGTCGCCGCCGACGTGCAGCGAAGTGGGGACGACGTTCCCGGTGAGCAGCGGGTGCCGTGCCTCGACCAGCCGCAGTTCTGCAGGCGCCTCGACGAGCCATGGGATGCGGCCGCGCAGCGCGAGTTCGCCGCCGCCCAACTCCTCGGCGAGTCGCGCCTTCGCCTGCGCGAGGTCGATCTCCCCGAGGCGGCGTACGGCGTCGTCGATGTCCTCGGCGGCCGCGCCGACGGTGGTCGAGAGTTCACGGAGGATGCGCTCAACCTCGTGGCGTTCCTGCACCTGGAGTTCGCGCCACCGGTTCGCGAGGTCGACGACGGCGAGGGGCTCGACGTAGATCGTCTGCCCGGACGACGAGGTGTCATGGACGACACCTCGCACCGCCCCGCGGAAGTCCGCCTTCACCGGCAGCACGTACCGGCCATCGCGCATCACGATGATCGGCTCCTGGAGCGCGTTCGCGACGGCCGAGGAGTTGAGCATCGCCTGCAGCCGCTGCTGGAGGCGCGAGTGCGCCTCGTTCAGTTCGCGCCTGATCTGCGCCAGTTCTGTGCTGGCCGAGTCGCGGACGGTTCCGCCCTCGTCGATGGCGTCCTCGATCATCGTGCGCAGGGGGCCGAGGTCCGTGATCCCCGATGCGAGCGCGGCGAGGAGCGGCGCGTCCTCGGCCTGGCGGGTGATGGTGCGGCTGACCTGCGCCGCCGCTCGGCAGAGCGATGCGACATCGATGAGGTCGCCTGGCGTCAGGACCTGGCCGCGCTCTGCGCCCCACGCCAGCGGACGCACGTCGCGAGCGCCGCCCATCGAGGCGGTCGTCGCCATGCGATGGAGGTGGACCGCCTCGCCGGTCTGGCGCTGGCGTCGCGTGACGGCCTCGAAGTCCGCGAGTGGCCGCAGCGCGAGCGCCGCCTCACGGCCCGCCGAAAACGAGGTCAGCGCGGCGAGCCGTTGGAGCACAACGGGAAACTCGAGGACGGCGAGCGCGTGGTCATCCATGGTTGGGGTGTTCGAGGTGCCGGGCCGCCGTTGGGGCGGGTGCGAGTTGTGTTTCGGTGAGTTTCGTTGATCGTACTCGGACGACTCGTAACATCGTTCCTACCCCGGCCCCGATGCCGCACACGCGCCACTGGCCGAGCCTCGCACCGTCGTTCAAGGAGCCATCGTGAACCTGCGTATCCCCGGTCCTACCACCGTCCCTGCGGAGGTAGCCCAGGCCGGCGCCGCCGAGATGATCAACCACCGCGGCCCCGAGTTTGCCGCGCTGATCGCCCGCACCACCGAGGGCGTCAAGAAGGTCTACCAGACCAACAACGACGTGGCGACGCTCACCGCCTCCGGCTCCGGCGCGATGGAATCCGCCGTCGTGAACTTCACCTCGCCCGGGATGCACTCGCTGGTCGTCTCGATCGGCAACTTTGGCGACCGCTTCAGCAACCTCGTCGACACCTACGGCGGCGTGCTGGTCAAGCAGCAGTACGAGGACGGCCAGGCCGCGGACCTGAACAAGATCGAGGAGGCCCTGAAGGCCGACCCTGAGATCCGCACCGTCTTCATCACCCACAACGAGACGTCCACTGGCGTCACGAACCCGGTGCTTCCCGACCTCGCTGCCCTCGTGCACGCGCATGACGCGCTGCTCGTCGTCGACGCGATCTCGTCGCTCTCCTCGATTGAGGTGAAGACGGACGAGTGGGACCTGGACGTGGTGCTCTCCGGCTCCCAGAAGGGCTGGATGGTGGCACCCGGCCTCGCGTTCGTCTCCGTGAACGCACGGGCCTGGGACCGCGCCGCCGAGACGGCCTCGACGCAGCCGCGCTTCTACTTCGACCTCAAGCGGCACACTGACTCGTTGGCCACCGGCCAGACCCCGTGGACGCCCGCCGTGTCCCTCTTCTTCCAGCTCGACAAGGCGCTGGAGATGATGTTCGCCGAGGGGCTGGAGGGCATCTTTGCCCGCCACCACAAGATCGGCCAGATGGTGCGCGACGGCGTGCGCAACATGGGCCTCGAGCTCCTCGCGGACGAGGGCGTCGAGTCCGACACCGTTACCGCGTTCTGGCTGCCCGAGGGCGTCAACGGCAGCGAGGTCACGAAGATCGCGCGCGAGAAGTACCAGACCGTCTTCGCCGGCGGACAGGGCAAGCTCCGCGGCAAGATCATGCGCTTCGGCCACCTCGGCGCGATGTCCGAGGCCGACATCCAGGCAGGCCTGGACGCCCTCCAGAAGTCATTCGCCGATGCCGGCTACAAGAAGTAACTGACGCTAACCATGCGGCCCGGCACCAGCCGGGCCGCTCTGTTTCGCCCAGCAAGGGTTCCGCTCAGAGGGGACACGCACCGTGGCCAAGGTTCTGATCGCCGACAAGATCGCGCAGCAGGGAATCGACCTGCTCAGCCGCGACCACGACGTCGAGGTCAAGACGGGACTCTCGGAGGACGAGCTCTGCGAGGCGATCAAGGACGCGAAGGCGCTCATCGTCCGCTCGCAGACCCAGGTCACCGCGAAGGTCCTCGCCGCCGCCGGTCAGCTTGAGATCGTGGCCCGGGCCGGCGTCGGCGTCGACAACGTCGATGTCCCCGCCGCCACCGAGCACGGCGTCGTCGTCGTCAATGCCCCCCACGCGAACACCATCTCGACGGCCGAACACGCCTTCGGCCTGATGCTCGCCGCCGCGCGGAACACGCCGCAGGGTCACGCCTCGCTGCAGGCGGGCGCGTGGGAGCGCTCGAAGCTCCAGGGCGTCGAGGTCGCGGGCAAGACGCTGGGCGTCGTGGGCCTGGGGCGGATCGGCTCCGAGTTCGCCAGTCGGGCCCGTGCCTTCGACATGCGCGTCATCGCCTTCGACCCGTACGTGACCGCGGACCGCGCTGCCTCGCTCGGCGTCGAGATGATGGAGCTCGATGACCTCCTCGCCGCGGCCGACTTCGTCACGCTGCACACTGCGCTGACCGACGCGAACCGCGGCATGATCAACGCCGAGCGGCTCGGGAAGATGAAGAAGAACGCGATCCTGGTGAACGCAGCGCGCGGCGCCCTCGTCGACGAGCAGGCGCTCTACGACGCTGTGAAGAACGGCACCATCGGCGGCGCGGCGATCGATGTGTTCTCGGAGGAGCCCGCTGTCGGCAACATCCTCACCACGCACCCCAAGATCGTCGTCACGCCCCACCTCGCCGCCTCCACGAACGAGGCGCAGGACCGCGCGGCCATCGATGTCGCGGAGCAGGTGCTCGAGGTGCTCGCGGGGGGCGCTCCGCGCTTCCCGGTCAACGTCCCGACGGTCGACCCCGAGACCATGGCGGTCATCGGGCCGTACCTCGCCGCAGCGCAGCTCGCGGGTAGCGTGGCGATGCAGATCAAGGTTGGCAACCTGCAGAGCATCCGCCTCGAATACCGCGGTGCGATCGCGAACCAGAAGGACCTCACACCGCTGAAGGCGTCCGCTGCCGCGGGCCTCCTCACGGAGGTCCTCGGCGAGCGAGTCTCGGCCGTGAACGCCCTCGCCGAGGCGGAGACGCGCGGCCTGCGGTTGGACGAGACCACGGGCCCGGCGCTGGCCCCGTACTCCTCGGTCGTCACGGTGCATGTCACCACCGACCAGGGCGAAGAGACCGTCTCCGCTACTGACGCCGCGGGCGGGCCGGCCATCGTCGGCATCAACGACTTCCCCGTGGAACTCGAGCAGGACGACGCGACCGATAACGTGCTCCTGATCGAGAACATCGACCGCCCCGGCTCCATCGGTCGCGTCGGGACACTCCTCGGCGGGCTCGAGGTGAACATCTCCTCGATGTCGGTCGCGCCCCGTCACGATGGCTCAAGCGCGCTCATGCTCCTCGGCGTGTCGCGTCCCCTGACCGCCGATGAGGCGGCCCAGGTCGAGGCACTTGATGGCATCCACCGCGTACGGCAGGCCCGCGTCCGGTAACTCGTTCGCAAGGCGCTGCTTCGTACGCTGGTTCCCCACAAGGGGGGAACAGATGCACTCAGACTCACTCAGGCGGCCTCGATCGGCCACACGCGGCTGGCGCGCCATCGGCGTGGCCGCGCTCCTCGGTGCCACGCTCATCCTCGGAGCATGCGATGACGAGGACGACCCGGAGGTCGTGGACACCGCGGGCACAGCGACGACCGTAACCGCGACGGCCGCGGTCGCCACACCCACCGAGACAGAGGCACCTACCGCGACAGACACCGCGACGAGCACCGAGACGGCGACTGAGACCATCACGCCGCCAGAGACGGTCGAGCGCGAGGGCGTGTCGTTCATCGCACCCGAAGGCTGGGTCGGGAACGCTGACACCTGGACTTCCCCCGACGGGGACGTGACGCTGCTCTTTGCCACCGTCGAGCGGGAGCCAGGGGTGGAGCCGGAGGCGGCGATGCTGCCCGAGGGGGCAGTGAATGTCGACCGCGAGGAGATCGAGACGGCCATCGGTTCCGGGGCGATCCACACCATCGAGATGGCAGACGAGAACGTCTACGAGCGGCACGCGATCGTCCGAACCGAGGATCGCCTCTACGACTGGTGGCTCGCCGCCGAGTCGGTCGAGCAGCTCGACGAGCAGCAAGAAGCACTCCAGGGCGTGCTCGACAGCGTCATCGCGGCGGAGGAGGACTAGGCGCGAGGGTGGCCAACCGCGGCGCGCCTTGCCCGCCCTGATATAACGTCCTTGATGGTTCCATCTGGCGCCATCGAGGACGTTTCGCGTGTGGAGGGGCTATATCCATGGCCCGGTCCCTCGCTAGATCGACCCGCGCATGACCTCGCCACCTCCCGACGCTCGTCCGCTCTCGGGCCGCCGCGTAGTTGAGGTCGGTGGTTCCGTGCCGGTCTCGGCCGCTGGCAAGCTCTTCTCTGACTACGGCGCGGACGTCATCAAGGTCGAGGCCCTCGGTGGTGCCTCCCTCCGACGGCTCCCACCGTTCCCCGACGACATCCCGCACCTCGACCGCGGCGGCATGCATGTCGCCCTGGACACCGGGAAACGCTCGATCGTCGTCGACCTCGGTACGCCCTCGGGCGTCGCGATCCTCGACCGGCTCGCCGGGAGCGCCGACCTGGTCCTGCTGCACGCCGACGCGTCCGAGGCAGGCGAACTGCGCGAGGGTCTCCGCACGCTGGAGCAGCCGCCGAGCGTGGTTGTGCTGACCGAGCACGGGCTCGACGGGCCGTACAGCGGCCGCCTGGAGAATGGGACGTCGCTCCTTGCCTCGACGGGGCGGATGCGCCAGCACTCGATCCCGGGCGAGGAGCCCTTGCGCTATGCGCCGTACGTCCCCGAGATGCAGTGGGGCGCGACCGCAGCGGCCGTCGCGAATGCCTGCCTCTGGTCGACCACACACGGTGGCGCGCCTCGGGAGGTCGAGGTCTCCGGCGTCGAGGCGATGACCGGGAACGTCGACACCTGGTTCCTCATCTGGGAGTTCCAGGGAGCCGAGTGGCCTCGCGTGCCAGGGCAGTCGAAGACGGCGTATCCAGCCGGCTGCTACGAGTGCGCGGACGGCTGGGTCGTCTTCGCCTCGGCGAACCCGCCGTTCTTCCACCGACTGTGCGAGGCCATCGGCCACCCCGAACTCATCACCGACGAGCGCTTCCTCACGCCCGCGGAGAAGGCGCTCCACTTCGACGAGTTCTTCGCCATCCTCGACCCGTGGCTCAAGCAACGGACGCGCGACGAGGTGTTCACGTACCTCCAGTCCTACGGCGTCATGGTCGCGCCCGTCCTCGACGTCTCCGATGTCGTCGCCGACCGTCAGGCCGTCGCCCGCGGATCCTTCGTCGAGCACGGGCTACCCGAGGGCGGCACCACGCTCCTCGCGGGACCGCCGTTCCGCCTCGAGGGGGCGTGGGAGGCGCGGCCCGCGCCACGGATCGGGGAGCACACCGACGAGATCCTCCGCGAGCTCGGCTACTCCACGACCGAGCGCCTGGCCCTGTTCCGGGCCGCGGTGACGGGGTAGCGCGATGACCTCCAAGCTCCTCGAAGGGTTGCGCGTGGTCGAGCTGTGCGAGGTCTGGGCGGGGCCGATGGCTGGCTCGTTGCTCGGCGACCTCGGCGCGGACGTGGTGAAGGTGGAGTCCTACCCGCGGAACTCGATGACGCGCCCGCTCGCGACGGTGCAACCGTGGCCGGGAGAGGGCGCAGCCGCCGAGCGCAGCCCGATCCATCACCTCTCGAACCGCAACAAGCGGAACATCGCCCTCAACCTCCGCTCCGAAGGAGGCGCCGAGGTGTTCACGCGCCTCCTCGCCGAGGCGGACGTGTTCTTCGAGGGTTACTCCGCAGGCACGGTCGACAAGATGGGCTTCTCGTACGAGGTCGCGAAGCAGATCAACCCGCGCTTGATCTACATCAGCCTGCCGGGGTGGGGTGCGAAGGGCCCGTACGAGGGCTACGTCACGCTCGGCTCAGGCCTCGACGCCGCCGCCGGCCACACGATCCTCCGCGGCTACCCCGACCACCCGGTCGAGGACACCCAGCCGATCTTCCATTCGGACGCCACGGGAGCCCTCGCCGTCGTCTTCGCCGCCCTGACCGCGCTCCAGCAGCGCGAACGCACCGGCGAGGGCGCCTACGTCGACATCTCGCAGATCGAGGTCCTCAACTGGCATCTCCCGGCGCTCGCCGCTGACTGGGGCATGAACCGGCGGAGCCAGGAGCGTCTCGGCAACGTCGACCCGCTGATCGTGCCGCACGGCTGCTACCTCGCGAACGACGGCGAGGCTGGCGAGGACACCTACGTCTTCATCGCCGCCGAGGACGACCGCCAGTGGGCCGCCCTCGCGACGGCCGCCGGACACTCAGAGTGGGCCGCCCGAGGCCATGCTTGGGCGACGATTCCCGGCCGCCTCGCGGCGCGCGCGGAGATCGATGCGGCCCTCGCCGAGTTCGCGATGACCGGCACCGCCGAGGAGATCGCGGAGCGCGTCCAGCAGGCCGGAGCGATCGCCGCCTCGGTCGTCGCGCCGTGGTCGCTGCTCGCCGACCCGCAACTCACCGCACGCGGCTGGATGCAGTACGTCGACCACCCCGTGGTCGGGACGCAGGTCTTCCCCGGCTTCCTCTGGGACGTCGCCCCCGATGCGCCCTCGTGGGATCGCCCCACCGGCCTCGTCGGCGAGCACAACGCCGAGGTCCTCGGTGAGCTCGGCTATGGCGAGGCGGAGGTCGCCCGCCTCCTCGAGGCGGGAGTCATCGGCGACCACTATGGGGGGTAGCCCTCGGGCGTCTGTCGCTAGTCGAGCGGGTTGAACACCATCCCGGTCGCGAGCTTCGGGTAGTAGTACGTCGTCTTCTGCGGCATGACCTCGCCGGCGTCGGCGACGTGGGTCACCTGCTCGACGCGCGTGGCATTCACGAGGAAGGCGAGGGCTGCATCACCGTCGTCGACGGCCTCTTCGGCCTCGGTCAGGCTCTCTGTGAACGTGACGCGCTTGCCCTGGGTAAGCACCTCGCGGGTGATGCCAAAGACCGGCGTGAGCACCGTCTCCGTGAGCACGAGCGCGTCGAGGCCCTTCGAGGCCGCCGAGATGCGCTGCGGCATCGCATTCTCGATCGCCTGAGGGCTGCGCGCGGTCAGGACGTGCGCCGACTCGTCGCCGGTCGCGCCCAGGAGCCCGAAGGTGAACGGCCCCATCCGGTTCGCCTGCACCTGCGCCCACGCTGCCTCGGCGGTCGGGACGGCCTCGACGCGGTAGAGGGCGGAGAGCTGCTGCAGGAGGTCGGCGGGCACGTCGCCGTGGATCAGGCGGTGGATCGGCAGGATCACCAGGCCCGGGTCATCCTCCGGGATGAGTCCCATGAGGACGAAGTTCTCGGGCTCCTGGCCGGTCCACTTCCCCTTCTTCGAGTCGCGGACGAGGTCGCGGTAGTCGAGGGCGGTGTGCGTGCGGTGGTGGCCGTCCGCGATCGTGACGTTCGAAGCCTCGACGGCCGCGGTAAGCGTCTTCACCTCGGCGGTCGCGGATACGACCCACAGCCGGTGCCGGTCGCCAACGGCGTCGGTTGCCTCGAAGTCGGGCTCGCGCTTCGCGACCTCGGCGAGGACGCGCTTCGCGTCACCGGACGGGTCGAGGAACATGCCGAACACCGGGCTGATGTTGGTCTTCGTCGCCTGCAGGAGCTTCATGCGCTCCTCGCGAGGGCCGGTCAGCGTGGCCTCGTGCGGGCGGATGATGCCTTCCTCGGGGCGGTGGAGGCGGGTGCGGGCGAAGAAGCAGCGTCGCGAGACCGTGCGCGTGCCGCCGGAGCCCGTCGGGATCTTCGCGCGCTGCTCGTACACGTAGTACGCCGGCTGGGCGTCCCGCTTCAGCGCGCCGTCCTTCGTCCACTGCGCGATGAGCTTCGCCGCGCCCTCGTAGCGGTCGCGCTCGGCGCCTGCGGGGTTCTCGAGGTGGGCGGCGTTGTGCGGGGAGCGCGAGTGCAACTCCGCAACCGCGTCGGCGCCGACCACGTCGTAGGGCGGGGCGATGACGTCGCCCGGGTTCACCTTCGTCGGGTCGTAGCGGAGGCCTCGGAAGGGACGGATCTCGGTCATCGCGGTGGCTCTTTCGGATACGTCAGCGCGAGTGTTGCTGTCTGCGCGGTCGGGAGACGCTGACTTTGACGGTGTCGGAAGGCGCTCCATAGACTGACCGCTCCGACCACCAGCGGACAGTCTCGCAATCCTCGCCCCGACGTTCTACCTCGACGGTGTGAATGTCGAGCCACCGGCGAGCAGCAGACGCACGACGACAGGGACTTCATGGCTCGGTACTGCGTGTTCTGCGAGATCGTCGCCCGGCGTGAGCCGGCGGACATCCTCTACGAGACCGACGACGTGATCGTCTTCCGCAACGTCCTGCGCTGGGTTCCGACAATGCTGCTGGCCGCCCCCAAGACCCACAAGACCCAGACCGAGCTCTGGTCCGAGATGGGCGAGGTCGGCCAGGCCGCCATCAAGGTCGCCCAGGAACACTGTCCCGGCGGCTTCCGCCTCGTCTCGAACTTCGGCTACGACGGCATGCAGTCGCAGGAGCACGCCCACGTCCACGTCCTGGGCGGCATGTTCCTCGGCGAGTACGCCTGACCTCAGATGGCCCTCCGAGGGCGGAAGGAACGAACGATGTCCCACGCTGACCGCCTCTCGGCTCCCCTCGGCGAGATCATGTACTCGATGCGTGCGATCCGACGCCTGAAGCCCGATCCCGTGGCGATCGAGGACGTCGTCACGATCCTCGACGCGGCGCGGCAGGCGCCCTCGGGAAGCAACCGCCAGCCGTGGCACTTCCTCGTCGTCCGCGACGCCGACCAGCGCGCGAAGCTCGGCGCCATCTACCGCGAGGCATGGTGGGCGAAGCGACGCGACGAGGGCTTCCGCAAGCCCGAGGACTTCGACCCGAACGACAAGGTGCGGATGAGCGCGATGCGCCTGGCGGACCACTTCGGTGAGCCCCCAGTCATCATCCTGATGTGCGCGATGAGCGGTGCCATGGTCGACACGACCGGCGTCATCCCCGCGACGCAGAACCTCCTGCTCGCGGCGCGGGCCCTTGGCCTCGGCGCGACGATCACGAGCCTCCACCCTGACGTGCAGGGCGAGGTGCGCGCGCTGTTCGGGATGCCGGACGGTGTGCAGGTGGTCTACGCAGTGCCGGTGGGCTACCCGCAGGGCAACTTCGGACCGGTGTCGCGCAAGCCGCTCTCGGACGTCGCATCCCTCGACCGCTGGGGTGAGGCACTGCCGGGCGCGTAGGTTCTCCGGGACTACCGCTCGAGGCGGTGCTCCCAGCCTTCCTGCCACGCGAACTCCTCGGCCATCAGGTCCTCGAGCTTCCGCCCGCCGGGGCGGCAGTCGAGCCCCCACCGCGTCGCCACATGCCCAACGACGAGGATGCGCTTCCCGTCCCACCTCGATGGCAGCGTGTCCACGAAGCCGATGACGCGATCGACCGCCTGCCGCCACGACTCACCGTTCGGGTAAGGGACGTCGAGGTGCGCTCCACGCTCAGGATGCATCGTCGCGACTGGCCCGCCGTTCTGGTCGCCGTAGTCGCATTCACGCAGCCGCCAGTCGAGGAAGATGGGGATGCTCATCCCCTCGAATGCGATCGCGACGGTTTCGCGCGCCCTCGCGAGGTCGGAGCAGAAGATCGCATCGATCCCGTCCTTCCGCCGCCGCTGCCCGAGCGCCACAGCGTTGCGGTGTCCCTCCTCGGAGAGCCTGCCCGGTAGCCAACCGGTCGCGCGGCCCGCCTCGTTGTCCTCGGTCGTGGAATGCGTCTCGTAGACGATTTGCACGGTCACTCGTCACGTACCTCCACGCGGGCGACGAAGGTGAGTTCCTGCCCCGCCGCTCGTCCCGTGATCTCCCAGCATCCGACTTCCGGGAACGCGATCCCGGTTGCCTGCAGGAGGCCGGCATACCCGTCCGGGACGGAGGTTTCGAGCGGTCCGGCGGGGCCGTCCAGCCTCCGCCCGGTGATCTCGAGGGGGACGCCGGGTTCCGGTCGCCACCACACCAGCTTCGTGCCCGGGAGGCCACCGTCCTCGGGTTGGATGAGTTCGTAGGTCCCGCTGACCGGCACGGTCACCCAGAACGCGCCTTCGTGATGGTGGGAGTCTGAGTACCCGTGCGTTGGGGCAGTGCCGCCGGTCGGCTGCGTGACAGGGCACTCGTCGAGGGGAATGTACTCGTCGTCCTCGGCGCCGAATGCGGAGCACGCCGCGATCAGCGGCAGGAGCGCGACGCCGAGGGCGACCGCGGCGAACCTAGAGCGTCGGAGCAGTCTGCTCACGCTTGAGGGCGCCCGTGAGGAACTGGCGGCCGTACCGGAAGTCCGCGAGGGGAGTCCACCGCCCACCGCCGACGCCGATGGGGAACACCATCGCCAGGTCGCCTTCCTCGATGCAGAGTTGCAGCGAGTCACGGAGCGCCTCGGCGGGATGGTCGGACTCGACGAGCCAGGTGGCGTCGTTGACCTGCCAGTTCGCGATGCCGGCCGCCTGGATGGCGCCGGACAGCGTCGGATATTCGGGGGCAGGCCGCTGGAGCCGGCACATCACGGTGTACAGCATCATCATTCCCGTCGTCCGCCTGCGTCCCTGGGGAGGGGAGACAGCGGCTAACTCGGGGTGGTCGGACATAAAATTACGTGCGCGAGGATCGATCGTCAAGAGTTTTGATCAGATCGACGATCATTTCTCTTGTGATCGCGCGGAGGGCTGAACGCTACGAGCGCGCCGCGCGCCATTCCTTCATCACGTTGCGCTGCGCCTCGAAGTGCCGCTCGATGCCGTGCATTGCGAGGTCGACGAGGTCCGACATCTCCTGGCGCGTGAATGGCGCGTGCTCCGCAGTCCCCTGCACCTCGACGAGCTGTCCGGTGCCGAGCGCGACGACGTTGAAGTCGACGTCCGCGCCGGAGTCCTCGCGATAGTCGAGGTCGAGGAAGAGGTGGCTCTCCATCATCCCGACGGACATCGCGGCGACCTGCGTCTTGAGCGGCGAGGTGGGGAGGCCACCGGCCCGCTGGAGGTAGTCCACCGCCATCGCGAGGGCGATCCATCCGCCGGTGATGGCGGCGGTCCGGGTGCCTCCATCGGCCTGGATGACATCGGAGTCGATGGTGATGGTGGTCTCGCCGAGCTTGTTCATGTCCACAGCGGCGCGGAGCGAGCGGCCGATGAGGCGCTGGATCTCCTGGGTGCGCCCGCCCTGCTTGCCTCGGGCGGCCTCGCGGTCGGAGCGAGTGTGTGTGGCGCGGGGCAGCATGCCGTACTCGGCGGTGACCCAGCCGCGGCCGGAGTTGCGGAGCCAGCCGGGAACGCCCGGCTCGACGCTGGCGGTGCAGAGGACGCGCGTGTCGCCGGTGGAGATGAGGACGGAGCCCTCGGCGTGCTTCGTGTAGCCCGGCTCGATGACCAGGGGGCGTTCGTCGCGCAGACCGCGACCGTGAGAGCGTTCGAATGCCAAGTCAGTCTCCAGCACCAGTCGTCGAGGGGACGCCGAACGTAGCACGCAGCCGCGTTGCGGCCCCCTCT
>Ga0114916_1001502_pt1 | contig 13100 bp, 13 predicted proteins | sample MalvirAntarct_66_FD_83501 | JGI IMG/M metagenome (GOLD analysis project Ga0114916, IMG submission 83501) | Marine viral communities from the Global Malaspina Expedition - Malaspina viral metaG Antarct_66 | ecosystem: Environmental > Aquatic > Marine > Oceanic | place: West Anvers Island... | reverse complement strand
TCATATAATTGATATCAACTACAAAATCTCTAAAAAGGTCATATCCAATTATACCATGAACAGGAACGCCTAAACTCGGTGAAAAGTTGATTCCTGCATCCATCACAACATATATGTTCTGTGAAGCATTCTTAACGTTCCCCAATTGAACAAAATTACCGGTAGATTTTAAGGCGTTTATAGGGTCGCCTTCCCCCAAACCGTTAATAGTTATCTCGGTTACATTGTTCAATTGAATCGAATCTTGGTCTGCCAAATTGAATAAAATTGGTGTTCCTACACCTGAATCCAACACAAACGAAAGCTCGGTTCCGTTGACATCAATTGGTATTACCATTAAATTATTTATTAACTGGAACTTCACTTTATGATATTTCTTTCCAGCAGGCAATTGATATGTTTGCCCCCTTCCCAAAAAGGAAAAACACATCGACAAAACAACTACTAACATACACCTTCGTAACATAATCATAATGAATTAGTTAACATCCTTAAGATACGAAATTAACCGATATGATTCTTACTTTTTAACATGTATGGCAAAACTCAAATAAAGCTTAATTATATTGTCAGAACCATTATCATTTATCACTTTTGTGTAAAATAATAGTTATATGCCATCTGTTTCGAACAAAGGGCTTATCATGCCCCAATCTCCTATTCGTAAATTAGTTCCGTTTGCTGAAAATGCAAAAAAGAAAGGAGTTAATGTAATTCATTTGAATATTGGACAACCGGATATCAAAACTCCACAGCAAGCGTTAGATGCTGTTAAGAACACTGATATAAATGTATTGGAATACAGTCGTACTGAAGGCTCAGAAGAGTTTAGAACCAAAATTGCGGCGTATTATGTCAAAAACGACATCCCTGTAAATGCCTCTGATATTATTGTAACCACTGGTGGTTCTGAGGCATTATCGTTTGCCATGAACACCATTGCAGATGCCAATGATGAAATCATTATACCTGAACCATTTTATGCAAATTATAATGGATTTGCAACGGCATGCGGAATTACCGTTGTCCCTATAGTTTCAAAATTAGAAGACAACTTTGCCCTTCCTCCGATTGAGGAATTTGAAAAACAAATTACCTCAAGAACGAAAGCCATACTAATTTGCAATCCAGGTAATCCGACCGGGTATCTATATAGTAAAGAGGAAATACAAAAACTGGCTGCCCTAGTTAAAAAGCACAATATATTTTTAATTGCGGACGAGGTATATAGAGAGTTTACCTATGATGATAAAGTTCATACCTCAATTTTAAAGGAAGAGGATATCGATGAAAATGCTATCGTTATTGATTCCGTATCTAAAAGATATAGTATGTGCGGTGCTAGAATTGGTTTTTTAGTTTCGAAAAATAAAGATTTTATCGCTACAGCCTTGAAGTTTGCACAAGCAAGGCTTTCTCCCCCCACGTATGCACAAATTGCCAGTGAGGCGGCTTTGGATACCCCTGACAGTTACTTTGCAGAAGTTAAGACGGAATATGTTGCAAGAAGAAATCTATTAATTGAAGAACTTCAAAAAATTGAAGGTATAAAAATTGCTAAACCACAAGGAGCATTTTATTGCATTGCAGAATTGCCCATAAAAGATGCCGATCATTTTGCCCAATGGTTGCTGGAAGATTTTAATATTGATAACGAAACGGTAATGGTTGCACCTGCGGCAGGCTTCTATGCAACGGAAGGATTGGGTAAAAATCAAATTAGAATAGCTTACGTGCTTGATCAAGATAGTTTAAAAAGAGCCGTTCATATTTTAAAAGAGGCGCTTAAAAGCTATAAAGGGTAATGATTATTCACGAGTACTTTTCATTAAAAAATTACAATACGTTTGGTATAGATGCTACGGCGCGATACTTTGTAGAAGTAAATACTATTGATGAATTACAGGAAATAATTAGTGACAAAGATTATCCGCGAAAAATCATTTTAGGCGGTGGTAGCAATATGCTATTAACGGATCACATAGATGCACTGTTCATTCATGTACATCTAAAAGGAAAGCGAATCATTTCAGAATCTGCAGATACGGTACAAATACAGGTGATGGCTGGTGAAAATTGGCATGAATTGGTCATGTGGTCGCTTAAAAATAATTTTGGCGGATTAGAGAACATGTCACTTATCCCCGGTAATACAGGTACGGCTCCCATACAAAATATTGGCGCCTATGGTGTTGAACTTAAAGATTGCTTTGTAAGCTGCGAAGCCCTTAGAATGGTCGACCAACAGTTAGTCAATCTGAATAAGGAGGCGTGTAAGTTCGGGTATCGCGACTCTTATTTTAAAAACGAGGGGAAAGACAAATATGTCATCACCTCGGTTACTCTTTCATTGACCAAGAACAACCACAAAATCAACTCGGGTTATGGGGCGATCGAAGCACAGCTTGAAAGTGATTCAATTGAGCATCCGACCATACAGGATATTTCGAAGGCAGTTATGGCAATAAGAAAAAGTAAATTACCAGATCCTAAAAAACTGGGAAATAGTGGTAGTTTTTTCAAAAATCCATTGGTTACCAAAAATGAATTTGAAGAATTTATTGCAAATCATCCTGAAGCCCCTTTTTATAGGGTTTCAGATGTAGTTTATAAAATTCCTGCAGGGTGGCTCATTGAGCAGTGTGGATTTAAGGGAAAAAGATACGGCGATGCAGGTGTGCACAAAAATCAGGCATTGGTACTCGTAAATTACAACAACGCAACAGGAAAAGATATACTTGATCTTGCTACAAAAATTATTGAAGAAGTCCGTAAAAAATTCAAAATAGAAATAAGTCCTGAGGTTAATTTAATAAAATAACCCCTGTAAACTGAATCACAGGGGTTATTACCAAACCAAACCAACCAAAAACAAAGTGGGCAGTTACCAGCCGTCCACTTATTAGATATATATTTTTAGAAAACGCGTCCTTAACAATCAATTTTATAATTTAGCGTTTTACCATATACGGTACAAAGTTGGTATTTGGATGTCCATATTAAAAAAACATGCACATCTATTGAATTATGAGCACATTATTAGAAAATCATATTGTTGAGTTATTACAGGAACGCAATGAAAAGGCGATCTCCCTTCTGTACGATAATTATGCCGACACCCTATTAGGAGTAGCCAACAAAGTGGTGCGGGACCCAGAACTGGCTCAAGATGTTGTTCAAGAATCATTCGTAAAAATCTGGAAAAAAGCCGACTCGTACGACCCAAAAAAGGCAAAGCTTTTTACATGGCTTTTTAGAATTACACGAAATACCGCAATCGACAAATTAAGAAGCGTCAATACAAAGTCTGATAAAGAAATCCAAATGGACGTTTCTGACGTATATACATTGGGTGTTGAAAGCACAAGGCCAGAGCTAATGGATGTAAAGGAGCATCTAGACAAAATTGAGGAAAAGTATCAGATTGTTTTAGAAGCGCTTTTCTTTCAAGGGATGACCCAACAAGAAGCGAGTGACGAATTGGACATTCCTTTAGGCACAATTAAATCTAGACTTAAAATAGGTTTACGCGAATTAGGTAAAATCTATGGCCCTGCAGTAATTGCCATGATATTAAATATTGTATTATGAAAGACAAGATAAAAGTATTTCTTGATTCCGATTTATTGGAACAGTACCTTTTAGGAACGACTACAGACTTGGAGAGTATGCAAGTTGAACGGTATATCGCCATGTATCCTGAGGTGAGAGAGACGTATGCCGAATTGCAAGACAACCTAGAGATATTCGCCAAATTACATGCTATTGAAGCTCCACAGGGATTAAGGGATAAGATCCATTCAAGAATCAAAGCTGAACGTAGTGGTAGAAAAAGATTCTTTAGCTATGCTATTGCAGCCAGTATTACGGCAATTTTGTTCGCCGGTATTTCAACGTTCTTCTGGAATCAGAACCAGAGTTTGCAAGAAGAAAATAACGTGGTTAGTAATAAAATCAAGTTGCTTGAAGAAAACATGAAAGAGCAGTTGGAAGATGTACGTAATCAATTTATCGTATTGAACAATCCTCAGACGAAGAAATACAACGTTAAAGGAAATCAAAAGGCAAAAGACCTTAAGGCTGTTGCATACATTAATCCCGTTAAAAAATTATCATATATTAATGTAAGCAAACTACCTCACATTCCTGAAAGTCAATGTTTTCAGATGTGGGCAGAAGTTAACGGCAAAATGATCAACCTGGGCATTATTGAAGAGGCTGGTGATCAGCAAAAACTTATGGCCCTACCCTACGCCGAAAATGCGGTTGGGTACATAACCATTGAACAAAAAGGCGGCAACCATGCACCTAATGTAGAAAACATAGTTGCGAATATATCCTATTGACCTTTCACATATAAAGTATTCTTAAAGCCCCTATTTTGGGGCTTTATTTTTTATCTTTGTATAAAATTAGCATATGAAACTAGTATTTTTAACCATCGGCTTATTGGCTTTGGCCTTTGCAGGAATCGCAATTAAAATTTGGTCTAAGAAAGACGGTAAATTTGCGGGCACCTGTGCCAGTCAAAGTCCCTACTTGAATCAAGATGGACAAGCTTGTGGTATGTGTGGTAAATTACCTAGCGAACAAGATTGTAAGAATGATTTAATCTCTGACTAAGCCGAGTTCATTTTCGTTCAACCTTAAGATTCTAAAACCAGTATTTGAATAACACGGACACCTTAGAAGAAACAATTATTAAAGCGAAAGAAGGCAATCAAATTGCTTTTAGTCGTTTATTAGATATGTTTTGGAACGATGTTTACGGTTTTCAGTTAAAACGCACTGAAAACGAAAACGACTCTGAGGATATTACCATTCAAACATTCTCAAAGGCCTTTGACAAAATACATACCTACAACGATTCTTATGTTTTTAAAACATGGCTGATCGCCATATCTAAAAATATTCATATCGACCTTATTCGAAAACGTAAAAAAAGTGTTTTGGACTCTAGAAGTAGTGCCGAGGCTATTACTAGTGCCTTAGATGCTTCACCCTCTATGGAAGACCAATTGATCCAAGAGCAGAATTTGGCAGATTTACTGAGGGATATAAAAAAACTAAAGCCACACTACCAAGCTGTGATCAATCTTAGATATTTCAACGAGTTAAGTTATGCAGATATCGCTACCAAATTAGATGAACCTATGAATAGCGTTAAGGTAAAACTACTCAGGGCAAAAAAATTACTTTCTGAAATTATCAAGGCAAGAAAGTAAGTCGCAATGGCCCCTACCAATTTTATATTTTAAAACTCATTTGTGTAGTTGGTTATTCTACTTTATCAGCACTTTTTTAGTTCGTATATTTGTATTAAAATTATAGCATGTCTACAGTCTTAAAAGAAAATGTTGCTCCACCAAAAGGTAAACCGAAATGGCTTAGGGTAAAATTACCTACAGGTAAAAAATACACTCAATTAAGAGGTTTGGTCGACAAGTATGATTTGCATACCATATGTACCAGTGGTAGTTGTCCCAATATGGGGGAATGTTGGGGAGAAGGAACTGCAACATTCATGATTCTTGGAAACGTTTGTACACGTTCATGTGGATTTTGCGGTGTCAAAACGGGTAGACCGGAAAATGTTGATTGGGCGGAACCTGAAAAAGTTGCCAGATCTATAAAAATTATGGGCATAAAGCATGCCGTGGTTACCTCGGTAGACCGAGATGACTTAAAGGACATGGGCTCGATCATCTGGGCCGAAACGGTGAAGGCTATTCGTAGAATGAATCCTACCACCACACTAGAAACATTAATTCCGGATTTTCAAGGTATTGAAAAACATTTGGATAGAATTGTAGCAGTATCCCCAGAGGTTGTTTCCCACAATATGGAAACTGTAAAAAGGCTTACTAGGGAAGTGCGAATACAAGCTAAATACAATCGCAGTCTAGAAGTGCTTAATTACCTAAAAAAGCAAGGTGTCAATAGAACAAAATCTGGCATAATGTTAGGACTGGGTGAGCGTGAAGACGAAGTCATTACCACCTTGGCCGATTTACGAAAAGCGGATGTCGACGTTGTTACGATTGGCCAATACCTGCAGCCCTCAAAAAAACATCTTCCGGTAAAAGAATTTATAACACCCGAACAATTTAAAAAGTACGAGGATATAGGTCTTGAAATGGGATTCAGACATGTTGAAAGCGGTGCACTGGTACGATCTTCTTACAAAGCGCACAAACATATTTTATAAATTCTTGACCAGACACTCAATTACTTAGAGGATGGTCTAAGATATTTATTGGTTCCTTTTTTAGTAATGGAACCATGGTAAACAATAGTTACATTCGAGGATATTCAATGCAAAAATTAAATATAGGCATTAATGGTTTTGGAAGAATTGGAAGAACCCTATTTCGCCTACTTCAGCACCACGATCATTTAAAGGTAGTGGCCATCAATGACCTGGCCGACACCCGTACACTTTCTCATTTATTAAAATACGATAGCATTCATGGCACTTCGCCGCATACCATTTCCTATGATGAAAAGCATATAATAGTAAACGATACAGCTATTGCACTATTCAATGAAAATCATCCTTCCAACATCAAATGGGCATCACAAAATGTAGACTTGGTGGTGGAATGTACCGGTAAGTTCAAAGACAGGGAAAGCCTTACCTTTCACCTTAAAAATGGTGCAAAAAAGGTTATTTTATCAGTACCGCCTACCGAGGACGATATTAAGATGATTGTCTTCGGAATTAATGAAGATACCTTGACCGCATCTGATAGCATTATTTCAAATGCATCCTGCACAACGAATAATGCTGCTCCAATGATAAAAATTGTGAACGATTTATGTGGTATCGAACAAGCCTATATCACCACGATACATTCGTATACGACCGACCAGAGTTTGCACGACCAACCGCATCGCGATTTAAGAAGAGCCCGCGCAGCATCACAGTCTATTGTACCAACTACTACCGGCGCAGCAAAAGCATTAACTAGAATATTTCCCAATTTGGCAGATTCAATTGGTGGTTGCGGAATAAGGGTCCCTGTGCCAAATGGCTCATTAACCGATATCACCTTAAATGTAAAAAGGGCTACAAGTATTGAAGAAATAAACTCTACATTTGAAAAAGCAGCACAAAATCAATTCAAAAATATATTACATTTCACCAAAGATCCAATAGTTTCTATAGATATAAACAATAGTTGCTATTCTTGTACGTTTGATTCTTTAATGACATCAGTTATAGGTAAAATGGTGAAGATTATTGGCTGGTACGATAATGAAACTGGCTATAGCAGTAGAATTATAGATTTAATCAACTACATTCATACTAAAAATTATATTTGAATAGTTTATTTTTAAATAAAGTATTACGTTATTTCTTGGTCCCCATATTCATTTTGGCGACTACTACTGTGTTATTTCCCCAAGATGCCCCGTTAAATAAAGACATTCAACCTTATTTTGACCAAGCTAGAAAATTTAGAAATGAAGATAAAATCGATCTTGCCTTAGAAACCTTGAATACGGCAGCAAATCAAGCTGAAAAAAACGAAGATATAAAAGGGCTCATCGATAGCTTGCATGAATTGGCCTTGCTATATTTAAAAATTGACAAGGAAGGGGATACCGAATTCTACTGGGACCGTGCCAGTGTATTAATGAAGGATATCGCCTATCCTTACGGCGATGCCATGCATAAATACATTGAAGCCATTCTTCTGCACCGAAGCAACAGAAACTTTCAGGCGTTGTTTATGCTCAACGAGGCTAAACAATTAAATAACGATCGAAATTTCTACAACAACTTAATTCTTACCGAGGCTAAAGTGTATTTGAGTTTAGAAAAATACGATAGTGCTACAAAAAATTTAAACTCCCTTATTGTTAATACAGATATTTACGAAAAAGAATATTTAACGACACAGGCATATTTAACCCTTGCAGAACTAAATTTAAAAACGGAAAACTATGCCGAAGCTGCAAAAAATGGAGAAAATGCCCTTGTAATCGCAGAAAACAATGGATTTTTAAAAGATATTAAGACCGCCAATGAGGTACTAACCGATGTATATGATAAGTTAGGCCTTTATCAGAAAGCACTGACCAACAGCCAAAACCTGGTTCAATTAAAAGATTCTATTTTCAACATTGAAAAAAATAAAATTGAAGCCAAGTCGGCCGATAAAATACGGGACGATTATAAATCTGAAGTAATTGCGAAACAAGATTTAGAAATTGAGGAACTAAAAGAATCTCAAAACAGGTCTGAGCTAACGGCAATCTTAACTTCGGCATTCTTGATTATTATTTCATTATTGGCGGTAACCCTTTATCGAAATAATCAGATAAAGTTAAAAACCAACGACCTATTACAAACCAAGAACAAAGAACTTCAAATTGCGCGCGACGGTGCCGTACAGGCGATGGAAGCCAAGACCAATTTCCTTTCCACGGTAAGCCATGAACTTAGAACCCCCTTATATGCCGTTACAGGACTGACACACCTACTTTTAGAAGAAGATCCCGAAGAGCATCAAAAAGAACATTTAAAAGCCTTAAAGTTCTCTGGCGACTATTTATTAAACTTCATAAACGATATTCTTCACCTGAATAAAATTGACGCGAATAAGTTAGAAACTCTAAATATGGAGTTTAACCTCAACAAGGTCATTAATGAGGTTATCAATTCCTTAAGCCAAAGTGCCAAAGCGAACAAGACAAAGTTAACATTAGACTATGATTCGGATATACCGGGTCATTTGCTAAGCGACCCCCTGAAGCTTTCTCAAATATTCATGAATTTGATTGGAAACTCAATTAAATTCACCAAAGGCGGCGAAGTAAAGGTCATTGTAAAATTGCTGAAGAAACTTGAAGATAATGTCACCATTTATTTTGAGGTAAGTGATAACGGTATAGGTATTTCCAAAGAAAAACAAAAAAGCATCTTTGAAGGATTCGAACAAGGCTCAATTCAGATTAACAGGGAATATGGCGGTACAGGCTTAGGCCTAACAATCGTGAAGAGTCTTTTAGGCTTATTCAATAGCAAAATTGAACTGGAGAGCACATTGGGCGAAGGAAGCACCTTTTTCTTCGAAATCGACATGAAAAGCATGGACGACCTACCTGATGATTTATCATTTGAAATAGCCCCTAAAGATTACGATTTCAAAAACCTTCATTTGTTAATTGTGGAGGACAATAAAATCAATCAGGTAATTACCAAAAAGATGCTATCCAAAAAGGATATGACCAGTGATATCGCGAATAACGGTTATGAAGCTATTACTTTGGCACAAGAGAATGTATATGACGCCATTTTAATGGACATCCATATGCCGGGGATCAGTGGTGAAGAGGCTACTATTGAAATTAGAAAATTCAATCAAGACACACCTATAATTGCTTTAACAGCTATTTCCTTGGATGACAGTTTAGAGAGTTTCTATGCCGCAGGTTGTAATGATGTAGTTACCAAACCATTTAAACCAGAGGTATTTTACCAGAAAATAGGCGAAAATATTTTTGACAAAAACACTAAAGATTCGTTGTCATAAACTGCGCTAACTCTGCATTGAGCAAGTCCATATCGTCCCCTATAAATTGATGTGACACTTCAATATAATGTATATTGGAAAGTAATGTTGCTAGCCGAACATAGTCCTTTTCGGTCGTTAGGATACACTCTTTTCCTTTTAATATTGTAATCTCTTTTTTCGTAAAAAAGTGATGATCATTAAATCTTAAATGCTCAAATAAAATACCTTTAGAATGTAAAAACTTCTCTAAGGGAACTGGATTTGCAATACCTGTCACTAACGTAACTTTTTTATTTTTAAGATCCTCCAGGCTAATTTCATTCCCTTTTAATTGGGTATTATACGATAGGTAACTAAACAGTAATTTTTGGTGCTTCTTAGGGTTGATTTTATTCAATATCTCATTTCTACGAGATATAGATAAATTCTCTGGGCATTTTGTTACTATAATAATGTTCGCTCTTTGGGCCTCCCCTTTTGAATCCCTTAAATTCCCGGTGGGCAAATACCAATCATTCACATACATATTATCATATGCTGTTAATAAAATAGCATAATCAGGGGTTACTTTTCTATGCTGAAAAGCATCATCCAATAAAATTACATCAGGCTGAACTTTCTGTTCTAGTTGAGCAATGCCATTTCGTCTATCGGCATCTACCGCAACCGCAATCTTAGGAAACTTTGATTTTAATTGAAACGGCTCATCTCCAATATCCTCTACAGAACTCGTATCTGTTGAAAGTAAAAACCCTTTAGATTTTCTTTTATACCCTCTACTTAATATGGCCAGTTGGTAGTTTTCCCCTATCAATTTTACCAATAATTCAATCATGGGTGTTTTACCTGTACCACCCACACTCAAATTACCCACACAAATTGTTTTAGTTGAAAATGACTTTGAAGAAAAAACACCTAGGTCATACAATCGGTTTCTCATAAATACTATTAAACCGTACACCAAGGAAATTGGAAAAAGAAGTTTTCGTAACACCTGCATCGGTACGAAATTATAATAATTTATCTTTGAATACCTTATTTTCCAACAAAATGACCATAAACGATATTACCACGATTTTAGAGGACTTTGCCCCACTAAGCTATGCCGAAGATTTTGACAATGTAGGATTGTTAGTTGGCGATGCCAATACCAAGGTTAAAGGTGTGCTTGTCACTTTAGACACTTTAGAGAATGTAGTCGATGAAGCCATTGCCAAAAAATGTAATTTAATCATCAGTTTCCATCCTATAATTTTTGGTGGACTTAAGAAAATTACGGGTAAAAATTATGTGGAACGGGTAGTCATTAAGGCAATAAAAAATGACATCGCCATTTATTCCAACCACACCGCGCTTGATAATGCCAGGCATGGCGTGAATGCGAAAATTTGTGAGGTACTGGGTCTTGAAAACACCAAGGTTCTCATTCCACAAAAGAACACTTTGAAAAAATTGACCACCTATGTGCCTATCGACAGTGTTGACGAGGTAAGAGAATCGCTGTTTAAAGCGGGTGCAGGAGAAATAGGCAATTATTCCAATTGCAGTTTTTCTTTAGAGGGCAAAGGCACATTTAAGGCAAATGAAAAAGCCAATCCGGCAAAAGGTAGCATTGGTACCACACACACAGAGAAAGAAATGATGCTGACTTGTGTATTTGGTAAAAATGAGAAACCTGCCATCTTAAAATCCTTACTTGCCAGTCATCCTTATGAAGAAGTAGCATATGATATACAATCGTTAGAGAATACGAACCCTTATATCGGTATAGGTATGATGGGAACATTGAACCAAGAGGTTTCGGAAACAGTATTTTTTACCGATTTAAAAGATAAAATGAAAACCCCCGTAGTTCGCCATTCAGAATTTTTAAAGAAACCAATTAAAAAGGTTGCCGTATTGGGTGGTAGTGGTTCTTTTGCCATAGGAGCTGCAAAAGCCGCTGGAGCGGACGTTTTTATTACCGCCGACCTTAAATATCATCAATTTTACGAGGCTGAAAACCAATTGGTTTTGGCTGATATTGGACACTTTGAAACTGAGCAGTTTACAAAAAACCTTTTAGTTGATTATCTTACGAAAAAAATTCCTAATTTTGCAATCCATTTATCGGAAAGTATAACAAATCCCATCAATTATTTTTAATATGGCAAAAAAAGAAGATTCGTCTGTAGAAGCAAAGTTAAGAGCATTATATGATCTGCAATTAATTGATTCTAGGGTTGATGAAATTAGGAATGTTCGTGGTGAACTACCTTTAGAAGTAGAAGATTTGGAAGATGAAGTCCTTGGCCTAAAAACGAGAATGGATAAGCTTAAAACCGATTTAGAGAATATAAACTTTGAAATTGGAGCTAAGAAGAACCTGATTGAAGAAGCAAAGGCTTTAATAAAAAAATACGGCGAGCAGCAAAAAAATGTTCGTAACAGTAGAGAATTCAATTCTATTAGTAAAGAATTGGAGTTCCAAGAATTGGAAATTCAATTGGCAGAAAAGAACATTAAGGAGTTCAAAGCTCAAATAGAGCAAAAGAAAGCTGTGATTTCTGAAACTAAAGAACGTTTATCTGAACGCGAAGCACACTTAAAGCACAAAAAAGGTGAGCTAAACGCTATTCTTGCAGAAACAGAGAAGGAAGAAAAAGCGTTATTAGAAGAATCTATCAAGTTCCAAGGTAAAATTGAGGAGCGTTTGGTAAAGGCCTATGCTCGTATCCGTAACAACGTAAAGAACGGTTTAGCGGTCGTTCCAATTGAAAGAGGTGCATCTGGTGGTTCTTTCTTTACGATACCACCACAGGTACAAGTTGAAATTGCTTCTAGAAAGAAAATCATTACAGATGAGCACAGTGGTCGTATTTTAGTTGACCCTACGCTTGCTGAAGAAGAAAGTGAAAAAATGCAAAAAATGTTCGCTAAATTATAAAAGCAAACTTTATACAATCTAAAAGCCATCTTTAAAAGATGGCTTTTTTTATTTACATTCATATCTATGAATACATTAAAAATTGTCTCCATTTTAATAATGATGTTCAGTTCCATTACTAAAGCTCAAGATATAACCGACTTTAAATGGAACAATAGATTAATAATTCTATATGAAAACAATAACAATGTTGCCGAAGTAAAATCTGCGATAGAAATAATTGCAAAAAACTCTGTTGGTTTAGTTCAAAGAGACGTTCGAGTTTTCGTTCTTAAAAACAATGTATTCTATAGCAGCAATGGACAAGCTCTTGAAATTACAAATTCAAAAACTTTACCTAAAGCTTATCAAGGTTATATTTTGGTGGGTAAAGATGGCAGTATAAAATCTAAAAAGCCTTATCCTTTTAACTTAAACAAGATATTTGACCTAATTGATAGTATGCCAATGCGTCAAAGTGAAATGAGAACTAACCGGTAATTATTTTATTAGTTCCAACATCAAGTTCTCAATTTCTTCGCTATCCCATTTCTCAGCGATACCTGGGATTTTCATAACCTCTTTCATTATTTCCTCCTGTGCATCGCCTTCGGCTAGTGCTTCTGAATACGGTCTGTTTGAAAATGTAACCCTACTATATGCGGGTATCC
>Ga0114916_1001500_pt1 | contig 13111 bp, 14 predicted proteins | sample MalvirAntarct_66_FD_83501 | JGI IMG/M metagenome (GOLD analysis project Ga0114916, IMG submission 83501) | Marine viral communities from the Global Malaspina Expedition - Malaspina viral metaG Antarct_66 | ecosystem: Environmental > Aquatic > Marine > Oceanic | place: West Anvers Island... | reverse complement strand
GACCACGCTCGGACGGCTCATGCTGTATCTGGAGCCGCTCACCGCCGGAACGCTCACGGTCGCCGGCCACGACCTGGCGAACATGTCGCAGCGCCGCGAACTCGACTACCGCCGGTCGGTCCAGGCGGTCTTCCAGGATCCCTACGGGTCGCTGAACCCGCGCCAGACCGTGCTCGACCTGATCGGCGAGCCGATCTCGGTGCAGCAGAAGGTCGGCCGGGCCGAACTGCGCGACCGCGTCACGGAACTGCTGCGCCTCGTCGGCCTCCCCGCCGCCAGCCTCGACCAGTATCCGCACGAATTCAGCGGCGGCATGCGCCAGCGCATCGCCATCGCGCGCGCCATCTCGGTCGATCCCGCCTTCATCGTCCTGGACGAGCCGGTGTCGGCGCTCGACGTCTCGATCCGGGCCCAGGTGCTCAACCTGCTCAAAGACCTGCAGGGCCGCCTGAACCTGACCTACCTGTTCATCGCGCACGACCTCGCGGTCGTCGAATTCATGAGCGACCGCGTCGCCGTCATGTATCTCGGCAAGATGGTCGAGACCGCGGCCGGCAAGGACATGTACCGCAAGCCGCTGCATCCCTACACGCAGGCGCTGCTTCGGGCCGCCACGGCAACGACACCCCCCAGGGCGGTCTTTCAGGACGTCAGCCTGTCCGGCGAGGTTCCGAGCCCGATCAATCCGCCCAGCGGCTGCCGCTTCCGCACCCGATGCCCGTTCGCCAGGCCGCGCTGCGCCGAAGAGGAACCGCTGCTGCGGGACGCAGGTGACGGACACCGCGCGGCCTGTCATTTCTTCGAGGAGATCGCGGCCGCCGCGTGAGGCCGCGACATCTACAGACCTTCAGGGAGACCAGAATGAGCAAGATCGAGATCAGGTCCGAGATCCCCGGCAACGTCCTGCGCATCGAGGTCGCGGTGGGCGACAAGGTCGGGGAGGAGGACGCGATCGTCATGGTCGAATCCATGAAGATGGAGATCCCGATCGGCGCACCCTCGGCCGGCACGATCGCCGAGATCCTCGTCGAAGAGGGCGAAGGCATCGAGGAAGGCCAGGTCGTCGCGATCATGACGACCTGATGCGGCGTCAATCCAACTGCAGCAGCTGCCCCTTGAGGTAGGCGCTTTCCGGCAGGAAGGGGTGGACCGGATGGTCGGGCCCCGCGCCTGCCGAGCGCAGGATGCGCCCGCTGCGGCCGGCGGTCTCCAGGCCTTTGGCGACCAGTTCGCCGAAAAGCTCCGGCGAGACGTTGTGCGAGCAGGAGGCGGTGAACAGGAAACCGCCCGGCGCGACCAGCTTCGCCGCCAGTCGTGTCAGCTTCACATAGCCGCGCGACCCCGCCGACAGGTCCTTGCGTGACTTCACGAAGGCCGGCGGGTCGATCACCACGACGTCGTAGCGTGCGCCGCTGGCCGCCAGCATCTCCAGTTCCGTGAAGGCGGCAGCCCGCACGAACCGGCAGCGTTCGACGACGCCGTTTATCTCCGCCGCCTGTTCCGCCAGTGCCAGAGCCGCCTCCGAGCGATCGACCATCGTCACCTCTCTGGCCCCCGCCACGGCAGCGGTCACCCCGAATCCGCCGGTGTACGCGAAGACGTCGAGAACCGATCCGCCCCGGGCCACCCGCGCCACGGCGGCACGGTGGTCGCGCTGGTCGAAGAACCAACCCGTCTTCTGCCCGCCGCTCAGGTCGGCGAGGAACCTGACGCCGTTCTCGACCAGCGGGATCGGGCCGTCGAGTTCGCCCTTCGCGACCTGGACGCCGAGTTCCAGCCCTTCCAGCGTCCGCACGGGGCTGTCGTTGCGCAGCACGATGGCCCGTGGCGACAGCAGCGCGTCCACCGCCGCCACGACATCCGCCTCGGCCCTGTCCATCCCGGCGGTGTTCGACTGTATGACGACCACGTCCTCGAACCGGTCGACGACCAGCCCCGGCAGCCGATCGGCCTCGGCGTGGACGAGCCGATAGGAGGGCGCGTCGACGATCCGGTCGCGCAGGACGAGCGCAGCCGACAGGCGCTCCTCGATCAGCCCGCGGTCCAGGTCGATGCCGGCGGTCGGCGCGATCATGCGTGCCGCCACGAGCGACCGGGCGTTGAACATCGCAGCGCCCAGCGGCTCGCCACCGGCGTTCACGACATCGACGACGCAGCCCGCCGGCAACGCCTTGAGCGCCGCGGTCATCTCGATCTCGTTGGAATAGACCCAGGGATGCCCGGCCTTCACGCGCTGATGCCGGCGCGGCAGCACGCGGACGGTCGGTCTGGCCGGCGATCGTTCGGATGCGCCGCTCGTCTGGTCCGTCATCATCAGTCCTACTTTCAGCCGGCGCGGCGGACGGCGCTCAGGAAAGCATCGATCCGCGCAGGATCCTTGAGGCCGGGCCGCAATTCGACACCGGAGGATACGTCGACCGCGGTGGCTCCCGTGATCCTGATCGCCTGGGCCACGTTCGCCGGATCGAGTCCGCCGGACAGCATCCACGGCAACGGCCACGTCCGCCCGGCGAGCAGACGCCAGTCGAAGCTCAGCGCGTTTCCGCCGGGCAGCGCGTTCTTCATGTCCTTGGGCGGCTTGGCGTCGAACAGCAGGCGATCGACCGTATGGAAATAGGGTGCGGCGGCGTCGAGGTCGGCGGCGGTGGCGACGGGTATCGCCTTCATCACCGCGATGCCGGTCCGACGCCGGATCGCAGCGACACGGTCGGGGCTCTCGTGCCCGTGAAGCTGCAGCAGGTCGAGCGGCACCTTGCCGGTCACCCGGTCGAGATCTTCGTCCGATGGGTCGACGAACAGGCCGACGCGGCCGACGGCACCGGACGCGGCACGCGCGAGCGGCGCTGCCTCGTCGGCCGTCAGCGAACGCGGCGACGGCGGGTAGAAGACCAGGCCGATATGCGACGCGCCGCCCCCGACCGCCGCATCCAACGCTACGCGGCTGTTCACGCCGCAGATCTTCGCCTGAACGCTCATGCCGCGCTCTCGATCTCGCCGACGATCCGCCGCACGGCCGCGGCGGGATCATCGGCCTGCGTGATCGGCCGACCGATGACGAGATAGTCGGCACCGGCGGCGAGCGCCTCGGCGGGCGACATCACGCGCTTCTGGTCGTCGGCCGCCGCCCAGGCCGGGCGGACGCCTGGCGTCACGATCAGAAAGTCCCGCCCGCACTCCGCGCGCACCGCAGCCACCTCATGCGGAGAGGCGATGACCCCATCGAGGCCACTCTCCTTCGCCAGTCGCGCCAGCCGCAGCACCTGATCGCCCACGCGACCGCCTTGTCCGGTCGCTCGCAGATCACTGTCGCCCAGGCTGGTCAGCACGGTCACGCCGAGGAGGCGGGTCCGGGCGGCATCGCTTTCCGCGGCCTCGACAGCGGCCGCAGCCGCCCGCCGCATCATCTCCGCACCGCCCGCGGTATGGATCGTCAGGAACCAGGGCTTGAGCGGCAGTACCGCACGCAACCCGCCGACCACCGTGTTGGGGATGTCGTGCAGCTTCAGATCGAGAAAGAGCCGGCTCGCCCCGGTGGTGCGCCGCACCCCCGACTGCCCGTGCGCCAGAAAAAATTCGAGGCCGAGTTTCAATCCGCCGACGGTACCGCCCACCTGCGCGACCAGCGATTCCGCCTGTGCCGCGTCATGGGTATCGACGGCGCAGATTATACGGTTCGCGGCATCGATCGACATGACGGCTCCAGCGTTGACGTCGGGCGGTGTAGCGCAGGCACGGCGTGCAGTCCACAGGCGGCGGCCGGTCTTTGCGAGGGCTGGCCCTTTCCCCGGCCTTCACGCGTCATTAATCTCGTTGGCCCCACGTGACGGATATGGACTCGGTGACGGACGGTTTCACGACGGCCGACAGGGAGCGGTTCAACAACCTGCTCCAACTCGCGGCACGCACTTCGTTTCCGGGCGAACGCGAAAACGCGATCGCGGCGGCGGAGCGCCTTGCCGCGCGCCATGGCATGACGCTCAGCGAGGCTGCGGCGCACGACGCACCGCCGCATCCGGAAGCCGCACCTCCCCCGGTCGATCCGATCTGGGCGGGCGTGGTGCGGAGCGCGCACCTGACCGATGCCTTCATCGCGGCGGACAAGAAGCGACGCGAGGAAGCGTTGCGGGCGGCGCACGCCCGCGGTCTGGACCAGGAGATCCACCGCGTCCACCACCGGCCACCGACGCGGTCGACGCGCAGTTCGCGCGGCCGGTCGGGGCGCAATCCGGCCGCTCTTGCCCGCGTCCTGCTCAATGAGACGAACCTCAGCCTGAGCGCCGTCGCGGACATCACCGGCCTCGACATCTACGCGGTCACCACGCTGAAGCTGAAGCTCCGCGAAAGCGCGTGACGCTCAGCCGCCGGCCTGCACGGCGAGGCGGGCGGCAGCAAGGTCCTCCAGCGCCGTCCCCACCGACTTGAAGAGGGTGATGTCGGCCGCCGATGTCCGGCCGGGATGCACCGAGCGCGCGAGATCGTAGAGGTCGGCCTCGACCGCTGCGGCGGCGATCACACCCCGTCCGATCGGGTCGACGATGTCGCCCGCTTCCTTGAGCGCGCCGTCGCGGGTATCGACGAACAGCCGGGCGCGCGTCACCGCGGCGTCGTCCGCCTCGCGCATCGCCGGCGTGAAGCCGCCGACGAGATCGACGTGCTGGCCGGGATGCAGCCACTCGCCACGGATCAGGGGCTGCGGAGACAGGGTTGCGCAGGCGACGATGTCCGCCGCGCGCACGGCGGCTTCCAGATCGTCGACGGCGACCGCGCCGCGACCGGTCGCGCCGAGTCTCGCCGCCAGCGCCTCTGCCCTGGCGCGCGTGCGGCCCCAAACGGAGATTCGCCTGATCGGCCGCGACACCGCGTGGGCATGCGCGAGTTGCTCCGCGATCACGCCCGTTCCGACGATCAGCAGGTGCGCCGCATCCGGGATCGCCAGATAGGATGCGGCCAGCGCCGAGGCGGCTGCGGTCCGGCGCGCCGTCAGGGCGGGGCCGTCCAGAAGCGCCTGCGGGACCCCGGTGGCCCTGTCGATCAGCAGGTAGAGCCCGTGGACCGCCGGCAGGTCGCGCGCGCCGTTGTCGGGGTGGACCGTGACGATCTTCACGCCGATCGCACCGCCCTCGGACCAGGCGGGCATGAGCAGCAGGGTCGCATCCGCCCCGGCCGTGGGCACGGTGTGGTGGCTGCGCAGCGGAACGGTGGCGCTCTCGCGGAAGCCGTCGCGCAGCGCTTCGATCAGCGCGCCATAAGGAAGCGCGGCCGCGATCTCCGCCGCGTCGAGCCGACGCACGGCGTCAGCTTCGGCCGCCGGAGATCTGCCGAAGGCCCGCGGAGGTCTGATCGCGCGGCATCAGATCGTGCGAGGATCCGGCGGCGACGGAAGCGGCCTCGGCCCGCGCCCTCTCCTTCTGCTCCATCAGGGCGATGCGCTTCTCGAGGTCGTCGATCCGCCGCTTGCGGTGGCGCGAGACGCGGCGAGCCGGGGCCGAAGACAGCCAGGAGACGATCCCGCCCAGGATGAACGCGACGAAGCCGAACGCCAGCACGGCCACGAACAGTTGAACGGAGATCGTGCCGTCCAACGGCCAGAAGCCGATATCGACGATCTGCCGGTTCGAAATCGCGAACAGAACGACGGCGATGCCGACGATGAGGGCGATGATCCAGGAAATGATGCGCATCCGGCCTGCTCGTGATCCCTATGCCGCGCCCGCGTACGAGCGCCATTCAATCGAGTCGCGGGCGAAGTCTATCACTCCGGCATACGAGGGCGCGACACTGATGGCGGAAGCGGTCAGGCGGTGGTGTTGAGCCGCTCGCGCAGTTCCTTGCCGGCCTTGAAGAAGGGGGCCTGCTTGGCCTCGACCTGAACGGTGTCGCCGGTGCGCGGATTGCGGCCGGCGCGCGCGTCGCGGCGGCGCACCGAAAAGGCGCCGAAGCCGCGCAACTCGACACGGTCGCCGCGGGTCAGCGCGGTCGCGATCTCCTCGAAGATCGTCGATACGATCCGCTCGATATCCCGCTGGTAGAGGTGCGGATTGCGTTCCGTCAGTCGGGCGATCAGTTCGGACTTGGTCATCGGCGCGAGCTCCCAGGGCGCTCCGACTCACCGGCGTCAGACGCCGCCGAGCCTACGACCGAAGGTCAGCGTGCCAGACCGAAATCAGACCGTCAAGGATAAGCCTCTCTGTCGAAAGGCTTTTTCCCAACAGGAGCGACGTGGCGCTGCCGAAGAACGAGAATTCCTCGGTCGGGTCCCGGTCGACCGTCGGCAGATCCTCGCCGACCCCCTTCTCCGCCGCGAGCCAGGCGCGCGCCCCCTTTTCCCCGGCGACGCTGTCGACGAGGCCGAGGTCCATCGCCTGCCGGCCGGTAAAGATCCGGCCGTCCGTCACCGAGGCGAGACGATCACCGGACAGGCCGCGTCGCTCGCCGACCATGTCGACGAACATCCTGTACATGGCATCGACGACCTCCTGGGCGGCCTCGCGTCCCGCGGGCGTCAGGTCTTCGACGGGCGACGGTACCGCCTTCAGGGGCGAACTCTTGATCGAGATCGGCGTCACGCCGATCGAACGGAGCAGATCGGTCACTTGGGCAGTCTGCAACAGCACGCCCACGGAACCGGTGACCGTTCCCGAATGCGCGAAGATCCGATCCGTGCCGATCGCCACCATGTAGGCGGCGGAAGCGGCGGTCGTACCCATGACGGCGACGACAGGCTTCTCGGCGGATGCGGCGCGAAGCGCCTCGTAAAGCGATTCTCCGCCCACCACGGTGCCGCCCGGGCTGTCGATGTCGACCAGAATGGCCTTGGCGGCGGGATCGGACGCGAGATCCTGGATGCGCTCCAGGAGGTCGCGATCCTCGACGATGACCCCCGACACGCTGATGCGGGCCACATATCCGGCGCGGCCCAGCTGCCTGAGGTCGCCCGCCGTATAATGCTGGACCGCCCAGACGACGACCGCGACCAGCGTCGCGATCGCCAGCGTTCGCCAGAAAAACAGCCGGCGCCTGAGGCGCCGGCTGTGCACGATCGTGTCCGCTTCGAGGCTCATACTCGTCCTATGCGCCGATCAGAGCGGAAGGCCGTGGCAGGAACACGGTTGCCCGTGCGCCTACTTCTCGTCGTCGTCGGTCTTCGCCGCAGCCTGACGTCCGCGCAGCGCGGCCCCCAGGATGTCGCCGAGACTGGCGCCGCTGTCGGTGGCGCCGAACTGCGCCATCGCCTTCTTCTCTTCCTCGGACTCCAGCGCCTTGATCGAGAGAGTGATGCGGCGGGCGCTGCGGTCGATAGAGGTGACCTTCGCATCCACCTTCTCGCCGACGGCGAACCGGTCCGGACGCTGGTCGCCGCGGTCGCGGGCCAGTTCGGCGCGACGGATCACGCCGGTGGCGTCGCCACCCGGGAGGGCGAGTTCGAGCCCGCCGTCATGAACCGACGTGACCGTACCGGTCACCACCTGGCCCTTACGGATGCCGCCGACCGCCGTCTCGAAGGGATCCTCGGCCAGCTGCTTCATGCCGAGGCTGATGCGCTCCTTCTCGACGTCGACGTCGAGGACCTTGACCTTTACCTGGGTCCCCTTCTCGAAGTCCTTGATCGCGTCTTCGCCCGGACGCTCCCAATCGATGTCCGAGAGATGCACCATGCCGTCGATTTCAGGCGTGAGGCCGACGAACAGACCGAACTCGGTGATGTTCTTGACCTCGCCCTCGAGCTCGCTTCCGACCGGGTGGTTGGCCAGGAAGTCGTCCCACGGGTTCGCCATCGTCTGCTTGACGCCGAGGCTGATGCGCCGCTTCTCCGGATCGACGTCCAGAACCTGGACCTCGACCTCCTGGCTGGTTGACACGATCTTGCCCGGATGGACGTTCTTCTTGGTCCAGCTCATCTCGGAGACGTGCACCAGACCCTCGACGCCCGGCTCCAGCTCCACGAAGGCGCCGTAGTCGGTGATGTTGGTGACGCGACCCTTGAAGCGCGCGCTGACCGGGTATTTGAGCTGCACGCCCTCCCACGGATCGGCCTGGAGCTGCTTCATGCCCAGCGAGATGCGGCCGGTTTCCGCGTTGAAGCGGATGACCTGCACTTCGACGTTCTGGCCGATCTGCAGCACCTCGCTCGGGTGGTTCACCCGGCGCCACGCGATGTCGGTCACGTGCAGCAGTCCGTCGACGCCGCCCAGGTCGATGAAGGCACCGTAGTCGGTGATGTTCTTCACCACGCCCGGAAGGATCTGGCCTTCCTTCAGCGTCGCGACCAGTTCGTTGCGGGCCTCGGCGCGCGACTCTTCCAGGACAGAGCGACGCGATACGACGATGTTGCCGCGGCTGCGATCCATCTTGAGGATCTGGAACGGCTGTGGCGTGCCCATCAGCGGGCCGATGTCGCGCACCGGGCGGATGTCGACCTGACTGCCCGGGAGGAACGCCACGGCACCGGAGAGATCGACGGTGAAACCGCCCTTCACCCTGCCGAAGATGACGCCCTGGACCTTCTGGGCGTCCTGGAAGGACTTCTCCAGAAGCGTCCACGCTTCCTCGCGACGCGCCTTCTCGCGCGACAGCATGGCCTCGCCGTTCTTGTCCTCGAGACGCTCGACATAAACGTCGACGACGTCACCGATCTTCAGATCGGACGGTTGGCCCGGCGCCGCGAATTCCTTCAGGGCGACACGCCCCTCGGATTTCAGGCCCACGTCAATCAGGGCCATGTCGTTCTCGATCGAGACGACGGTGCCCTTGACCACGGTCCCTTCGAAGGCGGCGGTGTCGCCCAGGGACTCGGCAAGAAGCGCGGCGAAGTCCTCTCCCATGTGGGACGAGTCTCCGGTTTGGGTTGCAGTGAAGGTTTCAGCCATGGATTCGGTCGGTTTCTCCAATAGATGACCCACCGCTGTGCCCGACGTTCGGGCATGCAGCGGGAAATCCCGTGTGATGTGTCGGGCCCTGTGCCGTACGCGACGACCAAAGCGAAGTCCGTCGATTGTTCACCGACAACGATCGCCCCCGGTTACGGCTTCGATATGGCGAAGGGCAGCTTCAAAAGCCGCATCGGCATCGAGAGCGGTCGTATCCAGTACGAAAGCATCTGCCGCCCGCTTCAACGGTGCAGCTTCACGCTCGCTATCTCTCTGGTCGCGCGCAATGACATCAGCCAAAACGCGCGCATATATACTAGGCACGCCACGGCCTAGCAACTCCTTATGGCGGCGACGCGCCCTCTCTTCGGGCGACGCGGTCACGAATATCTTCACGCGGGCGTCCGGACACACGACGGTGCCGATGTCCCGTCCGTCCATGACGACGCCGGACTTGCCCGCCGGCGGCGCCGCCGCGAAGCCACGCTGGAAGGCCAGCAAGGCATCGCGCACGGCCGGTACGGCCGCCACCCGGGAGGCTGCTTCGCCGACCCGCTCGTCGCGCAGATCCGCGTGGCCGAGGTCGTCGACGCCGATGCGACGGGCGGCATCGGCGGCGGCCACGGCATCGGAGGGATCGGCCGCCTCCGCCAGCACCCGCCGGCCGACGGCGCGATAGAGGAGGCCTGTGTCGAGGTAGGCCAGCGCCAGCGTTTCCGCCAGCCGGCGCGACAGCGTCCCTTTTCCGGCGGCGGCCGGTCCGTCGACGGCGATCACCAGCGGCACAGACGCCGCCGTCGTCGGGCGGGACGCCATCGTCAGGCGGCCGGGCCGATGACGGTGCCCAGTCGGGTCATCAGCGAGACGAACCCCGGAAAGCTGGTGGCGATCGGTGCCGCATCGTCGACCCGCACGGGCGTATCGCTGGCGCAGCCGAGCACCAGAAAGGCCATGGCGATGCGATGGTCGAGTTGCGTCGCGATCTTCGCGCCGCCCCGCACGCGGCGCCCGCCGACGACGGTCATGTCGTCGCGGCCGGCCTGCACTTCCACGCCGCAGGCCGCGAGGCCGTCGGAGGTGGCGCCCAGGCGGTCGCTCTCCTTGACCCGCAGTTCGCCCAGCCCGCGCATCACGGTCGCCCCCTCGGCGAAGGCCGCCGCGACCGCCAGCACGGGATACTCGTCGATCATGCTCGGCGCACGGTCCGCAGGGACCTCCACCCCGTGGAGATCGCTCCCGCGTACCCGAAGATCGGCTACCGGCTCGCCGCCCTGCTCGCGTTCGTTCAGGAGGTCGATCCTGGCGCCCATCTCGAGCAGCGTCGTCAGCAGGCCGCTGCGGCCGGGGTTCATCCCGACATTCTCGATCAGGATGTCAGAGCCTCGGCGCAGCAGGGCGGCGACGATGGGAAACGCCGCCGAGGAGAAGTCGCCCGGCACATCGACGGCGGCACCGGCGAGTTCCGGCTGGCCCTCGACCGAGATGTGCCGCGTGGTGCCGTCGAGGACGACTTCGACTGTCCCGCCGAAGTGGCGAAGCATGCGCTCGGTATGGTCGCGCGTCGCTTCCGGCTCGATCACGGTCGTCCGCCCGGGGACGTTCAGCCCGGCGAGCAGGACCGCCGACTTGACCTGGGCCGACGCGACGGGCAGCGCGTAGACGACCGGCACCGGCTCTCGGGCACCGATCACGCAGAGCGGCATCCGCCCGCCTTCGCGGGCGAGGAACCGCGCGCCGAACTGCGTGAGCGGGCCGATGACGCGCTGCATCGGGCGCCGCCGCAGCGACCCGTCGCCGGTCATGAAGGTCGTGACCGGATGCGTCGCGACGACACCTGCGAGCAGCCGCGCGGCGGTGCCGGAATTGCCCATGTCGAGCACGTCGGCGGGCTCCGACAGCCCCCCGACGCCGCAGCCGTGAATGCGCCAGTTGCCCTCGCCCAGGCGCTCGACGCTCGCGCCCAGCGCCCGCAGCGCCGCAGCGGTGCGCAGCACGTCCTCGCCTTCGAGAAGGCCGGTGATCCGCGTCTCGCCGACCGCCAAGCCGCCGAGGATGACCGCACGATGGGAGATGGATTTGTCGCCCGGCACGGCCACCGCGCCCGACAGAGCCTCGCAGGCTGACGATTGCAGTGGCCCGCCGCCGGAGGCTCCGGCAACGGCTTCCGCCGCGCCCCTGGCGTCGGGCGCGCGCTTCTCGGTCATTCTCGCCACTCCAAATCCTTCGCGACGCACTACATAAGAGCGCGCAGCGTGCAGGAAACCCGTCGCACTTCGCGTTTCCTTTTGACAGGCTGCGGCGCATCTGGCAATTGCACGCGCCGCTCCCCGACGCGGTGCGGCACGAAGCGGAGAACGATAGTTGGCCAACCCGGAACTGGGTACGAAGCGGACCTGCCTGCAATGCGCGGCTCGCTTCTACGACCTCAACAACGCCGTCATCGTCTGCCCGAAGTGCGGTCACGAGCACACGGCGGAACTCTTCGCCCGTAACCGGCGGCTGCGCTCGACCGCGGCCGACGCCATGCCGAAGCCGAAGCGCGCGCCCGCGATCGCAGCGTCGCCCGAGGCCGCGGAGGTCGACCCCGAAATCGAGGTCGACGACGAGGACGAGGACGACGAGGCATTCGAGGACGCGGCCGACATCGGCGAGGACGACGACGACGTCGCCGAGGTCATCGACAAGGGCGACGATGACGACCCCGATCGCTGACGGGATCACATTTTAGGCCTTGCATTCGCACCGCACGGCCGTCTATCTCATGCCGCGGGCGAGACGCCGCCCGCACTCTGGGGCCATAGCTCAGTTGGGAGAGCGCTTGAATGGCATTCAAGAGGTCAGGGGTTCGACTCCCCTTGGCTCCACCAGACAAATCAAGGGCCTGGCCGGAAACGGCTAGGCCCTTGGCATTTCGGCGGCTCGGCATCAATGCTCCTCCCTTCCCCCTCAGTAGTAGAGTGTTGGACACGGCGGGTCGTGGATCGGAGGACGTCGCGTCTCCTGGCCGGCGCCCGGCGTGGACAGGTCTACCGAGTGGCAGGCCATGCGGTGCGGCGTCGCACGGGGCATGTTCTCTTGACACCTCGGGGGGGCCTCCGTAAGGTGCGCGCGCTTTCGGCGCGGGGCCTAGAGTTTTCAAGGGTTTCGGCAGGCGGCACCGATGTCTGAAGACCAGGGTCCGCCTTCATCGGATCGCTTCGCGGAACGGCTCAAGGCGGCGCAGGCGCGTCGGGAGGGTCCGCATTCGCATGTGGGCCCCGATCGTGCGCCGCGCGGGCGGGCTCTCGGGCTCGCTTTCCGGATCGGCGTGGAACTCGTGGCCGCGCTGATCGTCGGCATCGGGATCGGCTGGCTGCTCGACAGTTGGCTGGGAACGACGCCGTGGCTGTTCATACTGTTCTTCATGCTCGGCGCGGGCGCCGGCGTGATGAATGTCTGGCGGACCGTCGATAAAATCGGGCGCTCGTCCGGCGACGGATGAATTCGGGCCGGTCTCCGGCCTAACGATGCAAGAGGGTGGCGCAGGCGTGGCCGGACCGCTGGAACAGTTTCAGATCAAGCCGATCGTGCCCATCGAGGTCGCCGGTCTCGATCTGTCGTTCACGAATTCCGCGCTGTGGATGGCGATCGCCGTCGCCGGCGCGACGGCATTCATCGTCGGCGGCATGCAGCGCCGCGCCGCGGTCCCCGGCCGCTGGCAGGCCGCGACCGAGATGACCTACGAGTTCATCGCGCACATGGTGCGCGACAATGTGGGCAAGGAAGGCCGGAAGTATTTTCCGTTCGTCTTCAGCCTGTTCATGTTCGTGCTGTTCGGCAACCTGCTCGGCATGATCCCGTACAGCTTCACCTTCACCAGCCACATCATCGTGACGTTCGGCCTGGCGATGACGGTGTTCATCACCGTGACTGTCATCGGTCTGGCGCGGCACGGGCTGCACTTCTTCAGCCTGTTCATGCCCAAGGGCGTGCCCATGGCGCTGGCGCCGATCATCATACCGATCGAACTGATCTCCTACCTGTCGCGCCCGATCAGCCTCTCCGTGCGTCTGTTCGCCAACATGATGGCCGGACACACGATGCTGAAGGTGTTCGCGATGTTCACCGTGATGCTGGGCTTCCTCGGCATCGCGCCCCTGATCGTCAACGTGGCGCTCGCCGGCTTCGAATTCCTGGTGGCCGTGCTGCAGGCGTACGTCTTCACCATCCTCACCTGCCTCTACCTGCACGACGCGGTCCATCTG
>Ga0114916_1001496_pt1 | contig 13144 bp, 10 predicted proteins | sample MalvirAntarct_66_FD_83501 | JGI IMG/M metagenome (GOLD analysis project Ga0114916, IMG submission 83501) | Marine viral communities from the Global Malaspina Expedition - Malaspina viral metaG Antarct_66 | ecosystem: Environmental > Aquatic > Marine > Oceanic | place: West Anvers Island... | reverse complement strand
GGCAGCGATTGCCGAAGCGCGCGAATTGATTCGCACGGCGACGGCCCCGGGGGCTGCGGCGAATGCGGCAACCGCAGCCGGATACTGATGCGCTGAGGCAACACTATCGCAGGGCGGCACGGGGAAAGCCGTGTCACCCTGCGCGAAGACTACGGGATACCCCCGACTGCCCTTGCAAGTGCGAATACTTCTCAATAGCTGACCGGAGCAATTGAGACCTCTATCACTGCGAGATCCGGATGCCCCATCTTCACCGCCGCGCCGCCCTGCTTGCCGGGGCCGCCCTGCTCTTCCCCGCCGTGGCCCACGCCGACGACGACGCGCAGCCCGAGCGCAGTTACCTGCCGACCGATATCGTGGTCACGGGCAATGGCGAGTCGGACTACGGCACGCAGGACGGATCGAGCGCGACCAAGACCCCGACCCCGCTGATCGACGTACCGCAGGGCGTCAGCTATATCACCGAGGACCAGCTGGAAGACCAGTCGATCCGCCAGCTGAACGAAGCGCTGCGTTATGTCCCCGGCATCAGCATGGAGACCGGTGAAGGCCACCGCGACGAGGTGTTCATCCGCGGGCAGGAAAGCACCGCCGATTTCTACATCGACGGGCTGCGCGACGATGCGCAATACTACCGCTCGCTCTACAACATCGAACGCGTCGAAGTGCTTAAGGGCGCCAATGCGCTGATCTTCGGCCGCGGCGCCGGCGGTGGGGCGATCAACCGCGTCGCCAAGCGCGCGGAACTGAACGGCCAGGCAGTGTCGGGCGAAGCCAGCATCGACAGCTTCGGTGCCTTCGCGCTGCTGGCCGATGTCAACCAGCCGCTGTCCGGCAGCGCCGCGCTCCGGCTCAATGCCACCTATGAGGAATTCGACAGCCACCGCGACTTCTACGAAGGCCGCTTCTTCGGCATCTCGCCGACCCTGACGGCCGAGCTCGGCCCGCAGACCACGCTGGTCGCCAGCTACACCTATGACGACGACCGCCGCGTGACCGATCGGGGCGTGCCCTCGGTCGCCGGGACCGGCCCGCTGCGCGGCTACGACGAAACCTTCTTCGGCGATCCCGGCTTCAACCAGGCCGAAGCGCAAGTGCATATAGGCCGCGTCCGGATCGAACACGAATTCGGCGGCGGGCTCAGCGCCAATGGCACGATCCAGTATGCCGATTACGACAAGGTCTATGCGAACATCCTGCCGAGCGGGCTCGACAGCACGGCCGATACCGTCTTCCTCGGCGGCTATCGGGACTATACCGACCGTGAAAACTGGATCGGCCAGGGCAACCTGGTCTGGCAGGCGGGCGGGAATACGCTTGAATCCACGCTGCTGCTGGGTTTCGAGGTCAGCCGGCAGGACACGCGCAACGGACGCGATACGGTCAGCTTCACCCGTGCCCCTGGAACCGACGGGCTGGCTCCGAACGAGACGCCCCTTGGCGAGACGATCTTCATCCCGCCCTACACGCTCGACGCAGGTGCGCGGCTGCGCGATTCGCAGCTGGAAACACTGAGTTTCTATTTGCAGGAGCAGCTCCAGATCGGTGACCACGTCGAACTGGTCGGCGGTCTTCGGTGGGACCGTTTCGACCTCGACACGCTCGATCTGGTGGGCGGCGTTGCGGGTGACCGGGTGGACGAAAAGGTCAGCCCGCGCTTCGGCGTGATCGTGAAGCCCAACCGCGACCTGTCGATCTACGCTTCCTATGCGGAAAGCTTCCTGCCGCAAGCGGGCGACCAGTTCCTCGTGCTCAGCCCGACCTCGGCGCAGTTCGAACCGGAAAAGTTCACCAATTACGAACTGGGCGTGAAATGGGCGCCGCTGGCAAAGGTCCTGGTGACTGCCGCGGTGTTCCGCCTCGACCGCAGCAAGACCCCCTTCACCGACAACACCGGCGTAACCACCCTGACCGGTGAAAGCCGCGTCGAAGGGTTCGAGATCGGCGCGGTGGGCGAAATCACCGACTTCTGGAAAGCCAATATCGGCTACACCCATCTCGACGGCGAACTGCGCACGGCGAGCAGCTTCGGCCCCGCGGGCCAGCGCCTGCAGCAGACGCCCAAGCACCAGATCGCCGCGTGGAACCGCTTCGATGTTACCGAACAACTCGGTTTCGGCTTCGGTGTGATCCACCAGTCCGACCAGTTCGCGAGTTTCTCGAACACGGTCGAACTGCCGAGCTACTGGCGGGTCGATGCTGCGGCGTTCTACACGGTCAGCGATCGTCTGAGCCTGCAGCTCAACATCGAGAACCTGTTCGACGAAACCTATTACCCGAGCGCGCACGGCAACAACAACATCCAGCCCGCCGAACCCTTCAGCGCGCGGATCGGCGTGCGCTTCGCGCTCTAGTCGCGCGTCGCCGGGGCGCTGATCGCGGGAACTTCCCGCGCGGCGTCCCGGGCATCGATGCCGGGCGCGGGCGCGGCGCTGATCGTCTCCGCCCGCCGGGCCACCCGGCCGGCCCGCTCGATCGCGCGAACCAGCCGCGGATAGACCCCGCAGCGGCACAGATTGGGGATGGCCGCCTTTATTTCCGCTTCGCTCGGCGCGGCGGTCTTGGCCAGCAGCGCGCTGGCGGCCATCGCGATGCCGGGCGTGCAATAACCGCACTGGATCGCCTGCTCGGCCACCAGCGCCTGCTGCACCGGATGCGACCGGTCACGGCTGAGCCCCTCGATCGTGGTGATGAACCGCCCTTCGGCCTCGGAAATGGTGATCAGGCACGATCGCAGCGCCTCGCCATCGACATGCACCATGCAGGCGCCGCAATCCCCCTCGCCGCAGCCATATTTGGTGCCGGTCAGATTGGCCGCATCGCGCAAAGCCCACAACAGGGGGGTATCGGGATCCATCAGGAAGCGCATCGGCTTCCCGTTCACGGTCATGCTGGTCATGCGCGGCGCGGCCTAGTGGAACCTCAGTGCTTCCAGCTGTCGTCGATCTTCGACACGCGGCGCTTCCACGCTTCGAAGTCGAACACGCCCGCGCCGCCCTGCGATTGCATCACCGACAGATCGCGCTGGTGCACATCGACGACTTCCTGCGAGATGACATTAGCTTCACCCTGGCTCAGCGTGGCAACCTGGATTTCGCAGGCGCGTTGCAACGCCCACATTTTCACGAACATCCCCTGGATGGTCTTGTCCATGACCACCGGCCCGTGATTGCGCAGCATCAGGATCGAATTGTTGCCGAGGTTCTGGACCAGCCGTTCGCCTTCCTCGGCGCGAACGGTGACGCCTTCGAAATCGTGATAGCCGATCTGCCCCTGGAAATTGCAGGCATAGAAATTGGTCGGCAGCAATCCATCCTTGTGGCTGCACACCGCCATCGTCGCGGTGGTGTGGACATGACAGATCGCATTGGCCCGCGCGCCCAGCTTCTCGTGGAAATAGGCATGCTGCGTAAAGCCCGCCTTGTTGACCATGTATTGCGACGGGCCGACATTGTTGCCCTCGACATCGATCTTGACCAGGTTCGACGCGGTAACTTCGTCATAGAGCAGGCCGAAGGGGTTGATGAGGAAGACGTTTTCCTCACCCGGGACGGCAACCGAGATATGGTTGTAGATGCTCTCGCCCCAGCCGAGGTGATCGAAGATGCGGTAACAGGCCGCCAGGTCCTGCCGCGCCTGCCATTCGGCATCGCTGCATTCGAAATCGCGGGTTTTTATCTGGGTGGCCATGGCTCGCTCTCTCCGTAAGCGGTTTCGTTTGAAGACCTGTATCGCACGCCCGAAGGCTTCTTCGCAAGCGCCCGAAGGCTTCTACGCGAGCGGGAAGAGTTCGCGCTAGGCAAGCGCGCGAGCGGGCGCTAACGCCCGCAGCGATGAGCGAGATGGCCAAATTAGCCAGCGGCAGTATCCGCGGCCATCTGGTGGGACAGACGCTGCCGATGGTCTTCGGCGTTGCGGCGATCATGTCGGTCGGCCTGATCGACGCCTATTTCATCGGCCAGCTCGGCGCGCAGGAACTCGCTGCGGTGAGTTTCATCTTCCCGATCACCATCGCGCTTTCGAGCCTCGGCGTCGGGGTCATGGTCGGCATCAATTCGGTGATCGCGCGCGCACTTGGCGAAGGCGATGCCGAACGCGCCGGCCGGCGGGCCAATTTCGGCGCGGTGTTCGCGCTTGCGACCGGGGTGGCGCTGGGCGCGATCCTTTACCTGCTGCTCGATCCGCTGTTCCGGCTGATGCAGGCATCCGACGAATTGCTGCCGCTGATCGGCGAATACATGCGCCCCTATGCGCTCGGCCTGCCGGTCATGCTGCTCCAGATGGGGCTGAACGGCGTGCTGCGCGGCCAGGGCGAGGCGCGCAAGACCAGCTACGTTTCGCTGACCTATTCGGTGGCCAACTGGGCGCTCGACCCGATCCTGATAACGGGCGCTTTCGGGATCGGGGGCTTCGGCGTGGTGGGCGCGGCCTATGCGACGATCGCCGGGTTCTTCATCGCGATCCTTGTCGCCCTGTGGCTGATCAAGGGCGCGCGCCTGCAGATCAACCCCGCAGCGATCCGCGACTGCAACGTCGCGGAATCGAGCAAGGCCATCCTCTCGGTGGCCGGTCCGGCGGCGTTTTCCAACGCGATCAACCCGATCGGCCTCTCGGTACTCACCGCGCTGCTGGCCAGTCAGGGCGAGGCTGCAGTCGCCGGGTTCGGCGCGGCAGGGCGGTTGCAAAGCTTCGCAGTGGTGCCGCTGTTGGCGCTGTCGGGATCGATCGGGGCGATCGTCGGGCAGAACTGGGGCGCAGGGCACGCCGACCGCGCGCGCCGCGCCATGTGGTGGTCGGGCCTGTTCTGCGTCGGCTACGGCCTCGCCATCGCCGTGGTGCTGTTCTTCACCGGCGACTGGTTCGCGGATATCTTCACCGACGATCCGGCCGTGATCGAGGAGTTCTCGCGCTATCTGGCGATTTCGGTATGGGGCTATGCCGGCTTCGGCCTGCTGATCGTGGCCAATGGCGCGCTCAATGCGGTCGACAAGGCTGGACTTGCGCTGGCGCAAAGCGCGGCGCGGGTCTTCCTGGTCATGCTGCCGTTCGGCTGGGTGCTGCGTTCCGGCTGGGGTTCCTCGGCGATCTACGCAGCGGAGCTGGTCGCCAATCTCGCCGGCGGCGCGCTGGCCGCTTTCATCGTCTGGCGCGTGCTGCGGGCAGGCCCCGATCGAGGGCGTCAGGCTCAAACCAATACTTAACCATCATGGTCCATAGCCCTTCCGATCGTACGAGGGGCAATGATACATGGATGACCTGCTGGCGGACTTCGTCGCCGAAACTCGCGAGATGCTGGAAGCCAGCAGCGGCGAAATCGTCGCGTGGGAAGCCGATCCGTCCGATACGGCGCGGCTCGATACCATTTTTCGTTTCGTCCACACGGTTAAGGGAAACTGCGGCTTCTTCGACTTCCCGCAGCTCGAGAAGCTCAGCCATGCGGCGGAGGATGCCCTGTCCGAATGCCGCAGCGGACGCCGCGAACCCGACCGTGCGCTGGTATCGGCAGTGCTCGCGATAATCGACCGGATCGGCGTGATGACCGATTCGATCGAAGCCGGCGAGGAATGTTCAGCCGATGGCGACGATGACTTGATCGCCGCGCTGCAACCCGGCGAGATCACCAGCGTCGTCGGCGAACCCAAGGCCGCGGCGCCGCAGCAGGCGGAACCCGCCGACGGCGAAGACGATGCCGCGCCCAAGGCCGCGCGCAGCAATGGCGTCCAGCGGTCGATCCGCCTGCCGACCGAATTGCTCGACGAGGTGATGAAGGGCGTGTCGGACATGGTCCTGGCGCGCAACGATCTGGCGCGCCGCCTGCGCGAGGCGGGCGAGCAACCGACGATCGACGGCCCCTTCGACCGGCTCAGCGCGATCCTCGCCGATGTTCGCAATGCAATCACCCGCATGCGCATGCAGCGGCTTGAACACCTGTTCGGCTCGCTCCCACGGCTGGTCCGCGATCTCTCGAACGAGCTGGGCAAGCAGGTCATGGTCGATTTCGAAGGCGGCGAAGTGGAGCTCGACCGCGAAATGGTCGAAATGGTCCGCGATCCGCTGACGCACATCATCCGCAACGCGATCGACCACGGGCTCGAAGGGCCGGGCGAACGCATCAAGGCCGACAAGCGCGAGATCGGCCTGCTCAAATTCGCCGCACGCCAGTCGGGCAACCGGATCACGCTGACGATCAGCGACGACGGTCGCGGCATCAATATCGAACGCCTGGCGGCAAAGGCTGTCGCGGCAGGCATCTACAGCCAGGCCGAAGTCGACGCCATGTCGCAGCGGCGCAAGCATTACCTGATCTTCGAACCCGGCCTGTCGACGGCCGACGAGGTCAGTTCGGTGTCGGGCCGGGGCGTGGGAATGGACGTCGTGCGCGCAAACATCGAACGCGTGGGCGGGTCGATCGACGTCGCCAGCAAACCCGGCGAGGGCACGAGCTTCTATCTCAAGCTTCCGCTCACGCTCAGTATCATCGCCGCGCTGACCGTGGGCAGCGACGGGCAACGCTACGCCATTCCGCGCAGCTATGTCGAAGAGATCGTGTTCGGGTCGAGCGACCATATCGACTTCGCCGAAGCGGGCGATCGCCGTCTCATCACCTTCCGCGGGAAACGCGTGCCCTGCCTTTCGCTGGCCGAGATCCTCGGCACCCAGGCCGGCGATGCAATGGACTGGGAAGCCAGCACGCTGGTGCTGGTGCGCCTTGCCAGCGACGATATCTTCGCGCTCGCCGTTGACCGGGTCTACGATCACGAAGACGTGGTGGTCAAACCGATCGCCCCGGCGATCATGGACACCGGGCTCTATGCTGGCACCACCCTGCTCGACGATGGCCGCCCGATGATGCTGCTCGACCTGCCCAGCATCGCGCAGAAGCACGAGCTCGTGAACGAGATGCGCAGCGCCACCCGCGTGCCCGAGGAAGAGACGACCGAGCAGCGCAAGGCCCAGCCGATCATGCTCTTCACCGGGCTCGACGGTCGCCGGCGCGCCGTACGGCTCGAACTGGTCCGCCGCATCGACACCATCGCCCGCGCGGCGATCGATATCGAGGGCTCGCGTGTGCAGGCGGTCATCGACGGCGCGATCTACCCGCTTGCCGGCCTCGAACATGGTGAACTCACCGCGGACAGGTGCCGCCTGCTGCGCCTGTCCGATGGCGACAGCGAAATCGTCTACGCGGTCCGCGAGGTTCTCGATGCTGCCGAACTCGAGGGCGAGGTCATCCCATCGGATGCCGATGCCATGATCGAAGGCGTCGCGCTGATCGACGAGCGGCCCGTGCCGGTCATCGACGGCCATGCGCTGTTCGCGCGCCACAGCGGGGGCCAGCGCAAGGCCCCGCCCCTGTCGTGCCGCCTGCCCGCAGACAGCGACTGGGCGCGCACCATACTCGAGCCGCTGGTCGAAGCCGCTGGCTATCGCATTGCCGGTGACGGGGATGAAGAAAGCGACGTCGCGATCGAGCTGGCCGAAGCCCCGGCGGTGGCCGCGGGACCGGCGCGGCGCGTCATCCGCCTGCGCCACGAACCCGATGCACCCGGCGACGGGGCGGACAGTATCTACCGCTATGATCGCGAAGCGCTCTTGAACGCGCTCAAACGAGCCCGGATGGGAGAAACAGCATGAACGACCTGCTGCTCATGTGCATAGTCGCGGGGCGCCCGGCGGCGATCCCCGCGATACGCGTCCAGTCGGTCATCGAGATCGAGGACATCACGCCGATTCCCGGGGCCCCCGCTTTCATCCGCGGCCTGACCGCGCTGCGGAGCCAGGCGTTGACCGTGATCGATTGCTCTGTCGCGCTGGGTTTCGAAACCGCCCAGGCGCCGCCCGACCAGCGGGCCGCGGTCGTCGAGATCGACGGCCATCTCTATGCCCTGCTGGTCGATGCTGCCTACGATGTCGGCGAAGCGCTGAGCAATCCGATCGAGGTGCCCGGCGGGTTCGGCGCCGGGTGGCAGGCGGCAACGCGCGGCATGGTCGAAACCGATGGCGGTCCCACGCTGCTGATCGATGTCGAAGCGCTCGTGTCCGGCCCGGTTTCGCAGGCGGCTTAAGCGATTGGTTACCCTCGGCCGCTACGGATGGCTGGCAAACACCAGAGGTCATTGAAATGAAATCCTGCCTAATCGTCGATGATTCGCGCGTCATCCGCAAGGTTTCGAGGCATATCCTCGAGACGCTCGGCTTCCAGGTCGAGGAAGCCGAAAACGGTCAGGAGGGACTAGACAAGTGTGCCGAGAGCATGCCCGACGTCGTCCTGCTCGATTGGAACATGCCGGTCATGACGGGCATCGAATTCATCACCCAGCTGCGCCAGCGCGAGGGGGGCGACAAGCCCAAGGTCGTGTTCTGCACCACGGAAAACGATGTCGCGCACATTCGCGAGGCGATCAATGCCGGGGCCGACGAATATGTCATGAAACCGTTCGATCACGAGACGCTGCAGATCAAGCTCCAGCTTGTCGGCATGGCCTGAAGGATCTGACATGGGCGCGCCCCTCCGTTCCGAAATACTGAAACCAGCCGGCACCGGGGGATTCTGCCCCGATCCGGTTCGCGTGATGATCGTCGATGATTCGCTGACCGTGCGCACGGTGTTCTCGCGCATGATCAAGCAGGAACGCGACATGTCGATCCTGGCGACTGCGAACAGCGCCGAGAGCGGCCTCGCGGAACTCGCCAAGGCCGCACCCGACGTGATGCTGCTCGATCTGGAAATGCCCGGCATGGGCGGGCTCGAGGCGTTGCCCCGGATCATGCAGGCGGCTCCGCAAACCAAGGTGCTGGTGATCTCCTCGCTGACGGCCGATGGCGCCGAGGCAACCGTCAAGGCGCTGTCGCTGGGCGCGGCGGACACCATGCTCAAGCCCCGCCCGGGCGGGTTCAACGAGGACTACAAGTCGAGCCTGCTGGGCAAGATCCGCGCACTCAAGGGCCCTTCGGCCAGCGACGCAGCGGCTGCCGCGGACGGCGTCGCCGCGCCTGCCGAGGTGCAGCGCGTCGGCAAACCGCCGCAGATCGTCGCCATCGGCGCCTCGACCGGCGGCATCCATGCATTGAACCTGTTCCTGCGGCAGGTCCCGAAGAATTTCGACCTGCCGATCCTGGTTACGCAGCACCTTCCGCCCAGCTTCATTCCCGTATTCGCGCAGCAGATGGAAATGGCCGCCGAACGCCCGACGATCCTCGCCGACGAAGGGACGATGATCGAGCGCGGGAAGATCTACATCGCGCCTGGCCACGGACATCTGGTGGTCCGCAAGTCGGGCGGCCGCCGGGTTCTCGGCCTGGCCTATCATCCGGTGAAGAGCGGCTGCATGCCCTCGGTCGATCCGATGTTCGAAACACTGGCCGAAGTGTATGACGGCCATGTCGCCGGGGTCCTGCTTTCGGGGATGGGCCGCGACGGCACCGACGGCGCCCATTCGCTGCTGGCCGCCGGCGGCACCATGTATGCGCAGAATGCGGAAACCTGCGCGGTGTGGGGCATGCCGCGCGCGGTCACCGAAATGGGCCTGGCTGCTGCGGTCCTGCCGCCCGCCGAATTGGCCGACGCCTTGCTGGCCAATGCGGGAGCCGATGCATGGCGGTAGACGATGCTTCGCACCGCATCATCGGCGACCTGCTTGCACAGCGTACGGGACAGCAACTGACGGAAGGACGCCGCTGGCGGGTTTCCAGTGCATTGGCTGGCCTGTTCCGCGAATGCGGGATCGAGAATGTCGACCAGCTGGCGTGCATGCTCGAGCGACCCGGCGAACAGCAGCTGGCAACCCGCGTGGTCGAGGCCCTGCTGAACAACGAAACCTATTTCTTCCGCGACAACGCTTATTTTTCCGTCCTCGCCAACCAGGTCCTGCCCGATCTTGCGCAGAAACGGGCCGCCACCAAACGGCTGTCGATCTGGTCGGCCGGTTGCTCGACCGGCCAGGAAGCGCTGAGCCTGGCAATGATCTTCGCCGAACAGCCGGGGCGGTGGAAGGACTGGACGATCGAAATTCTCGGAACCGACGTTTCGAACAAGGCAATCGCGACGGCGCGCAGCGGGCAGTATACGCAGTTCGAGATCCAGCGCGGGATCAGCGTCGCGCAGATGCTGAACTTCTTCACCGACTGCGACGGCCACTGGCAGGCCGCCGACAGGATCCGTTCGATGACGCGCTTCCAGCAGCACAATATCCTCGATTATCCGCCGTCCCCCGGACGGTTCGATCTGGTGATGTGCCGCAATGTGCTGCTGTATTTCGATCCGGAAACGCGCGCCGCCGCGTTCGACCGGCTCGCGGGCGGGATTGCCCGCGATGGCTGGCTGATGCTCGGTGCGGGCGAGACCGTGGTGGGCCAGACCGAACGGTTCAAGCCCGCCGCTTTCGGCTCGTCGCTTTACAGTCCGGTCTATGAGGACCTCGCCGCGGCTAACCGGCCGCCGCTGCGCGCCGCGGTCTCCTGAGCCGCCGCCGACGCCGACCCAAAGGGTAAACCGACCATTTACGCTTCCTTAGCGAATACCGCGTAAACCCTTAGGGTAAGACGAGAAAAGGCGCGATTCAGGGATGATGAGCAGTTCGTACGGGTATCGCGAAAGCGAAAGCGCATGGGCGATCGTCTTTGGTCCCATGGCTGTGCTCGCTACGATTTTCGCGCTGACGTGGTCGACCACGATCGCCAATCGCTATCTCGGCTTTTCCTCGCCCTCCACCATTCTTTCGATGGGTGCGCTGGCCTTCGGCCTGGCCACCGTCGTGTGCGCCTATGTCGGACGGCGGCACCTGCGCCGGGTGGAGCATCTCTCGCGTAGCGACAGCCTGACCCGTCTGCCCAATCGCCGCGCGCTGCACTTCGATATCCAGCGCGAATACCGGCAGGGCCACGAAGTCGCGCTGGCGATGATCGACCTCGACGGCTTCAAGCTGATCAACGACCATTACGGCCATTTCGTCGGCGACGCGGCGATCCGCGAATGCGCCCGCATCTTCGGCGACATCTCGGATGGCGAAGCCGGCATCTACCGGCTGGGCGGTGACGAATACGCCATGATGATCGGCGGTCCGGTGGCCGGGACACTGCTCGAAGGCCTGTGCCGACGCATCATCGAACGGCTGGCCAAGCCGATCCATGTCGAAGACCGGCGCCTGACCCTGGGCGCGTCCATCGGCTTGGCGCGCAGCACCACGCAGGACTTCGTCCCTTCCTCCGAATTGCTGCGCCGCGCGGATATTGCGATGTATGCGGCGAAGCGCGGCGGCAAGATGCGCTGCACCTGGTTCAGTTCGGCGCTCGACCGCAGCCGCGAAAAACTGCAGGAAATGGACGACGAGTTGCGGCGATCTCTGGCTGAAGGGCAGTTCCGCCTGCACTACCAGCCGCTGGTCGATTCCAGCACCCGGACGATCAATGCGGTCGAATGCCTGCTGCGCTGGGAACGGCCCGATGGCGCATGCATCGGGCCCAGCACCTTCATCCCGGTCGCCGAAGAAAGCGGGCTGATCAATGCGATCGGCCTGTGGGTCTTGCGCCAGGCCTGCCGCGACGCGTTGCAGTGGGGCGATATCGCGCTGTCGGTCAACATCTCGGCGGCGCAGCTGCGCAATCCCGAATTTCCCATCCAGCTTGGCCATATCCTCGAAGAAACCGGCTTCGATCCAGAGCGTCTCGAACTCGAGATTACCGAAACCTGTCTCGTGCTCGATCCGGTGGTGGCGGAGCGCAGCCTGTCGGTCGTGCGCAGCTTCGGGGTCAAGATCTCGCTCGACGATTTCGGTACCGGCTATGCATCGATCGGCTTCCTGCGCCAGTTCCGCTTCGAAAAGCTCAAGCTCGACCGCAGCCTGGTGGTCCAGGCTAGCGAAGACGACGGCAGCCGCGCAATGATGCTGTCGAGCATCACCGTCGCCCGCGCGATGAAAATGAGCGTCGCGGCCGAAGGCGTCGAAACCGAAGAACAAGCAGCCATGGTTCGCGCCGCCGGGTGCGATCAGATCCAGGGCTGGCTCTATTTCAAAGCCATGCCGCCCGAAGAAATCGGCCAGTATCTAGGCAAGCCCGTCGGGCTGCGCCGGTCGAAGGCCAACAGGAAAGAACAGATTGCATGAGTGCGTTGCAGGATATGGTTGGCGGCATGGTTGCCGAGGGCGAGGCTTCGCCCACCCAGCGGCCGCAGGAATATACCGGGGCCCCGCACTACCGCGGCGCCGCTCATGAACAGCCGGACCATACGGATTCGAGCGGTCTGAACGGCTGGCTCGCCGACAAGTCGGTCGGGGAGAAACTGCGCGCCATCTCGGCGGCCAATATCGCCGTTGTCCTGCTTTGCCTGTTTGCCACATGCCTCGGCGGCTTCTTCGCTTTGCAGGCGCGCTCCGAACGCATGGCGATTTCCGCCGCTTCCGTAATGGCCGAACGGATGGTCGCCGATATCAACGAGGGCCGGCTGTTCGTCCAGCGTTATGCCGTTTCGGGCGACGGCAACGACCTGGTCGCCGCCAAGGCGGCCTTCGATCAGACCGATCGCAATCTCGCCCGCGTCGAAGCCCGTGCAGCCGAAGTCGCACCGCAGGTCCTCCCGCAGATCGAACAGCTCGACACGAGACTTGCGGCGCTGCGTACGCGCGTGGTTGCCGCACAGAATTCGCGCGGGACGCAGGGCCAGTGGCAGGAATTTTCGGACAGCGTCTATGGCGAAAGCCAGGAGGTCGTCGACCTCGCCATAACGGCGCGCGAAAGCATCGAAGCCGCAGGCGAGACGTCGGATGCAGCGTCGCAGACGCTGATCGGGTGGCTGTTCGCGTCGTTCTTCGGCGTGGCGGTCATCGGTCTGGGGATTGCCTGGCTGAGCGCGCGTTACATCGGGCGCGACGTATCGGGCACACTGCGCCGGATGACGCATGTCGCATCGCGGCTAGCCGATGGCGAGAAGGACATTCACATTCCCGCAACCGAGCGCCGCGACGAGATCGGCGACCTTGCCCGCGCCCTCGAAGTCTTCCTGCAGGCTGCTTGGGAAGTCGAGCGGATGGCGCAGGAACGCGAAGCGCTGCGCAACGAGCGCGGCGCGGAAATGGTCCGCTTCGCCGAGCGGTTCGAAACCACCGTGGGCGAAGTGGTCAACGGCGTCGCCACCGCTTCCGCGCAG
>Ga0114916_1001490_pt1 | contig 13194 bp, 12 predicted proteins | sample MalvirAntarct_66_FD_83501 | JGI IMG/M metagenome (GOLD analysis project Ga0114916, IMG submission 83501) | Marine viral communities from the Global Malaspina Expedition - Malaspina viral metaG Antarct_66 | ecosystem: Environmental > Aquatic > Marine > Oceanic | place: West Anvers Island... | reverse complement strand
TTGTTAAATGAGAGTTTTAAACCTTGAAAATGACTAACTTTGATATTTCAAATACAAGATTAATGAGTGAACCAAAGATGAGAGTTAATAAGAAATTAATTATTGTAATGTTATTAGTGCTTTTCACAGCGTTAGCATGTAATAATAATCAAATAGAAGGTCAGAATAATATTGATGAACTAAAGACAAAAGAAGGTAAAAGGAAGTTTAAAAACTATATTAGGCCTATTGTGATAGATACTGCTGTTTTCTACTATGAAGGAGAGAAATCTCATGAAAAGCAATATCATATAAATGCTTATAGCGAAATAGATACGGCTAACATAGAATTCTACACTAATTGGTACGATAGTATACTTACTGATTTCAAAGGTGGTAGAGAAAGTATTGTTTATTTCTTTGATAACAAGCAAGGCACTCCCAAAATATCTTTTCCCGCACTCGTATCAGATAAAGCTTATGAAGAACATTGCTTTCTTTTAATTAAATATGAAAGGGGCGCTTTAAAACATTATTGGGACCCTTTTAAATAAAAGTTATAAGATGCAAAGCAGTAGCTCCGTTGCTGTGTTTATTTACTTTGCACTTATTTCTAACAGAACTCTAGGAATCATTTAAATCAAAATGTCCAAAAGTCCACTTTTATTTCAATCCAAGTCCACTTTGCAAAATCCCACCTTAAACCAAAAAACCCTCAACAGCAGTGCTGTCAAGGGTTTTGGAGAGTGGTGATGGATGGGAATCCCTGCCTGCTTGACGCAGTCAGGCAGGGAACCGCCGACACAAGGATTTTCAGCCTTTAAAGATTCGTTTGAGAAGAGACTTTTTTCCGGAAGAAGACTTATAATACTTTTCCTTTTTCCTCGCCAATTTAACGTTACCAACATATTCTTGATAAATCAACTCCCATGGAATATGCCCCTTGGTGAATTTGGACTTTCCACGATTATGTTCCTTTAGCCTGGCATTAATGTCTTGTGCAATGCCTACATAATAAATACCGCTTTTCTCACTTTGTAATAAATAGACACTAAAGTCTTCAGTAGATTTCATTTGATTAGGTTTTAAGATTACTCTTGTTAAGTTACTAAAAAAAGTTAGAACTTTCGCTCTAACTTTTATTTTATTGGTGATGCCTGCTCAACCAAATGGAGGATGGACGCAGGCCTGACCGAACGTCAGTCAGACAGGGAACCACCGACACAAGGATTTTCAGAAACAAAAAAAAGTGAGAACTTTCGCTCTCACTTATATTCCAGTGGTGATGGACGGAATCCCTGCCTGACTGCGTCAAGCAGGCAGGGAACCGCCGACACAAGGATTTTCAGTATTCATAAATATTAAAAACAAAAAAAGTGAGAACTTCTGTCCTCACTTTTATCAGTGGTGATGGACGGAATCGAACCGCCGACACAAGGATTTTCAGTCCTTTGCTCTACCAACTGAGCTACATCACCTTTTTAAATGCTTCACAATTTAATTGCGATGTTTCCGTTTAGGTGGGGGCAAAGATAGAAACTAATTTTATTTGAGCTATAAGTTTTTGAAAAAAAATAAAAATTCTTCTGTTAACTTTGCAGAATGGATATGAAGGATAAGGAATACTATGTCGTAGATGCGGGGAACTCCAGAACCAAAGTTGCTCATTACTATAATGATGAGTTGCGCGGAGTTCAGGTTTTTGCTGATTCAGATGAATTAGAATTGCATCAGGAGCTAAAAAGAATAAATTCCAATCAATCCATTCTTTCAAGTGTTTTAAGCGAAGAAAAGAAAAAAAAGGTGATAGAAATCCTTAAGCCCAATATAGTATTGTCCGAAAAAACAAAATTGCCTATTTCCTTAGAAAATTATAAAACGCCTCAAACATTAGGTGCGGATCGTATAGCAAATGTCGTAGCAGGTTATTCGCTTTCCAATCAAAAAAATACCTTAGTAGTAGATATTGGAACGTGTGTTAAATTTGACTTTATTGATGCTAAAGGAAATTATCAGGGAGGATCAATCGCGCCTGGTATGATGATGCGTTTCAAAGCAATGCACGATTATACAGGTCAACTTCCGCTAATAGATTCTCCTAAAGAGGCAAATTTAATTGGTCAGTCTACTTTTGAATCAATGAATACCGGAGTGATGATCGGAATGAAGGCTGAAATCGACGGAATGATAGCACTTTACAGTCAAAAATATACACCATTAACAATTTTTTTGACAGGTGGAGACCATAAAAGGTTTGATAAAGGATTAAAAAATAGCATCTTTGCCGAGAATAATTTAACCCTGCATGGGTTGTACTTAATTTTAAAGCATAATGTATAGTAAATTATTGGTGGTTTTATTTTTGTTAAGCTGCACTTTTCTTCGTGCTCAGGTAAGCACCAATAGTCCTTATTCATCTCAAGGGATAGGGGATGTTAGTTTTTATGGTAATGCCTTTATGTCCGGTTTAGGTGGCGCTTCTACTGCTCTTATCGACTCAAGTCAAACGAACTTGTTTAATCCATCTTCTTATTCGCACATGGCACAGCAACTTCCTATGTTTTCTGTAGGAGTTATGAATAGACAAAATCGATTTTCCTCAAACGGTAGGGAAACACAAGGCAGTTTTACTGGAATTACACATATGGCACTTGTGGTTCCTTTTGCAAATAGATTTGGTCTTGCTTTTGGACTGAAGCCTTATAGTAGAACTGGATATGAAATAAATAATGCTGAAGTAATAAACGGTGATAGTATTTTTTATGATTACGAAGGAAGTGGCGAGATACAGGAGTTTCTTTTAGGTTTTTCGGCAAAAATCATCAACAAAAGAAATCATTCTTTCACCATAGGGGTTAATGGTAAACACTATTTTGGAAGGTTGGATAACACTAGGAAGACTTACTTGAAGGATAATACTTTTGGTCAAATTGGTGGAATGGACCAACGTTTTATGCGTGCTCGAGCATTGGGGTATGAAGTAGGCGCTAATTACCGGTACAACCCGAATAAAAAACATTATTTTACACTAGGTTTAACTTTCAGACCTCAACAAAATCTCAATTTTACACAATCGAAATCGCGAATATTTTTCTTTGGATTGACAAATACCTCTGATTACGATACCATTATACACCCTGTTGATGTAGAGGGGTATGTGACTTCTCCGGATAGATTTAGTGCAGGTTTGACGTATGAATTTTTACCAGTGAAGGATACTTCATCTCGTAATTCAAAATTGCCGAAATTGCTTTTTACTGGAGAGTACACACTAGAAAACTGGTCTAATTACAGGGAGTCTTTTGGAGTTACCACTACAAGTCCGAACTTCATGAATTCAAGTTCTATTCGCTTAGGATTAGAATTTACACCGCACAGAAATGCATCTAATAGATCAGCTTATGTTAAGTTTTATGATATGTTTAGTTATCGATTAGGAGCATATTCCGTCAACACACCTTATTCAGTTGATGGAATACAACTCGTTGATAAAGGCGTTTCTTTTGGAATTGGTGTTCCCATAGTAATAAATAGAGCAGTCTCAACTGTAAATATTTCAGCTAATTATGGAGTTCAAGACGGAAAGGGAAGCCCAAATGTTATAAAAGAAAATTATTATGGTTTTAACTTAGGCATAAATATTGCTCCTAGTTACGACAGATGGTTTAGAAAATATAAATTAGATTAAATAAATTAAAATGAAATTCGGAAAATTAATATTAGGAACACTTTTGTTTATTAGTTCAACCGCTATGGTTGCGCAAGAGGATGAATGTACACGATTCAAGGCGATTGCAGGTAATGCTTATAAGGTTAAAGATTATCCAAAAGTGACTACTGCTTACGTTAAAGCTTTAGAGAATTGTGAGTCACTTGAAATGGTGTTTTATAATCCTTTTATTTATTCGATTAAAAAAGCGATGAAAGACGCTCCAGATGCTGAAACTGAAGCGAAATATTTGGATACCTTGATTTATGTTTACGAGGAAGCTCAAAAAACACATGGAATTCAAAAAGATTGGCAAACATATCTGGGATACTCCTATTTAAAACAAGGTAAACCAGGATATATGGAAAAAGCAGATGAGGCTTATAAAATAGGTATTCACTTTGAAGGTAAAGATGTGAATGTTGGATTTCTTAAACAGTATTATGCAAATATCTATAACCTATGGGTACAGGAAACAGATGAAGAGAAAAAAGCGGAATATAAAAAACGATTGATTACTGAGTACTTCAAGTTGTCTGAATATGTTTCAAAAGGTGAAATGGATCCTGAAACAATTGACTTCCTCTCAATCTATATGGAAAAAGCTATCACTGACTGTGAATCTATGTTGCCTGAAATAAACACTTTCATGCAAGACTTACCTTCGGATAAAGATGCTAAATTAGGAATGGTGAAAAACTTCATGGCTTTAATTGAAAAGCAAGAATGTACTGACAGTGATGAATACGCTATGCTTGTGGATACAATTATTGCTATCGATCCTTCTGTTGATGCAGTGCTAGCTAAAGCAAAATTGCTTTTGGCTCAGGGTAAAACTTCTGAGGCAATTAAGACTTTTGAAAATGCTATAGAAATGTCAAAGGACGCCGATCAGAAAAGTGATATTGAGTTAAAAATAGCTATGGCGTATTATCGTGCTGGAAGTTATAAAGCTGCCCACGATGCTGGAATCCGAGTTTCTGGAAAAAATTCTGGAAAAGGATATGAAATTGCGGCGAAAAGCGTTCACGCGTTAATGAATTCTTGTGGAGTTTCAACATTCGATAGAAAAGCAAACAACTACTATGCAGTTGAATTGGCTAGGAAATCAGGTAACAATTCTTTGGTGGAAGAATACAAAAAACAATGTCCTACTTCATCAGATTTATTTAATGAAGATAAGGAAGTTGGTGAAGAGGTTTACTTAGACTGTTGGGATAAAACTTATAAGATTGAACTTTATTAATGTCAACTAAAATATCTCATAAATACTTTATTATTCCTGTCATGATTTTCATGGCAGGAATCTTTTTTTCCTGTGAAAATGACTTGGAAAAAATTAAAAAAATCAATGCTGACCCAAATAGTCCAAATGAAACAAGTGAAAACCTCCATGTAATTTACACCGATTCTGGTTACGCTCAAGTAGAATTATTTGCAGGAATTGCTGAGACCTACACTTTACCTAGATCAGTCACAAAATTCAAGGATGGTCTTAAAGTGAATTTTTTCAATGAAAAGGGGGAAGTTACTTCGGTTCTTACATCGCTCTACGGTGAAGTCGATGATGAAAGCGGAAACATTACAGTTCGTGACAGCGTTGAACTACTAAATGTTTTAGAAAAGAAAAAACTGGAAACTGAGGTTCTATATTGGAATAAAGAAGTAGACTCTATATATACCGATAAACCAATGGTTATTACATATCCCGAAATGATTCTCTATGGAAAAGGAGGATGGACAACTCATACATTTGATACCGCTCAGTTCTATAATCCGACGGCAAAAATATTTATTAATCAAAATGAAGAAGAATGAATACTTACAATAAGGTATGCAGAAATTCTGGTTGGCAATTACGGTAATCGTATTTGTTACTGTAACCTATATGTGCTTTAGGGATGGTTTCGAGAAATGGGCCTTTTATTATATCTTCTGTCTTTTGACACTGGGATTATTTTTTATTCGTCGATTTATGATGAAGCATATGGAGAAGCATCAGCGTTATTTAGAAGAACAGAGTAAAAAAGAAAAGAGCAGAGATGCTAACAACAAATGATTTCAGGCTAAGAATAGATAATCAAATTGTAGGTTATGAGAGGAAATCGGGAAATTACACCTTGTTTTCCTCCAATTTATTCCAATGGAACGGTAAACCTATACCATTTAAACAGATAGACCGTTGTACATCGTTTCAGGATAAGAATAACAACTGGATTTTTGAAGAAGATATTATTCTCTCTACCGATTATCCTCAAAATACTTTTGCTGTGACGTACGATCACCTTTTAACAAAGTTTTTATTGGTAGAAATTAATGATGAGGTTATATTTGAACATTCTATTCAATTGGTTTGTAAAGATAAACGTAAGATCTCACGAATATCTTTCAGGTTTATAAACTAACATGATTGGTTACAATTGGTCCTTATGAGATATTATAAAATCTTCATTTTTCTGCTGATTTCGCTGCACTGCGTAGACGGAATAGCACAAGGAATATTGAAGGGGGAGATAGTAGATGAGTCTCATATGGGAATTCCAATGGCAGATGTATTTGTTAAGAATAGACCAGAATTACGTACACGAGCGGATATTGATGGCAATTACTTAATGAGGCTCCAGGAAGGTGAATATTATTTAGTTTTCTCGGCAACAGGCTACGAGCAGAGAGAAATTTTCGCGATTGTAAGAGAAGGTGAATCTATCAAGAATGTACAATTGTATCCAGTTGATGTAAATGAATTAGATGAGTTCGAATATGCAGTTAAACGAACAAATCCCGGGCGAGATATCATCAAAAATGTGGTTGAGATTAAAGACCAACTCGACTTCAATCAGTATCCTTATAAGTGCAATGTTTACATTCGAGCAAAGGATAACAGGATAAATAAAGAGGAAGAAGAGGAAGAAGATAAAACGATTCGAGATACAGAAGCCCTGAAAAGAAAGAAACTCGGTGATTTAAATAACATGAACATGGTTGAAGTAGAAATGGTTAGGAATTTCGAGCCTCCCAATAATGTTCGTGAAATCAGAAATGCGTATTCAAAAAGAGGAGATGATAGCTGGCTTTACCATACTACAACTACAAAATCCAATATTAATTTTTTCAAAAATATGCTCTATCTGGATGATCTGAATGAGTCGCCAATTCAGTCGCCAATTAGCACAGCAGGAATTCTTTCGTATAAATATCGATTAGTGGAAAAGATTGAAAGGGAAGGTCAGCCTACATTGAATAAAATAGAAATTGAACCAAGGAGTGTTGTCACATCCACTTTACAAGGACATATTTGGGTTCAAGACAGCACTTGGCTGGTTGAGAAAATCGATTTAAAACTTGTGAAAGGAAACCTCTTCATTTATGATTACTTCCAAGTGATTCAAGATTTTGATGTTTCTTCAGACACTCTTTGTCTGTTGAAGTCTCAAGAAATGAATTATGGAGCAGATTATCGAAAGGCCAATTTTAAGGGTCAGACAATAGTGAATTACTCAAACTATGAGTTTTACCCTGATTTCCCCAAAAAATATTTTGGAAATGAAGTGGCTATAACAACAGAAGAAGCGTATGACAGAGATACAAATTACTGGACTGAAAACAGGTCTGCTCCGCTTTCTAAAGAAGAATACGATTATATTAAACGGAGGGATAGTATAGAAAATCTTTTTTCACAAAATTCATATTTAGACTCTGTTGATTCGGTTTTTAATAAAGTGACTTTTTGGAAAGTCGTATGGTTTGGAATTGATCACAGAAATCGTGCGAAAAAAACGCAGTGGACAATAAGTTCACTTGCAGGAATGATACAACCTGCATTTATAGCAGGACCCAGAATTGGTCAGAATTTTGACTTTTTTAAAAAATGGAATAATGAAAAACTAATCGATTCCTACACCCGATTAGATGTTGGAGTCTTAAATGGTGATATTAAGGGTAGACAGCGACTTGCCTATTTGTATAATCCTTTTAAATTGGGTACAGTTGGGATTGATTTTGAGCATAACTACGATTTGATTCGAACTTTTGATGCTTTTTCTCAAGTCTTTTTAAGAGAGAACTTTATTGAGAAAACATCAGGATCAATTTTTAGTAATATTGAAATCTTCAATGGCTTATATCTTGATAATAGTTTGGAATTGACTGAGCGAAGGCCTTTACCTGAAGATACTAAGTTCATTAGATGGTTTGATGATGCTCTGGATAATAATGAACCCCCGGAATTTGAGAGTTATAAAGCAGTTCTTTTCGATTTGACATTGAGGTATATTCCATTTCAGAAATTTATGAGGGAACCTAACAGAAAGGTTGTATTAGGTTCAAAATGGCCTGAATTTTATGTGTATTATGAGAAAGGTGTTCCCAAATTTCTGGGAAGTGAGATTAATCATGATTATCTCAGATTTGGTATTCGTCAGTCCTTTAAAATTTCTACTTTTGGTACTTCTTCATATCACACTACTACAGGGAAGTTTCTCAATTCAAAAGACTTGAGAGAAGTTGATTTTAAATACCATCGTCGATCAGATAGATTGTGGTTCTCTAATCCTCTATATTCATTTCAAGATTTAGATACGGCTTTACCAACATTGGATTGGTACTTTGAAGCTCATTTTATCCATCATTTTAATGGAGCTCTTATCAATAAAATTCCATTTATGAAAAAAACGCGAATTACTTCTGTTGCAGGCGGAGGCTATTTATGGGTGCCAGAGCACAATTGGCAACATTATGAGTTTTTTGCTGGGTTAGAACGAATCTTTAAAATAACTAAGAGAAGAATACGATTAGGAGTTTATGTTACCTTTTCAGATGGAAATCAAACTGACCCCAGAAATTCCTTTAAAATTAGTTTTTCTGTACTCGATAGGCGTGACATGAAATTTAACTTCTGACCCCTTTGCAGAGCACTAGTTTACTCCTCTCTACTCGTTATTTTTCTTGTCTTTTTTAAACTTAATAGTTTTGAAAATGAAGTTGTATTGTGTGCCTGTTTCTTCTTTGTGAAGATTAAAATCGCCCTCAAGTTGATCTGTGAATATCTCTATTAATGACGAACCGAAAAAGTCACTTTCGTCATTTTCCAACCACAGGCCATTATCAAAATAGATCATCTCTAAGTGATGTTCGTCTATTATCTTAAACTGTATCTTTATTTCTGGATTTTCTTGTGTGTCAAAAGCATATTTAAAGCTATTTGTCACTAGTTCATTTAAAATTAATGCAAGAGGTACAATGGTGTCGACACTTACATTAATTTCTTCCCCTTCAATGGAAAAATTAATTTCTTTGTTAGAGCTGAATTGTAACTCGATATCTTTATAAAGTGATAGGACATATTCATTTAATTCGATAACATTTATGTCGGACGACTTGTAAATCTTGTCGTGTATAAGTGCAATAGTTTTTACACGATCAACAGCTTCATTTAATGTTTTTATCGCATTTGGATCTTTGTTTACATTGGCTTGAAGTCGAATCATACTTGAAACTACTTGCAAATTATTCTTTACTCTATGATGAATTTCCTGAAGCAGAATTTTTTTCTCTTCATCTTGTTTTTTCAAGGTAACCAATGATTCTTTTAATTGTTGCTCAGTCGCCTTTTTCCTCTTGATTATTCCTCGAAGAACCTTATTCCAATAGTATAAAATGGAAAAACATACAATTAATCCAACCGCAATAATTATCGTCCATATAATAAACCTTTCAGAAAAGAAGGGTGTATTGTAATCATTGCCTATCCATTTTTTTCTGATCTGATGTCTTTCCTCAGGGGCAACGCTGTTAAATACTTTTTGAACGATTCCAACAAATTCTTTCCATTCTGGATTGACAACTAAAGCCACTCCCGTATTTTTGAAAGGGGTGGGAGAAACAATTTTAATATCGTAAAATCCTTTATGGTTCATGTAGAAAGAAATGACGTGTAAATTCCCGATAAATGCATTGGCTTCTCCACTTACCACAGCATTTAAGCACTCTTCAATGTTGTTTTTTTCTATAATATTTATTTCAGGATATTCCTTACTGATTAATTCAATGGTGTAGTAATTCTTAGATAAGGCTATTGTTTTACCTTTCAAATCATTTATGTCTCCAATGTATGCTCCTTTTAAACTTGAAGCAATTACAATTGGATCTTTTATAAAGGGTTCTGTGAAATTGAATTCTTTTTTTCTTGCTGGGGTAATAACGCAAGCTGGTGCAACTTTTATTGTTCCATTAATTAATCCATTCATCGTTTCGTCCCAAGTTAAGTTTGGGATAGGACGCATTTCAATCCCTGTCTTTTCTTCAATAATATTGACGTAATCACCTATTATACCAGTGTATATACCTTCCTCATAGATTTCATAGGGTTCCCAATTAGGCTCATAACCAAAGTTAATTATAGGATGTTTCTCTATCCAGTTCTTTTCTTTTTCAGTAAACTGAATATCTTGTGTATTTCCGATTAGTGGAAATAAAAGTATTAAAAATGAAATGTAAAAAGTAGAATAGTTCAATTATTAAAGAGTTTCTTATTCTCACAACTTTAAGCATAATTATTTAGATTTCAAAATTTTAGTGACCTGAAAATTTGATTTGGAAAAACGTATTAACCTTTCAATTCTGAAACTTTTTGAAGTTCTATTTTTGTTAGCAATCACTTTTAATGAAAGTTATGGACTTACATTTATTTCGAAGAGTAGTGAAAAAGAATATTATTTTTGTCTCAAATTCATGAATAATGGAAAAAATTATCTGCGGTATTCAGCAAATGGGAATAGGTGTTCCCGATGTACAAGAAATTTGGAAGTGGTACAGAAAGTTTTTTGGAATAGATGTAAGAATTTTTGAAGATGCTGCCGAAGCTCCCTTAATGACAATGTATACAGGAGGTGAAGTTCATTCTAGAACTGCAACATTGGCACTTTCTATGGAAGGTGGTGGTGGATTTGAAATTTGGCAATTTACCAGTAGAGGAACAGAAAAAGCTGATTTTGAAATCCAACTTGGAGATTATGGACTGTACATCTGCAGAATTAAATCCAAAGATGTAGAAGCTTCATTTCAATACATGAAGAGTAACGGCGCTGAAATTCTAGGTGGACTTAAAGAAACACCTCATGGAGAATCACATTTCTTTGTGAAGGATCCTAACGGTAATATTTTTAATGTTGTATTAGAACCTACTACCTTTAAGGACACTGGTTTTCCAGGTAAAACCGGAGGTGTTGCGGGAACTATGATTGGTGTGAGTGATATAGAAGCTTCATTAAAACTTTATGCCGATGTTTTAGGTTATACAAAGGTAGAATACGATGAGACAGGAGTTTTTGATTGTTTCTCAGAATTGCCTCAAGGTGATAAAAAAGTAAGAAGAGTTCTACTTTCTCATCCCGAATTGAGAGAAGGCCCATTTGCTCCTTTGCTAGGACCCACTAAAATTGAACTGGTTCAGTCTTTAGAGAGATCAGACTGTAAAAAAATATTTAAAGATAGATTTTGGGGTGATTGGGGTTTTATTCACTTGTGTTTTGATATACAAGGAATGGAGGCCTTGAAAAAAGACTGTCAAGACAAAGGCTTTCCTTTTACAACTGATAGTGGTGATACATTTGATATGGGCGAAGCTGGTGGTAGATTTTCATATATAGAAGACCCTGATGGGACATTGATAGAATTTGTTGAAACACATAAAGTTCCAATCATGAAGAAGTTGGGCTGGTATGTAAATATCAAGAAAAGAGGGCCGAAAAAGGCTTTGCCAAAATGGATGTTAAAAGCCATGGGTATGAATCGTGTAAAGTAAATGTGTGATTTGTCACTTTTATCGATTGTACGGTTGTTAATGGGTGATATAATTTTTTTACTTTTACAGTTATATAAAATTACTATGAAGCGAATAATTTTTTTCTTGTTAATTATAATCTCTGCGGTAGGTTGTAACACTGAATTTAGTGTTAATGGTGAATACGAAGAAACACCAATAGTTCACATGTTGCTCGATCCAAATGACGAATTTCATTTTTTAAAAGTGAATAAAACTTTCTTAGGAGAGGGTAATGCAAACACTTTTGCTTCAGTTCCTGATTCTTCTTATTTTGATCTGGTAGAAGCAACGGTAGAAGAGGTTGTTAGCGGGAATGTAATAAGATCATGGCAGCTTTATGACACAGTTATCGACAATAAAAATCCAGGTGTTTTTTACTATCCCGAACAAAAACTTTACTGTTTTAAAGCAGACCTTAATGATGACGGTTTAAATAATCAAGATAAACAGAATAAAATATACCGTATAAACATTGAAATTGATAATGGAAAACACGTTGTTACAGGTCAAACATCTCTCGTTCGGGATGTAAGTATTTCTTTTCCCAGTCAAAATCAACAACTAGGTTTTGCTGAAAGTGATGTGCCTGCCAACGGCTATAGAACACAGACTATATCTTTTACCAAAGGCACAGGCGCTATTTTTAATTGTAAAATTCGATTTGATTATCGTGAAACTACATCTTCTGGCACAGAAACGAAGTCAGTACTGTGGAATATCGGCTCTTTAAATGAGGAAGACATTTTAGTTACTAGTCCTTCATTTTCTGCAAGCGGCGAAACGTTTTATGAGTTAATAAAAAACAGAGTTCCCGTAAATGACGATGTAACCAGAAGAACACCTTATGCATTTGAGTTGCTCATAACAGCGGGATCCGAAGATTTAAGGACTTATATGCTTGTTAACGAACCGACTTCTAGTTTGGCCCAAAATAAACCAACATTTACCAATGTAAATGGTGGATTGGGGATCTTCTCAGCTCGTACAACTGTTGCTCAATACAAATACGCACAGAGTCCATCAAACCCCAACGTAAGAGCGCTTAACGTAAGTTCAACAAGAGAATTATGTGAAGGACAATACACCTTCAATCTTGATTTCTGCAGTGATCATACCAATGATATTGCGCAAGGATATAGTTTTGCTTGTAATTAAGAAGTAAAGTCTGTACTATCATTACTTATTTTATAAGTAGTTGACTACTTTAGATTTAACTTTTAATAGTCTGCCCCCGTTGGTGTGCGATAGCATTTTCTTCTTGTGACCTCGATACAAATGTTCAAATTCAAGTTGCACTAAATCAAATTCAACCAGAAAAATGAATTGTGGTTATAAAACACACACTTATATTATATTTTTGAAATTCTTTGTTCAGCCCGTTTATTATATCTATCTTATAAGAAAAAGTAAGTAATGTCGGATAGCGTAAAAATTATAGGAACAGGGAGTTACATTCCTGGGAATATTACAACAAATGAATCTTTCAGCTCAAATCAGTTCTTCGATATAGATGGTTCCGAAATTAAAGGTTCAAATATTGATATCATTGAAAAATTCAAGGCCATAACTGGGATTAAAGAAAGAAAATATATTGAAACAAAATTAGTGACATCTGATATGGCATTTTTTGCGGCAAATGAAGCAATTAAAGATGCTAAAGTAAATCCTGAAGAAATTGATTATA
>Ga0114916_1001485_pt1 | contig 13218 bp, 6 predicted proteins | sample MalvirAntarct_66_FD_83501 | JGI IMG/M metagenome (GOLD analysis project Ga0114916, IMG submission 83501) | Marine viral communities from the Global Malaspina Expedition - Malaspina viral metaG Antarct_66 | ecosystem: Environmental > Aquatic > Marine > Oceanic | place: West Anvers Island... | reverse complement strand
CCGTCTTTAAGCCCTTCTCGGGGCTTAAAGCCACCTTCCCTTAGAAAGGGAAGGAATTTTTTAATTTTACTATATAATTAAATTTTCAATCACAATTTAAACTTTTCCTCCTTTTTAAGGAGGAGTGGATTCAGCCCGAGGATCGGGATGAAGTCGAGGTGGTTTGACTCTCATTTAAAACTCAGTTTAATTTCATTTATCAAACCTTCCAAATTTTCAAAGACATCTTTATTCTCAAATCTCAGTACTTTAAAACCTAACGATTCCACCTTCTGTTGTCGTTCAAAGTCATAATTCTGAACTGCAAAATTCAAATGGACAGCACCGTCCAATTCAATTATTAAACTTTCAGAGGCACAATAAAAATCAACGATATAATTTTCAATACTGTGCTGTCTTCTGAATTTCCTGCCTTCTAATTTACTTGCTTGTAAGTGTTTCCACAAAGTCGCTTCCGCAGAAGTCGCATTGTTTCTAAGTTCCTTCCTTCGCTTTAAAAGATATTTTCGGTTATGGATGTTTGATTTCATAATTAGCGTTTTACTAAAAACCACCCTTCCGTCTTTAAGCCCTTCTCGGGGCTTAAAGCCACCTTCCCTTAAAAAGGGAAGGAATTTTTTAATTTTACTATATAATTAAATTTTCAATCACAATTTAAACTTCTCCTCCTTTTTAAGGAGGAGTGGATTCAGCCCGAGGATCGGGATGAAGACGAGGTGGTTCATTTACGTTATTTAAAATTCAATTTTATCTCATTTAGCAACCCTTCAAAATTTTCAAAAACATTCTCAAATCTCAATACTTTAAAACCTAACGATTCCAAATTCTGTTGACGCTCTTAATCATAATTCTGAACTGCAAAATCCAAATGAACAGCACCATCCAATTCAATGATTAACTTTTCAGATGCACAATAAAAGTCAACAATATAATTTTCAATACTGTGCTGCCTTCTGAATTTCCTACCTTCCAATTTACTTCCTTGTAAGTGTTCCCCAAAGTCGCTTTCGCAGAAGTCGCATTGTTTCTAAGCTCCTTCCTTCGCTCTAAAAGATATTTTCGGTTATGAATGTTTGATTTCATAATTAGAGTTTTAATAAAAACAACCCTTCCATCTTTAAGCCCTTCTCGGGGCTTAAAGCCACCTTCCCTTAAAAAGGGAAGGAATTTTTTGATGTTGCTATTTTTTAAAATTTTAGTCTCAGTCTAAAACTTAATCTACCTCAACACCTCAATCCAGCGCCCTTTACTGCGTACCATAAACTCATTATCATACATGGCTTCTACCTGAATGCCTGGCAAATAATAAGTGCCTAAATACGACGCATTCAACATGACCGTAAAGGTTTTGGTGCCATCTTTACCTTTCCGTGGTAAATCAAAATAAAAATTTACTCGGTCATCCCTGATATCGGTATATCTGGCTGTACTTGTCGTAGTATCGCCAAAAGCAGTAAAACGAGTGTTTACAATCTCCCATCCCGATGGGAAGATTTGGGTCAACGCCACATCGTTCACCTCTTGGTTTTTGAGATTACTTACTTTTACCACAGCTACAAAATCTTGCCCTTGATTCAACTTCCCAATATCCAACACATTCCCTTTTAAATCCTTATAAACTACGGAGACACTCAAACCGCGCTGTTCGGAAAGCTCTTCTCCTAAAGATAATTTTCCAGAATTCAGCACCCTTACATAGACTAAATTGTCTTGATTGTTTTTAAAACTGAACGAATTATTCCCATTTTTTACGGCTAATTCACGTTGGGCAATCGCGCTCTTGGTGTCAATAGTTTCCGATTTACCGTTGAACGTATAGCTAACTTTAAGCGATTTTCCGCCTTTTGCTTCCACCATTTTCGCCATGGCCAATAAACTATAGGCTGTGGTTTGGGTGCTCATCCATTTTGAGCTCGACAGATCTTTCGCTAAATCCTGTGCGACTTCACGCATTTTAGGGTTTTTGGTCAACACCATGGTTTCTAAAGCCATGGCACGATTTCTATCCACCGATCCGTAGGTATAATAATTATATTTTGGCGGCGTGAAATTAATGTTTGCGGTACTTGAAATTTTTTGGCTAGCTTCCTTCTGACCTGCCAACGCATAAGCTGCTGCCAATCGCCATTTGGCTTCATTGGAAATCTCACTAAACTCCCGTAAGCGATTCATCGCAGCCAAATCTGGACTTCCAGCCAAAGCCAACGTGTACAATCGGTAGGCTTGTGCCAAATCAGTATTTGCGGTTCTGAAACTCGGGCGCCAATCTCTTGCCGCTTGGGTTTGGTAACGCAGCCAATTGCTCTTAAACGTCAACGGTAATACAAAGCCTTTTTTCTCGGCTTCCAACATAAAATGTCCGGCATAAGTTGTACTCCAATCATCTACCGTATGCTCGCCCATCCAATAACTCATGCCGCCGGATGCTACTTGATAATTGCTTAAACGCTTTACTCCAGCTTCAATGTTCTTTTGAATGTCCTGTTTCTTCTGGTAAGTCAAATCGAAAATATCGGCCAAATATAATTGTGGAAATACTGCCGAGGTCACCTGTTCCAAACATCCGTGTGGATATTGAACTAAATAGTGTAAACGTCTGGTAAAATCCATTGGAGGCAAGGTTGAAAATTCAACTATTGCACTGTTGGTACCGAGTTCTCCAAAGGTTGTAAAATCCATGGTTTTGGAAGCGTTGGCTTCTAAAGTTTCATCTAATGATTTTGAGGTTATTGGATTTGGATTATAGACCTCAATATCCACTTTATAACTAGATTTTTCGCCCTTACCAGTTGCAATCACCTCAACGGTATTGAAGCCTTTTGCCTTGCTAACATCCAACTCAAAATAGGTCATTTGCTCATCTGGTCGATCAAAAGTGAGCGATTTTAATGCCGCACCTACTACTGAAATCCCATCACTTAATTTCAAACTGATATTGACATTTTTCACCTTAGATTCCATGGCAAACACAGTTACCGGTAAAGTCACTTTTTCACCTGGACTGAGTTTACGTGGTAATGTTGCCAACACCATTAATGGTTTTTTGACTTGAACAGATTTCTCCACACTACCGTAAGCTTCAGTTTTCGCATCACCTGCAACAACCATAGCTCTCACGGACCCAATGTAGTTTGGCATCTTTATTTTGTGCGATTTTCGCTCGCCTGCACCCAAAGTAAACGGTCCCAAATATTTGACCACGGGCTTGAATCGGTTCGGTTTTTTGTTTTTACCGGCAGCGGCATTTGCATCACCACCAATGGCAAACACCTGATCAATACTTCCACTGTAGGCACCAATGACATCGTCAAAAATATCCCAAGTTTTAACTCCCAAGGCTTCACGCGCATAAAATTCATCCCACGCATTTGGCGTTTTAAATCTTGTGAGATCCAATAAGCCTTCCTCAACAATCGCCAACGTATAGGTCATGGGGTTCTTATTCTGCTCACTGACCACCACTTCAAACTCCTGATCTGGTTGCAGCGCATTTGGCATTTTAATTTCCGGTTTCAGTTTCGTTTCTAGATTTTCAACCATTAACGGAATAACCCCATACAAACGGAGTGGCAAATCGTTAGCCGTAGTAGCATGCGGTTGTAATAAGGAAATATTGACAAACACGTTAGGTGCCATGTCTTTTGTAATCGGAATATTGACGGTCGTTTCCCCTTGTTTGGTGACGATCCATTTGTAAGACAGCACCTCTGATCCGTTTTCAATACTGATAAGCGCTCGGCCTTCAGTACCTGACGGAAAGGTGATTTTGGCCGTTTGTCCTACATTATAATTCTCCTTATCTGCCGCAAAAACTAACATTTTGGCTGCTTCTTTGTCGGTATCTGACGAATTTTGATACCAATTTTTATAGAAATATGCCGTTCTTCCGGTTGCATGTCCACTCTGAGGATCTGTAATTCTGATTAAATATCTACCGCGTTCATGCTCTGGAATATTTAAGGAAAATTTCCCCTTCCCATTGGCATCTGTCGTCACCTTTTTGTCCAAATAAGGCTTGTGATAGGTACTCGACACATAACTGGACAGGTTGTCTTCAGATGAATTCCACCACCAGCGCCATTCTATTTTATAGACTTTCACTTCCATATTTTCACGCTGAATAGGTTTCCCTTTTGCATCAACGGTGACCACATCAAATGTTTGATTTTGATCTGTAAAAAAAGAGCCATTTTTGTTTCCTTCTGGCGATTTCAATCCGACAAAAGAACTGTAAGGCGCATAGGTTTTTGTGAACGCATCCAACGAGAAATCGCCGCCATTTTCAAAAGCACGCACCAAAAATTGAACGTTCAATAATCCGGGAGCATTTTTACCCACGTTTAAAGGTTTGGTAATGTTGGCGACGCCTTCCTCATTTAAATTGCCTTCAAAAACAGTGAGTTCTTCTGAGGAAAACGAACGGGTAGGATCCACAAACTCATAATCTTTATAGTTTTTAAAGCCTTCGTAAGAGGTGCTGAACTTGGCTTTAATTTCGGCTTTTAAATTTTTTGCAGGTGTACCGTGTAACCACTGTACATCTAACGTTCCGTTCAGAGGCTCGTTGTTAGACAAGATCTCATCTTTAAAATCGACTTTGATTTTTAAACGGTTTGGTTTGACGGTTTCTACGCGCAATCCTTTATAAAATGACGCGCCACCAACGGAAACTTTCGCATTGTAATTTCCTGTTTTACCTTCAGATTCTGTAGGCACTGTAAATCGGTAGAAATTATTGACATTTTCCGTGCTGATCTTCTTGTAGATCAGTTTGCCGCTCGGATCCGTCACTTCCATTTTCACCGGATGTCCTTTGGGTAATTTGTTATCGTTATCATTCAACATAAAGGTCAAAAACAACGAATCTCCTGGGCGCCAAACACCACGTTCGCCGTAGATATAGCCCTTAAGGCCGCGTTGCAGACTATTCCCTGAGACATCAAATTTGCTTAGGGACAATGAATTGCCATCTACCAATTTAATGTAACTCGTGTTTTTTTCTTTAGTGACAATAGCAAAAGAGGCCACTTTAGTGCTTTTAAATGTTGCTAAACCTTCACTATCTGTTGTTACTTTTCCAATTTCTTGTTGTTGAAAATTGAACAATTTCACCGTTGCACCCGACTCAGGGTTCGTATTTAAAATATTCGAAACCGCAAAATAATACGTGTTATTCGCGCCTTGTTTGGCAATCACACCCAAATTGGAAGCAATCAGATTTTGGGAAACGACCCGGTTTTCATTAAAATAAGCCTCATGACACGGATTGTTGCGTTCTTCCCAATTGTAATTTGAGTTTCTATAGCTGTAGATTAAGTTGTCCCAATATTCTTCTTCCCGCAAATCTTCATCTTCCGTCGTGCTTTCATTGTAATTTTCCTGGTAATACTCATTGTAATAATAGTCATCATAGGAGTCCTCATCTGAAGTGTCGACATGAGCATAATTAGCACAATCAAAGACGGAATATTCCTTTTTGATGCTCAATTCGATGCGGTAAATCGCACCCGGATCGGCATTGAAAAATTTTGAAAGATCAATACTGTAGGCCTTCCATTTGCCGTCATTGGCAACCGCATCATTTTGCAAGGCGATGGTTTTTTTGGCAATGCGCCGTCCTACGCGTTTAATGGCCGACAGATTGTTACTTTGAAAATCGTTGTCTTGCAAGAACTGCAAGACATTATCTTCAAAAATCTTAATCACCCGAACGTCGACGGCCTTTAAATTAACGGCTTCAAAATTGAATTTAAGTTCGTTGGAATTCGGTAATATTGTGCCATTGCTGATGAGACGCACCTGAGGTTTTAGATCTTCAAAAGAAATGGTTTCAGAAAATGCTTTTTTAAGTTTAAAGCCATCTGTATTGGCAATCCCTTGAAAGACATCAACCAACGCATCCCCTACCAATTTTGATTCTGGGTACACTTTAAGCACGTTGCCATCTACAATAAATTTTGGATTTTTTGAATTTTTGATGGTTACCAATCCGTCAAAATTCTGCTGTTTTTTCAAGGGATCCGAAAAGTTAATGGACACCATTTGTTCTGGTGTTTGCACGACCTCAACATTGACGATCGTAAAATTATTGATCCCCGGAATCATCACCTTACGCTCACCGGAATTACTTGCTTTTATGGCTTTCCCGTCCCATTTGACCAAGATTTCGCTATCTGCTACAGGGCGACTAATACTATCAATTTTAAATTCGAATACCTTAGCTCTATTTAAAGATTCGTTCCACTGCAGTTTGAGTTTCTTCCCATTCTGCCAAGCCTCTACAAGTTGTTTTGCATCTGAAATGGAAACGACATCAGCCGATCTTAAGGACGCTTCCAAATACTGCCATTTTTTACTGTACGATTGTAAATTGGCGGTAACCACATTAAAACTAGGCGCGATGGTTTTGAACTGAAAGGTATAGGTTTTGAACTCTTTAGGTTGTTTGTCATAGAGTTTCCCCAAATTAACACTGACCTTATATTCCGTATCCGGTTGCAGCGGCTCCTCCTGCTTAAAAATTAAGGTGTGCGCATTTTCTACCCACAGTTTTCCTTTAATTTTGGGTTCTATTTTCAAGATATCATCCGCAAGTTCCTGACCTGTTGTCCACCCTTCTACATCATTTGCTAGGCTGATTAAGATAGGATCGGCAATAGAGACGCGGCCTGCCGTAGTATAACTAATATAATCCCGGAACTTAAAGAGATTATCGGTGTCTTGATCGATAGCATCGTCCTTTTTACAAGAAACCACTAGACAAAGGAGGAACACAAAAGAAATTATTTTTTTAAAAGGCATAACGCATGGTGTTGGGTAGCTGCAAAGATTGTAAAACCACTTTAGATATTAGTTGTATTTTCTGACAAATTAATCTTCGTAAATTCCTACTGTTAGTTTTCCCGAAGCATCCATCGAAGCTCTGTACATGCCCGAAGTATTAAATTCCATGACCATATTGCCATCTTTATCAACCGCAACAATACCCCCGTCGCCACCTAAATCAGGCACTTTTTTCTGAATGACCTCTCTCGCAGCTTCTTGCAGACTCAAGCCTTTATAGTCCATTAAAGCTGAAATATCATGCGCCACCATCGCACGAATAAAATATTCACCCCAACCTGTACTACTCACAGCACAGGTAGCATTGTTCGCATAGGTACCCGCCCCAATAATTGGCGCATCCCCAATGCGTCCCCAGCGTTTATTGGTCATTCCGCCTGTCGAAGTTCCTGCAGCAAGGTTCCCGTTTTTATCCAATGCCACACATCCGACAGTACCAAATTTTGAATCTTTAATTATCGGATCATAAAAGGCCGTTTTGTCGCGCGTACTTTTAGTTTCTTCTGCGGCTTTGACCCGTTCTAAAGCTTTAAATCGACTTTCAGTATAAAAATAGGAAGGCTCTACCAACTCAAGATTCTGCTCCTTCGCAAACAGTTCCGCGCCTTCTCCTAATAACATTACATGGGGTGAATCCTCCATAACCGCTCTTGCCAAATTAATCGGATTCTTAACCGTTTTAGTTCCCGCAGAAGCACCAGCATTCAATGTTTTTCCATCCATGATGGAGGCATCCAATTCGTTAGTGCCCGCATTTGTAAACACAGAACCTTTGCCCGCATTAAAGAGTGGTGAATTTTCCAAAATGTTGATGGTTTTTTCTACAGCATCCAAACTCGAACCACCATTTTTTAAAATCTCGTGCCCCACCCGAATCGCTTCTTCCAACTTCGCGTTATAGGCTGCCTCATCTTCTGCCGACATATTTTCCCGTAAGATAGTGCCCGCACCACCATGAATCACAATGGCAAATTCATTCAATTTTTTGGCTTCGGGGGTAGCGGCACTTTTTGATTTAGAAGTTGTTTCCTGTTCCACCGTAGGGGTGTTTCGATCATTTTTACAATTTAGAAACAGGAGCATTAAAAGCGGGACATAAATGAGGTTTTTCATAGCGTATAGATTGAATTTCAGCCTTAAAGTTAGCATATTTTTAAGGACCGAAGGCTTCAAAAAGCGACATATTATTGCTATCTTCGCAAACATCATTAATTAATTAAAAAACAATATATATGCAAGCAGTTGCTACAGATTTTGGAATTGAAAAAGCCCTAAAAGCATTAGGCGTTAAAGATATAAATGAAGGCACTTCAACAGGCTCCACTAATTTTTCTAACGGCGAAGTTATTGAAAGCTATTCACCAGTAGATGGAAAACTGATTGGTAAGGTAAAATCGACCACCAAGGAAGATTACGAAAAAGTGATGGAAGCGTCTACTAAAGCTTTCAAAACCTGGAGAGACGTACCAGCACCTCAACGTGGTGAGATTGTACGTCAGTTTGGAAATAAATTAAGAGAATTGAAGCAACCTTTAGGGAAACTTGTTTCTTATGAAATGGGAAAATCACTTCAAGAAGGCTATGGTGAAGTTCAAGAAATGATTGATATCTGCGATTTCGCAGTAGGGCTGTCCCGTCAATTAAATGGGCAAACCATTCCGTCTGAGCGTCCTGGTCACGTGATGAGAGAACAATGGCACCCAATTGGTGTGGTTGGAATCATCTCTGCATTTAACTTCCCTGTTGCTGTTTGGGCTTGGAATACAGCACTGGCGTGGATTTGTGGTGATGTTTGTGTTTGGAAAGCTTCAGAAAAAACACCTTTATGCTCTATAGCCTGTCAAAATATCATTGCTGGTGTTTTAAAAGATAATAATTTACCTGAAGGAATTTCCTCTATCATCAACGGCGATTATAAAGTTGGTGAATTCATGACAAAAGATTCTAAAATTGCTCTTATTTCTGCAACAGGATCTACAAGAATGGGACGTATTGTTGGAAAAACCGTTGCGGAACGTTTTGGGAAATCATTATTGGAATTAGGAGGTAACAATGCCATCATCATTACCCCATCTGCCGATTTAAAAGTGGTCGTTCCGGGTGCTGTTTTTGGTGCGGTTGGAACTGCAGGACAACGGTGTACGTCAACACGTCGTTTGATTATTCACGAATCTGTTTACGATAAAGTGAGAGATGCGATAGTTGGTGCTTACGGTCAAATTAAAATCGGGAATCCTCTAGATGAAAACTATCACGTGGGACCAGTCATTGACAAAGATTCTGTAAAAACGTATTTGGAAGCGATTGAAAAAGCAAAAGCTGAAGGCGGAAAGGTATTGGTTGAAGGTGGTGTTTTAGAAGGTGAAGGTTTTGAAAGTGGTTGCTATGTAAAACCTGCAATTATCGAAGCTGAAAACCATTTTGAAATTGTACAGCACGAAACATTTGCTCCAATTTTATATTTGATGAAATATTCTGGTGATGTAGAAAACGCTATTGAGAAACAAAATGGTGTGGCTCAAGGGTTATCTTCTGCTATCATGACCAACGAAATGAAAGAAGCTGAGAAATTCTTGTCTTACGCTGGTTCAGATTGTGGAATTGCCAATGTAAACATCGGAACTTCAGGTGCTGAAATTGGTGGTGCCTTTGGTGGTGAAAAAGAAACAGGTGGTGGACGTGAGTCTGGATCTGATGCTTGGAAAGTGTATATGCGTCGTCAAACGAATACCATTAATTATTCGGACGAATTGCCCTTAGCACAAGGTATCAAGTTTGACTTGTAAAAATTGAAATTTATATAAATTGATGAAGCCACTTTCGTTTGAAAGTGGCTTTTTTTATATGATTACTACTCTAAGGAACTTGCTTGATGACATACACGTACACCGGAAAATGGTCACTGAAACCACCGGTAAATCCGCCATCTGAAAAACTTCTAAATGGATAGCCTTTCCAACGTCCGCGTTTGGTGGTCAAATAATTCTTATTATAGATAAACGCTTTATAAAATCGGAATGATGAAAAGTCCCTCTCCAATAACGGCTGCGACATTAAAATTTGATCAAACAAACTCCAAGCATCGCGATAGGCTGTGGTACCTAATCCGTTTTTATAAAAAGCTTCGTAGGGATTATAAATGTCCTTTAACTCTAGCTTCTCTTTGTTAGATTTCGCCATTAGAATCTGCTTTAAACTGGCGTTATTGGGATCATCGTTTAAATCGCCCATCGTAAAAATCTTGGCATACGGATCAATTATTTGTAGAGAATCAATAATGCGCTTATTGAGTGTCGCCGCGGCCATCCGCTTGCTTCTACTTCGTTCTTCACCGCCACTCCGCGATGGCCAATGGTTGACAATCACATGAATCAAATCGCCATCTAGCTTGCCGCTTACCAAAAGCTGATCTCGCGTGTGCACTCTGTTTTTAGTTGTTTCATCATAAATTTTCAACACGTGACTACTGGTAGAAATGGGTTGAAAAAGTGCCTTTTGATACATCAGGGCAACATCAATACCTCGAATATCGGGAGATTCATAATGAATAATGCCGTAGTTTTTGGACAGTAGGAGTGAATCATTGACCAGATCAACTAATACATCTCTGTTTTCAACTTCTGAAACTCCTAAAATTGCCGGGGCATTTTGAGCGCCATCCGCTCCAATATCGGAAATAACACGCGCCATATTCCGTACTTTCTTATAGTAAACGGCTGACCTGCCCGTACGTATTTCTAACATTGGGCTCGATTCATCAAATTTTAAGGGATCATTTATCGTGTCGAAAAAATTCTCCAAATTGTAAAATGCAACCGTATGGATCTTGAATTTTTTAGGCTCCTGAGACCATAAGTTGGAGGCAAACACTACTAAAATAAGGCTGAAACGTAAGGTCTGTAATGTCATTTTACAAAGTGTTTGGGATGCCCTCCATATTTCTCTAATCAAATGTAAATATATATTAGAAATAATGTACATTTATAAGGTCTATTTATCTCATTTTTAGACATAAAGAACATAAACATCAGTGTCGTCATATAGTAGCATTGCTGTATTAATGTAGTGGATTTACCCAAAATTTGAGTGATTAAGATCATTTTTAGCACCTGTCTGAATGATCAACTTAAAAGCAGACGATGAGAAAAAGTGTGACACTTTTATTGTTTGGTTTTGTTTCTGTCTTAACAGCTTCCGCACAACACACTGTTGTAAAAGGAAGTGTTATTGATGGCACTACGCTCGCACCCATCCCTAAGGTCACCATCACTATAGAAGAAACCTCGCAATCTGTAGAGACGGATGCTGAAGGAAAATTTAGTTTCACTTCTATTCTGCCTCTAGGAGAACACATTTTAAAGGTTGCCAAAGCGGGCTATCTCACCAAACGCTTTCCTATAATTATTTACGAAGGACAAACTTTAGAGATCAGTGATATGATGCTCGACATTAATATTGCTGATTCTGTGGATCTTTTTACGGTAACTCTTTCTGATGACGAATTGAATGATGACACTACCGGTGGCGCCGATAATATTTCTGGTCTCTTACACTCCTCACAAGATATTTTTCAAAGGACTGCGGCGTTTGAATTTAGTGCGTCTTTTTTTAGCATCAGAGGCTTGAGCTCTGAAAATAGCTCCGTTTTGATTAACGGTATAGAAATGAACAAAATCTTCAACGGGAGACCGCAATGGAGTAATTGGGGCGGTTTGAATGACGTTCTCCGCAATCAGGAACTGTCCTCCAACTTGACGCCATCCAACTACACATTTGGCGGTGTCTTGGGCTCTACGAACATCAATACCCGAGCCTCGGAATATAAAAAAGGTGGGCGCCTCACCTATTCATCATCAGACCGGAGTTACACCAATCGGGCCATAGGAAGTTATGCCACCGGACTGATTAAAGGAGGTTGGGCAGTTGCTCTTAGCGCGGGCAAGCGTTGGGGCGATGAAGGTTTTCAAGAGGCCACTTTTTATGATTCAAATTCCTTTTTTGCTTCCGTAGAAAAATTAATTAATGCGGAGCATAGCCTCAATTTTACAGCAATCTATGCGCCAAATCGCAGGGGAAAATCATCGCCAAACACCCAAGAGGTTTACGACCTTAAAGGCATCACCTACAATGAATATTGGGGATATCACGATGGTAAAAAACGCAATTCAAGGGTTAAAGAAGTCAGTGAACCCGTGGTGATGTTAAATCATTATTGGGACATCACAAATAAGATGAGCCTCAACACAACAATAGCCTATCAGTTTGGTAAAAGCGCTAATAGCCGTTTGGATTATCCTGGCGGTGGCAATCCGAGCGGTGCCTATTATCAAAAACTGCCAAGTTATGCCCTGGCAAATTCTAATGGCCCTGACTATGCTACAGCCTATCTCTTAGAACAGGAATTCTTAAGAGATGGTCAAATTGATTGGAACCAGATTTATGATGCCAATTTAACCAATAGCAGCCAAGGTAAAACCGCCGCTTATGTGCTGTATGAAGACCGCAATGACGATGCTCAAATAACCGCAAACACGATCCTTATAACTGATCTTAGCGAACATATGACCTTAAATGGTTCACTAAATTATACCCAGTTAACATCTGATAATTTTGCAGAACTCACCGATCTCTTAGGCGCTTCAAGCGTCTTAAACAAAGATGCTTTTGATAACGTGCACTACGATTTGAAAAACCCAGACAGAATTGTCGGAGAAGGTGATCGGTATCGATACCATTATATTTTTAGTGCGAACGTCCTGTCCGGATTTACGCAAGCACAGTTTAAATATAATAACATAGAGTTTTATGCCGCAATAAGTGTTGCGCATACTACCTATCAACGCGACGGACGCTATCAGCACGAAGTTTATCCAGATAATTCTTATGGTAAAGGTGAGAAATTAAACTTCTTAGGCCTTGGCGCAAAAGCTGGCCTGACCTACAAAATCACCGGAAAGCATGTGTTCGATATTAATGCTGCCTATCTGACCAAAGCACCTTCACTTAGGAATACGTATACTAACGCCCGAGATAATCACAATGTAGTTAAAAATATTTCGGAAGAAAAAATCATTGCTGCAGATGCCAGTTACATTTTCCGATCGTCAATTCTGAAGGCTAAGCTCACGGGATTTTATTCCCAAATTGAAGATGCTAATGACATTTCGTTCTATTATGCCGATGGTCTGAGCAGTTTTGAAATTTCAGAAAATAGAACCTCAGCCTTTGTCCAAGAGATTTTACAGGGCATTGACAAACAACATTTTGGTTTAGAATTTGGATTTGAGGCTCAACTCACTACCACCATAAAACTTAAAGGCGCGGGTTCCGTAGGGCAATACACGTATAGCAATAATCCAAATTTGTATTTAACCT
>Ga0114916_1001484_pt1 | contig 13223 bp, 8 predicted proteins | sample MalvirAntarct_66_FD_83501 | JGI IMG/M metagenome (GOLD analysis project Ga0114916, IMG submission 83501) | Marine viral communities from the Global Malaspina Expedition - Malaspina viral metaG Antarct_66 | ecosystem: Environmental > Aquatic > Marine > Oceanic | place: West Anvers Island... | reverse complement strand
GTCTTGACATAATTCAATCAAAACCCCATTGGTACTTTTAGGGTGCAAAAATGCGACCAACTTATTGTCGGCGCCTTTTTTGGGAATTTTGTTGAGGATGTTAAATCCTTCAGCTTCCAAGCGCTTGAGCTCCGCTTCAATATCATCAACCGCAAAGGCAATATGGTGAATCCCCTCTCCTTTCTTTTCAATGAATGTCGCAATCGGACTGTCTGCTGACGTGGCTTCCAACAATTCAATTTTGTTAGGGCCATTCTCGAAAAATGAGGTGCGTACGCCTTCACTCTCCACAGCTTCTATCTTATAATGGGGTTTCCCAAAAAGTGCCGCAAACAAGTCGTTAGAAACCTCTAAATCTTTGACTGCAATGCCTATGTGTTCTATTTTTTTCATCCTTTATTCCCGCGAAGGCGGGAATCTCTTTAATTTATAACCAATCCCCTCCTAAGCAACCTTAAGCGGGTATCTACATCCATTCCCGCGAAAGCGGGAATCTCTTTAAATTACAACTTATCAACTTTTAACCTACCGCAGGTGGGAATCTAATTATTATCATTCCAAAGCCAAATCTAATCCACCTTAGGTGGCGCCAACGCAACTTTGTATCCCCAAAAATACAATAATCCTTAAATATGCTCTATTTTTGCAGTTGATAAGCCGCTATTTGGCTTTATAATACTAATTTAAATTAAAAATGAGCAATTTTTGATTTCTAAATAAGAATCATGGAAGAAAGTCATAGACAGAAAAAAATAGGTGGGATATTGCAGGAAGACTTGGTTGACGTGCTTCAAGGTGCCGCCACTAAAGGCGGTATGCGCGGTATTATCATTTCCGTTAGTAAGGTGAATGTCACGGCCGATTTAGGGTTGGCCAAAGTATATTTAAGCATTTTCCCTAATAAGGAAGCTGAAGAATTATTGAAAGGTATTCGCTCCAACACGCCACTGATTCGACATGAATTGGCACAACGTACCAGACACCAATTGCGCAGAATGCCTAATTTGGAATTCTTTATTGATGATTCTCTAGAGTATATTGAACGCATTGATAAATCACTAAAAGGTGAAGAAAACCCTATTAAAGACGCCGATTTATTGGACAAACGTAAAAAATCGTAATTGAACTTTGCGCTTTACATCGCTAAGCGATACCTCTTTACCAAGAGCAGCAATAATGCCATTAATATCATGACCATTATTGCCGCTTCGGGTGTAGTTGTTGCCGCAGCCGCGTTGTTTATAGTGCTTTCAGGATTTGCGGGCTTAAAGGATTTTAGCCTCGAATTTTCTTCTTTTGTAGATCCTGACCTCAAAATTACTCCCGAACAAGGGAAATCTTTTTTACTTACTGAAAAAGACTCTACCGCACTCAGCAAGATTGATGGTATTGCCTCCTATTCAAAGATTATTGAGGAGCGTATCATTATTGAATTCGATAATAAAAATCTATTAGCCTCTCTAAAAGGTGTAGACGATCAGTATCTGAACGTCACCAATATTGATTCCATGATCATTCAAGGACAATGGTTTCAGAAAGGCAGCGGACAATTGGTTTCGGGCTGGGGCATTGCGCATAACCTCTCTTTTGGAGTGCTGGATTATGGCAAAACCCTCAATGTGTACGTCCCTAAACCTGGTGTCGGACAAATCAGCTCTATCAAAGGCGCGTTCAACTCGCTCACCATGGTGAATATTGGGGTTTTTGATGTGAATGAAGATTTAAACGCCTCTTACGTTTATACAGACATTGCGAATGCGCGCTATTTGATGGATTACGCACCCAACCAACTAAGTAGCATCGAAATTAAATTGCAACCTCATACCGACGAAAAATCGGTTAGAAATGCCATTTTAGAACAGTTTGAAACCCATGTCATCCTTAAAAACAGAGCGCAACTGAACGATTCGCTCTACAAGATGCTAAACACTGAAAATTTAGTGGTGTATCTGATATTCACCTTAGTGATCATCATTGCGTTATTTAATGTGATTGGCGCCTTAATCATGATGATTTTGGATAAAAAAGGCTCTCTGCACACCCTGTATAATGTTGGAGCAACAACAAAAGATATCCGACGGGTATTCTTCCTGCAGGGCAGTTTAATGACTATTCTCGGCGGATTTGTAGGGGTTTTAATTGGCTTTATTTTAGTAGTACTGCAACAGCAATTTGCGCTGGTCATGATCACGCCATCGCTACCTTATCCCGTCAGAATTCAAGTCATGAACATTATTTTGGTCTTGCTGACCATCACTGTTTTGGGCTTGATTGCTTCTAAAATAGCCTCAGGACGGATTACTGAAAAACTGATCAGAAGTTAATTTAGTGGAACTTAATTTATAAAAGTTACAACGCAATATATTAAAAATTGTTAGTGGCACCCATCCCGTTTTTTAGCGGGATCCTTGGGTTTTATTCCCCAACGCTCTGCGTCATAACAAAAAAGGAACTTATATTGGACACCTCGTACCTTTCGGTAAAGGTTGTTCATTATCCGATTTCATAATTGATCTTCTAACGCTTAGACAAACTCGTATCCAGAAAACACTTCCAACACTTCATCAAAGGCAGCAAAAACGTGCTCAGACTCATTGTTGGTGACCATTTTTGTACGGTATTCCTTAAAGTTCGGAATGCCTTTAAAATAATTGGTATAGTGGCGTCGGGTTTCAAAAACACCCAGCTTCTCCCCTTTCCAATCGATGGCCATTTGTAAATGTCTGCGTGCAGCATCAACGCGTTCTTCCAAAGAAATTGGTGCGAGATGTTCGCCGGTATTAAAAAAGTGTTTGACTTGTTTAAAAAACCAAGGATTTCCGATACTCGCACGGCCAATCATACAACCGTCCAAGCCGTAAACATCACGCATTTCCATAGCTTTTTCTGGGGTATCCACATCGCCATTACCAAATACCGGAATGTGCATGCGTGGATTGTTTTTCACCTCAGCAATCGGTCCCCAATCGGCATTGCCCTTATACATTTGAGCGCGTGTACGCCCGTGGATGGAAATCGCTTTACAACCCACATCCTGTAAACGTTCGGCAACCTCCACAATGCGGATGGAATCATGGTCCCATCCTAAACGCGTTTTGACCGTCACCGGTAAATTGGTGCGTTTTACCATCTCCGCAGTCAACTGCTCCATCAGGCACACATCCTTTAAAATACCAGCGCCGGCGCCTTTACTCACCACCTTTTTTACGGGACAGCCAAAGTTGATATCAATAATATCTGGATTCGATTTTTCTACGATATCAATGGTTTGTAACATGCTTTCCAAATTGGCTCCAAAAATCTGAATCCCAACCGGACGCTCGCGTTCATAAATATCTAACTTCATGATGCTTTTTGCCGCATCTCTGATCAAGCCTTCGCTGGAAATGAATTCTGTGTACACCACATCCGCACCGTGCTCTTTGCACAAGGCTCTGAAAGGAGGATCACTGACATCTTCCATAGGTGCTAGAAGCAAAGGAAAGTCCGGAAGTTGTATGTCGCCTATTTTTACCACTTTTGAAATTTTAGACAAAATTACTGCTTTTTCTGCAAATGCAATTGTTTAAACCTCAGAGGTTTTCGTAAAACACTAATCGATGGCGTATAGAATATGTTGACAGCGATAAAAGCCCTTAGTTATCAGACTTCTCTAAACGCTCAGTTTCTTGTTGAGACTTGTGGCGCTGATTGGTTTCTAAGTTGGTGTTGCCAAATTTGTAGCGGAAACCCAGTTTGATAAACCGTGTATCCTGATCATAATAGATGCGGCTGTTCTGATTGAGGTAACGGGAGCTGATATCATAATTTTGAGTGTTAAATAGATCTGAAATGACCAGAGAAACACTTCCCTTATTCTTTAACACACTTTTAGACATGGTCAATTCTGAAGCTAAAATATCCTGAACTTCCCTAAATCCACTCATACTTTTACTCATATAAGTCAGGTTAAAATTCACATTCAAACTTTTATCCTTTAAGAACGTAAAATCATTACTCAACACACTATAATTAGACCACTGGTCGCGGTCAATTTTGATGCCTTCAAATTCCGCCTCATCCTGAGTATTGAAAAAGGAGGTCACAAAATATACGGACCAATTCTCCAACAGATAAAAATAGGTGATAAAATCAAATCCAAACTCCACCGTTTTATCAAGATTGACGGGCGTATAAGTTAGAATATTAGTGGCGTTGTCCTGAAATGGCAATTCAAAAATATTATTTGAATACGTCTTATAATAGGCCTCCAACGTGTACGTACCCTGAGCCAACGAGGTACCTATAACGGCATGATCAACAATAACGGGTTGTAAATTTGGGTTTCCGGTGACGATGTTAAAATCGTTGAGGTAAAACTGAAAAGGATTTAAATTTTGATAATTTGGGCGCTGAATACTTTTTTTGTAATTGGTGTAGATTGACACCTGATCGGAAACCGTGTAACTCAAACTTGCAGTCGGAAACCATTCCAGATAATCTTGTGTTTTGGTGCTGCCTTCAAGCACTGAATTGCTTTCTACATTGGTCTGTTCTGCACGTAAACCTGTCACTAAATTCAGTTTGTCCCAATCTTTAGATAAATTCACGTACCCTGCAACAATGACTTCATCATAATCAAAGGCATCGGTATTGTTGGGATCGATAATTTGAGAGCAGTTGACCTGATCAAATTGGGTAATGTTGCTAGAACTCTTGATGGAGGAGCCTTTCGCACCCAATTCAAGGTTTCCACCCTCGCCTAATGGCAAAGTGTAATCCGCTTTGGCGGTGTAGATATTGGTATCTTGATGATTGTCGGTTAGGAAGGCGGTGGTCTCTAAAAAACGCCCGTCAGCATCAAAATAATCACTTTTTACATTTTGATTACGGTTGTAGTCAAAGGTTGTATAGTGTGCATTGAGGGCTAAGGTTTCACCCGGATTTTTAAATTTATGAATGTAATCCAGATCAAAACCTAGATTATATTTATCATCATCAGAAAAATTGTTGGCCTTAAAGAAATAGTCCAAATTTTCATTTGTCCCCAAAACTTGGGTAAAATTGTTGATCTGATATTTAAAATAAGGTAGCACCAGCATGTTGGAGGTTAAACTTAAGGTATTATTCGCGTTGAGCGTATAATCAAAATTAAAATTGAAATTATGTGTTTTTGACCACGTGTTTCGGTTCACATTCGATTTAAAAATTTCATCAATGGCATTAGCAGCGTTGTAATACTTTACCACCTCATCCTGATCTCTATTAATCTTATCTTGTGAATAACTGTAGTTCGCGAAAAAGTCGATTTTTTCATTCTTAAAAAAGTGACTGGTTCCAGGATTGTAGCGCGGAAAAACACCTTGTGTAAAATTGGCAAAAACATTCCCTCTGTAGCCGGTAATTAAATTCTTGCTCATCACAATGTTAATGACTGCGCCACTAGTGGCATCATACTTAGCGGAAGGATTGGTAATAACTTCTACCGCCTTAATGTTGTTGGCCGATGAACCTTCTAATAACTGGATCAATTCTTCGGTATTCAGCTGTACTTTTTTGTCATTGATATAGACCGTCGGTTTTGAGTTTTTTACTTGAATGCTATTGTCCAACACCAAGATGCCTGGCGTATTTTTTAACACTTCAAACATGGTGCCTTCAATGAGGGCCGTGTTTTCAATAGTAAAGACCAATCGGTCTGCTTCCTTTTTTAAAGTAGGCCGCTTCACCAAAATACTAACTTCATCCAATTGCTGTGACGACTCGTGTAAAGTTACCGTCCCCATGTCCGTAGAACGCTCGAGACTAACGGATTTGTGCACCTCTGTAAAACCGATAAAACTGACGCTCAATACATAATCTTCAGCATGGATCTTATCTAAAATAAAAATGCCCTTTTCATTGGTAGAAACACCTTTAACCACTGCTGAATCCTGGGCCTGTTTTAAAATGATGTTGGCAAATGCAATAGGCAATCCTTCAGCATCCCTTACGGTACCTGAAATAGAAAGATCCTGACCAAAACTGAAGGTAACGGAAAGCAGAGCAATTATGATATAGGTAAAACTAATGGAGCGTTTCAAACAGATTTTTTTAGTACTGCAATATATAAATAGTTTTAGAAATAATTTTACGGTATATCCACAGATATCCTGCTATTTAGAATGAATAAAAAACATTTAAAAGCTAATAAATCGCTTATATTTGCAAATTAGTTAGCGCAGTTTTTATGAAGAACATTCGAAATTTTTGCATTATTGCACATATTGATCACGGTAAAAGTACCCTGGCGGATCGGTTATTGGACTTTACCGGTTCCGTAACTGAGCGGGAGAAACAAAACCAACTGCTTGACAGTATGGATTTGGAGCGTGAGCGTGGCATTACCATAAAATCTCACGCGATTCAGATGGATTACACTTATAAGGGCGAGCAATATGTCTTGAACTTAATTGATACTCCGGGACACGTTGATTTTTCCTATGAAGTCTCGAGGTCCATTGCGGCCTGTGAAGGTGCTTTATTAATTGTTGATGCTGCACAAAGTATTCAAGCACAAACCATATCCAATTTATATTTAGCTTTAGAAAATGATTTGGAAATCATTCCAATCTTAAATAAAGTCGATTTGCCAAGTGCAAATCCGGAGGAAGTTACTGATGATATCGTCGAATTATTAGGGTGTAAACCAGAAGATGTTATCCATGCCAGTGGTAAAACAGGTTTTGGTGTTGATAAAATATTAGAAGCGGTTATTGAACGTATTCCAGCGCCTAAAGGCGATCCGAATGCGCCTTTACAAGCCTTAATTTTCGACTCGGTTTACAATACCTTTAGAGGCATTGAAACCTATTTTAGAGTATTTGACGGAGAAATTAAAAAAGGTCAAAAAATTAAATTCGTCGCTACGGATAAAGAATATTATGCGGATGAAGTTGGTACCTTAAAATTGACCCAAGTTGCAAAACAGAGCGTAAAAGCTGGTGATGTTGGCTATTTAATTACGGGTATCAAAACGGCAAAAGAAGTAAAAGTGGGAGATACCATTACCGACTTTGCCAACCCAACCACCAATATCGTAGAAGGATTTGAGGATGTTAAACCGATGGTATTTGCCGGAATTTATCCCGTAGATACTGAAGATTACGAAGAGTTGCGCAGCTCTATGGAAAAGTTGCAATTAAACGATGCCTCCTTGGTGTTTATGCCGGAAAGTTCTGCAGCATTAGGCTTCGGATTCCGTTGTGGGTTCTTAGGAATGCTCCATATGGAAATCATCCAGGAGCGTTTGGAGCGCGAGTTTGACATGACTGTCATCACTACAGTACCTAACGTGTCCTACCACGCTTACACCAACAAAAATCCAGACACGGCCTTTATTGTTAATAACCCATCTGATTTACCAGATCCATCCACCGTTAACCGTGTGGAAGAACCATATATTAAAGCCACAATCATTACAAAATCTGATTTTGTTGGCAATGTGATGTCCTTGTGTATTGAGAAAAGAGGGAACGTTCTTAACCAAACCTATTTAACGCCTGAACGCGTTGAATTGACCTTTGAAATGCCCTTGGCAGAAATTGTCTTCGACTTTTACGACCGATTGAAAACGGTTTCAAAAGGCTATGCGTCTTTCGATTACCATCCTATTGGCATGAAAGTTTCCAAATTGGTCCGTTTGGATATTTTATTGAACGCACAACCTGTAGATGCGCTTTCAGCGTTAATTCACGCGGATAATGCTCAAAATATTGGTAAAAAAATGTGCGAAAAGTTGAAGGAATTGATTCCACGTCAACAATTTGATATTCCAATTCAAGCCGCTGTAGGCGCCAAAATTATCTCTAGAGAAACCATTAAGGCCCTTCGTAAAGACGTGACCGCAAAATGTTATGGTGGAGATATTTCACGTAAACGTAAACTTCTTGAAAAACAGAAAAAAGGTAAAAAACGCATGCGCCAAGTAGGAAATGTTGAAATTCCTCAACAGGCCTTTATGGCAGTGTTAAAGCTGAATGATTAGCACCTAAACTACTGTTCTATAACATAGAATAGCACAATTAAAAAGCGGCGTCCCAGAAATCAATAGTTCTGGGGCGCCGCTTTCGTTTTACGAATGTTCTTATAAAAGCAGGTTCTAATTTTTTAATTATTAATTTAAATGATATCCATGTAATATGCTCAAATATTTTGTAGTTTTAAACAACTCATAAAATCAACCAATGACCATATTTCATATCAGTGCCGAATGCTATCCCATTGCCAAAGTTGGCGGTTTGGGCGATGTGGTTGGGGCACTTCCAAAATATCAGAACAATTTAGGCGAAACCAGTAGCGTTATCATGCCCTTTTATGATAACAAATTCACCAATACCCACAGCTTTAAGAAAGTGTTCAGTGGACGGTTTAATTTAGGCAGACCCTTTGCATTTGATATTTTATCCCTGGTTGACAACACATTAGGCTATGATCTGTATCTCGTTCATATTCCTGATTTGTTATATACAGATTACGTTTATTCCTCTAATGATACTGAACGCTTTTTGGGCTTCCAAATCGCTACTTTGGATTGGTTGGTGCAGTTGAAACAACAACTCGATATAGTGCATTGTCATGACCATCATACGGGTTTAATTCCGTTTATGATGTCCCAATCTTATGCTTATCATAAGTTGCGCAGTACGCCTACTGTAGTCACCATTCACAATGGCCAATACCAAGGTTGGTTTGGGCATAATAAAATTCACCTCATTCCGCCATTCGATTTTTCCAAAGCTGGATTGTTAGATTGGAAAAATCTGATCAACCCTTTAGCTTCCGCCATAAAATGCGCTTGGAAAGTGACCACAGTTTCTCCTAACTATATGGAGGAACTCACCCATGCGGCTAACGGATTGGAAGATTTGTTGCGCTATGAGCGCGGTAAATGCGTGGGGATTTTAAATGGTATTGATGATAAGGTTTGGGATCCATCTACAGATTCTGACTTGATTAAAAATTATTCCATCAAAACCGTTCAGGCGGGTAAAAAAGCGAATAAAGACTGGCTCTGTAAGGAGTTCAATCTCGACCCTAAATTGCCCTTATTTGCCTTTATTGGGCGTTTGGTTGATGAAAAAGGCGCGGATCTACTTCCAGAAATTTTCAACAACTCACTCTATCATAAAAATCTATCCATCATGATGTTGGGATCTGGAGATTCTGGCGTGGAACAACAATTGGACCGCTTGAAACAACAACATGCAGGCTATTACAACACCTATATTGGTTATAATGAACGTTTGGCCCATATCCTTTACGCTGCCGCAGATTTTTTAGTGATGCCCTCCCGGGTGGAACCTTGTGGGTTAAATCAGATGTATGCCTTGCGCTACGGCACCGTGCCTATTGTTAATAAAGTGGGTGGTTTAAAAGATACGGTAGACGATTTTGACAATGGTGGTTTTGGGGTGCTTCACGATGGCGCCACTGTACAAGAAGGTAGCTTTGCCATCTACAGAGCTATAAATTTTTACAATGATACGGTCAGGTTCAAAAAAAATCGTAATTTAATCATGAAAATTGATCATTCTTGGGATACTTCAGCCCAAGCCTATATAAATCTCTATAACTCACTAAAGCTATAACTATGTACCACGACAACGTAATTTCTATCATTTTAGGTGGTGGACAAGGGTCTCGACTATATCCGCTAACGCAATCGCGCTCAAAACCGGCCGTTCCTATCGCTGGGAAATATAGGTTGGTAGATATTCCCATCTCCAACTGTATCAACTCAGAAATCAAGCGTATGTTCGTGCTGACACAGTTCAACTCGGCGTCATTAAATAAGCACATCAAAAATACCTATCACTTTAGTTTTTTTAGCCAAGCTTTTGTGGATGTATTAGCGGCCGAACAAACCATGTCTAACAACACCTGGTTTCAAGGCACCGCAGATGCTGTACGTCAGAACATGCACCATTTTTTAAATCATGATTTTGAGTATGCACTGATCCTCTCCGGAGATCAACTGTACCAAATGGATTTTAATAACATGTTGGATGCGCATAGAGAAAGTAATGCTGAAATTACCATTGCAACCTTGCCGGTAATAGAAAAGGATGCCACCTCATTCGGGATTTTGAAAACTGATGAAAATAGCATCATCACCTCGTTTATTGAAAAACCTGACGCCAGTTTATTACCAGATTGGACGTCTCAAGTGAGTGATGACATGAAGGCCCAAGGCCGAAATCACCTCGCATCAATGGGGATTTACATCTTTAATAGAGAACTGTTGATAGATTTGATGAACAATCCTGATACCAATGATTTTGGTAAGGAAATTATTCCGCAATCTATAGAAAAGCATAAAACATTGAGTTACCAATTTGAAGGCTATTGGACGGATATCGGAAATATCGATTCCTTTTTTGAAGCCAATCTTGGACTAACCGACGAAATTCCGGAATTTGACCTGTTTAATAATAACAAACGTATTTATACTAGAGCACGGATGTTACCTACTACAAAAATCAGTGGGACCACTTTAAACCGAGCAGTGATTGCCGATGGTTGTATCATAAACGCTGCTAAAATTGAACGTTCCGTTATTGGTATTCGCGCCCGAATTGGTCATGATTCCACCATTATCAACACTTATATGATGGGTAGTGATGTGTATCAAACCCTCGATGAAGTGACCTCATCCTCCAAGATTCCTATGGGTATTGGGGCACGTTGTTTTATTAAAAATGCCATTATCGATAAAAATTGCCGCATCGGAAATGATGTGCGCATCAACGGCGAATCCTGTACTGAGGATGTAGAAACAGATACCTATGTAATTAGAGACGGGATTGTCGTGGTAAGGAAAGGGGCAATCATTCCGCACGGAACGGTGATTTAAGCCTACTTATCGCGAATAATGAAGTCGAGCTTAATTGGTGACTAAAATGCTTTACATTTCACTTCATACGAAGATTTAAAAGAGAAGAAGGCTCAGAGGTTTTAATCTGATTCTTCTTCTTTTTCTTTAGAATTGGTTTTTTCCTTTTGAATTTTTTCTACATCATAAGGTTTCCCCAAGTAGACTAGTTTCCACCCTTCGGTAAATGCTTCGTCGTCTTTATCAATATTGGTGATGATATGCAACTCATCAGATTCATCCTTTAAAAACAAGGGGATAATATCATAATCCCTACCACTGAGATCAATCAAGTTTTCGTAATGCTTTTTATCAGTGATTTCAATTTCATGAATCGCTGGGTAGCGTCGCGTGGTTTCCGTTAAGGAGATAAAATCATCCCTCTGAATGAAAATACTTTGTTTTGGTTCGTAGTTAGGGTCGTTTAATTCCTCAGGTGTAATTAATCTGAAGGCTCCATTTTCGCCAAATTCACCTTTAAATCGGTTAATCGCAAATTGATTAATATCAGAATTTCCAGTTAGAGCAATAATATAGCCCACATCATTCAACTCAATATTATCGCCTAATGAATCCGCATATATATTAGTGTTAATGGCCTCTAAGCCCAATTCAGCCGCTTTATTGATGTTATTCTGGTTGTTGTCAATCAACACCACGTGACGTCCATTTTCCTCTAAATAGTTTCCAATTAATCGCGAAGCTTTAGACGCTCCGATAATCAAGATACCGTTCGATTTTTTCAAAAAGACGCCCACCCATTGCGCCACATAACGCGCTGTTGTGGCATTCAATAACACGGTTCCCAACACGATCATAAACACCAAAGGTGTAATATATTCTGCATCAGGCACTCCATTTTTAGCCAATTTTAAACCAAATAATGAGGCGATACCCGCAGCCACAATTCCACGTGGTCCCACCCAACTGATAAATACTTTTTCATTGAATTGTAAAGACGAATTATAGGTGCTTAAAAATACTCCAATCGGTCTTAAGATAAACACGACAATTGCAAATAGGACGACAGTATTCCAATTGAAAATGAGTAGTAGATCTTCCATATTGATGTTGGCCGCAAGCAAAATAAACAGAATGGAGACCAATAAAATACTCAAAGATTCCTTAAAATAGAGCAACTCTTTGAGGTAAGGTGAATTGGAATTTCCCAACACCATTCCCATCACCACCACAGCTAATAACCCAGATTCGTGAGCAAAGGTATCCGCCAAAACGAACACACCCAACACACTGGCTAAAGCAAAAACATTCAAAAGATAATGGGGAATTAAACGTCTATTGATGATAAAATTCAATCCGTGGGCAAAGGCGAACCCGAACGTACTTCCAAATAAAACAATCTTACCAAACTCTATAAAGGCTGTTTTGGTAAAAGCACCTCCAGCATCCACACTAATAAATTCGAACACCAAAACCGCTACCAAAGCCCCAATAGGATCAATCAGAATCCCTTCCCAGCGCAATACGGCAGAAACGTCCTGCTTTAATGGAATGTTTCGTAAAATAGGTGTAATTACGGTAGGTCCTGTAACAATAATCAGGGCCGAAAAAAGGAAGGACATTTCCCAACTTAAGTAAAATATGTAATGTGCGGCAACAGCGGCACCAAAAAAGGTTACCAAAGAGCCTACGGTAATCAATTTGGAAATCACGGGCCCAACGTTCTTTATTTCCTTCACTCTTAGGGTTAAACCACCTTCAAAAAGAATCACACTAATGGCGAGGGAAACAAAATAAAAGAGACTTTCCCCAGGAAATAGTCCTTTTTTGCCATTATAAATAGGCTCAATCCATTTAGATCCGTCGCTGGAAAGATATTCCGCAGCTATGGGTCCTACGAGCAGACCGATAAGAATTAAAGGTAGAATTGCTGGGATTTTTAACTTCCAGGCCACCCATTGCGCCAAGATACCGAGTATAATGATTCCTGCTAATTCAACCATATGTTTTGTTTATCCTTATTTACGTATTGGAAAGGGAGCAAAGTTATTTTTTTTTGAAGCAACTACGCAGGAAAATAAGCATAAAAATGAAAAACGGGTCTGTTTACTAAGAATTTGACCGGAGCATCTTATTTTTTTTCTTCGTTAGTTTCAAAAGTGTAATATAATTTTCTAAGACTTTTCTTTAAGAGGGTAAACCGATAGATGCCAATAATAAAAAATATCGCACTAAAAACTAGGGCCAACAAAGCCAAATATTTAAAGTCTGGAAAATTCTTTAGCTGAAAAAAAGCAATCCCTCCCAAAAGCAGATAAAGTGAAGATCTGATGTAAGATAACAAGGTGCGCTCATTAGCCAATCGGGTACG
>Ga0114916_1001480_pt1 | contig 13240 bp, 13 predicted proteins | sample MalvirAntarct_66_FD_83501 | JGI IMG/M metagenome (GOLD analysis project Ga0114916, IMG submission 83501) | Marine viral communities from the Global Malaspina Expedition - Malaspina viral metaG Antarct_66 | ecosystem: Environmental > Aquatic > Marine > Oceanic | place: West Anvers Island... | reverse complement strand
TTTGTGAATACTCATAATACTCAGGGTAATACCTCTGACGATTTATCCTCTAATAAAGTGTCTACACATTCTATTGATGTTGATGGGTAGTTTGGGAAAGCCAACGTAGCCGATAGTGATTCAGGTAGAGGAGGTTGGAAAAAGCGAATACTGCATTGTAACGATGCAGATACAGACTGGTGTCTGGTCACGAAAGTGAGCCCACTTCCAACTGGTCTTCCGTTGCCAGAGAATTCGAAAAACTTTATTCAAGGAGAAATGAAAATGATGATTTCAAATGAGATTAGTGCCTCTCCTGCGGTGTTTTTCAAGGTAGTTGGCAGTCAATAGACTGGACATCCGTTGAGCTGAGATTTTATCTTCCGCCCGATGGGCGAAGAGCAACCAAATGAAAGGTCCCTTTTTAGGTTGGGGCCTTTACGTATCGCAAGAAGGCAAGCAAAGAACTTGAGCGCTAGATGAGAATGTTTAAAATCTCTCCTACACAAGGGTTTTCTTACCATTCTCAACTTGTTAAATCTAAAGGTGGACGTGTTCCCACTCGATTTTCTTAGCTTGTTTTAAATGAGTTGTAGTAACAAATCCAACAGGCGCTTCGAGGTTCTTTTTTGCATCAAATTTAGCTTCACAGTAGAGAGTCAGACGATGATCTTGATAGACCTGTCGCTCAAGCATCTTTTTAGCTTTATTAAATGAGTCGTTAGATGTATTGCCTTCAGCAACGGCTGCAAAGCTAAAAATCAGAAATGTTAATGGAAATATAATCTTAGAAATTGTCATAAATAAATATCTTATAAATAGAGTCGCTAGATAATGACTCACTTTTAGTTGCTATACCAAACCGACGGATAATTTGACTCATTTTTGGACAAAAGCTTGTTAGAGTTAAAGCTCTTAAGATGATGAGTCTCATTAGGGAAAGTATGGCAAGGGGATATACGGTAACGCCTGCAATGAGGTGTACCCCACTAAACCAGCAAAGCGCACTGAACTCCATACCAAAGCCGACGAGCGTAACGCATCACACCTTAATTGCTTTGTTAAACTTTACCTACGCTTATGTTCTGTACGGGATGAAATTTCTGGAATTGATTCTGACGGAGTTATCACGGTACGGACATTTGCTATGCCAGCTAATTTCTCTTTTGCTATATAGCTCATTGGCTGACCGGTTCTCTCTGATTCTTCGCGGATTTCATCAATCAATTCGCCTGGAATTGGTTGGTCGATTGCTTCGATGATCGTTGATAGGTGATATGTCGCATCATCTTCCTCTGCACTACTCATGTGCTCGAGAGCAACTTCGGGATCTACACTTACAGCCTCTTCCATGCCTGAACCAATATTGCCAAAGTTATGATTAAACCACTCTCCTTGCTCCTGACTCAAGCTAAGAACAAACAAATCCTGATCGTGAAACGGTACATGGAAGTCATTGAAATTAACAAACTGTCGCCCATCAATTCGCATTTGAAAATGGTAATGGGGATAATCTATTGATGTACTTTCATGACCAGCGTAGTCATTTTTTGAACAATCAAATGTCCATTCAATATTTTTCCACTTTATTGTGTATGAGATAACTTTTCTGTCTGCCTTTTCTTCTTCAAGATCATTAATGTTTGAATGAAACCGTTCTTGGTTTGCACACCAGCGTAGAAATGCAGCAATGTTTCCATACCCATACTTCTCGTATACCAATGGAAAATCTTTCTTTTTAAATTTACATTGGCGCAATAACCAATGTAAGCAAGGTTCATTTTTGCTTATAGTTTTAAAAGATTTTCCACACAGATAGCAAATATCTTGCTCATAGCCAACTTTGAAAGCATAAGCTTGCTTTATATGCTCTTCTTCTTGGCGTTGATTCATTTCCTCAATGTGTTCAGGAGACATTGAATCAAATATTTTCTTATACTGCATTGTATTGCGATGCATTAAAGCCTCCAGTAAAATTTAACGCTTGCAACAGCAACAAGTTAAGAGCCTAAGCGATTAATTTGTCTGTCTGCTTGCTCTTGTTAAGCATCGCTACGTACGACTGCACTCATTAATTGTCTCAATAAAAGAAAATCGTCCGGTGCAATAATATCCATCATTCCTGTTCTAGGATCTACAAAGTATTGAGCTACTCGTTCATGATTAAAAGTACTTACATCCAAAGGGTGCTCTGCAAATGGGTTGTGTAAAATATGTAATCCATCTGCAATATCTTCTACATAATCGGCTTTCATAGAATTACGCATCTCTGGGAAGATACTGTCATCAACAGGTAAATGACTAGTATGATAGACGGTTTGAGCACTCGGATTATCTGCCAAAGCACGAATTTTACCCCAAGTAGCTAAAGAACTATAAATTACAGCGCTAACATCGTTGAATTCATCCGTGGTGAAAAGACCTAATGGTATTGTGGCACTTTCATTTTTTATCACAGCATCAACTGGATATTTAATTAATTCATTAGCACCAGTTGCAATCGTTGTTTCCTCATCAACATATAGGCCATATAAGACTGCGACAATTGCTCTATTTATAGCATAGTGTGAATAAGGACGATCAAAAGATGCCAAACCAATAACATAGGGTTTATCTTTTACATGTTCTAGTTTGGAGTAACTAGTTCGATATTTTTTTATTTTGGACGAAAGGCTATTAGATATTCGAATTGCTGATTGTTGATTGAAAGTAGCAAAATCCGTTGGCGCAAATTTTTGAGAATGACCTGCAGGTCCTTCTCCGCCTTGGGGTGGTGCTGCAATTGTTGCTTCTAGAACAATAGGCCTGTCTAATTCAGTTACAAAATCTGGAGCATACTTGGAAAAATCCGTATTAGCGCCAAGTTCATTTAAAAATGCATTAAGATACAATTCCCACATAGACGATTCGAAAGTAGTTTGGAGCTCATACACAAACTTCCCATCTCTATCTTCAAAACCTTTAGCCCATGAGTTTAAAACTTCTCGTTCAGGTCCGTATTGTTTCTGAAGCATCATTTTAAATATTGGGTGTAATTTTTCATCATCTGCTATAGGTGTAAATAAATCCATCATAACCCCACGATATTGATGCGCTGCTTAACGTTTTAGTATTTATGCGCTGCGCTGTTTGCAGGGCATAAATCGCTTGTAGGACTTGGCCGCTGCCACATCCATGTAAACGGGTATAAATGATGCTATATGAATTTGGATTTTTGCGGTAGCTGTTTTTTATACGGCTTGATAGGTAATTGCTTGATATCGTTTTAGCTTTACAATTCGATTAGGCGCACTTTTGGCTGATTAATGATCTTGATTTACGACGCCTCAACCCTATATATCAACATTTAGACTGAGCTAACTCTTAACATTAGTAAATATTATTCAAAAAGCAGGCATGCATTAGTTTAATCAAGTATTCTCGAATCAAGTTTTGCCCCCCCCCAATTGCCCACTAAAATCCATGCACAATGGCTAGGTTCTGCGCCTGAACCAGACTAGGCAAGTCTGGTTCAGTGAATCAGTCTGTCTTAGAGTGATTCACTGGCTCATTTTTGGACAGAAATGGGCTAGTGCAAAGAGTCTAAAGGTAGGTCGTGGGATTTATGAATATATGGTAATCAAATAAAGTTTACACTGAACCAAATATTTTAACCGTTTATCAACCCAATCCTATCGGCATTTTGTATAAATATGGTCGCGTCATCGTCAGACAATAGTTCTAGTGAGGTATACTCTACACCCATTTCGATTAGCTTATGATTTTGCCCAATTAAATAAGCCGTACCACGATCAAATCTCTCTTCAAAGAGGGTCTGAATATGAGGTGAAGCTGCTGTTGAAAAGACTGTTCGAAATATTGATAAATCAAAAATCAAATCGTCAACTTCAACCCAAGCGTGACCATCCCATTGTGCGATTAATCCTGACTTTTGATTTAGTTTTGGTTTAATAGGGTGATGAGCAAATATTTTAGAACCTGCGACAGACAAACTTCCCGTCACAAATCGAGTCGCTACAGGCAAATGGTCATTAATCATTGCTGCTAGGATGGCGCTCATATACAAACAGCTACCATCTACTGGTTTGAAGTTTTGAGTTATGTTTTCAGCCATATATAGAACTTCTTGTACTAATTCGTTTTGTGTCATTTAAACTCCAAACCCAATAAACCGTTGACGCTGCCAGTACGCGCAGCTTTGCCGTGTAAAAGTGGAGCCGAAATGAAAAACTGGCGCCGTGTTTGGCTTCGTTAAGCGACGCCATAGAACTCCGGTTCCCAGAACTCTAGTGGAATCTTTGCTTCAATTGCCTCGATTTCGTCCATTAAATGATCAAGTACATTTCTTTTTTCGAGCTTGCCTGCGCACCAAACTATGTATCCAAGATCATTGATTGAATCCACCGATCTTGCAGCATCTAGGATAAAATCGTCACTAATATCTTTGCTTGCCGCAACACAAGCAGATAAATAAGAAACAGGCCTCTCCGTTTTTATAAATTCAACCTTTGAGAAGTCAAACTTAGCCACACGTTTCAAAGCAACATAGCGAATATAGGATTTGACGTGCGCTGAAGCCCATATAGCGGGGAAAAGCTGAGCTAGCTGTTCGTCTGATCCATGCTTTACTAGCACATCCAACGAACCAGCATCTCCAAATGTAGACCACGAATTTAGCAGCAGGGTTTCTAAGTCTGGGTCATAGTGCACTGCGGTAAGGGCAAATGCTCGTTTCCTGTCGAGAATGCCATGCGATAGAATCTGCCACTCGATAAAAGTCTTTATTTTGTCTTGGCTATACAACGTTGAGAGCTCTTTGATTGCCGTGCCTAGAGATATTCGGTGGCGGCCCTCCGCTCCGTAGAAATCTTGCATAAGCTTATCTAAAAACCAGGGCGGAATTTTATCTTGGTTTGCACCTGCCCTATTTTTTAAATGCCTGACTATCTTGTTTCGAATGCCTGTGTTGTTCAAGTGCTCAAAGTACAAGCTACAAAGATCATCACATTTGATGGTCAGATAGAAGGCATATTCTAGCCTATCCCGACTTCTGGCTGTGCATGCACTAAGCCTTACTTGTAATTCTGAGATGTAATTTTCCATTTTATATCTGGCCTCACTTTACATTTGTATAGTGCGAATGCGCGCTTACTTACCTCATTAGAACAGTAAAAATGCGTTGTAAGACGACAACTAGAAAGCCAACTTAGCGTCAATTAGAATACGCCTCATAGGTCATTATTTCATCAGGCCCTTATATCATCAAGGACAAGCCATACTGGTACTCGCTACGCTCGCATCCTTGACAATACAAGGCCTGAAGAAGATTGGTTTAGTATGAGGTGTATGGATCACCCTGCGAAGTTCACAACCCATATAGCTCAAATAATAGACGCCCTAATTGACGCGACATCTATGTGTTAATTGACGCGATATATTAAATCAACGCATAGTGAAAATGCCACGCGTTGCGAATCCATCTTGAACAGTCTCTTGTTAGGCATTAAACTTCTTGATAAAAAAGTAACACATTGAATAGCATAAATTTCTCCCAAGACGAACAAACTCTTCTTGACTAAATCCTAAGGGTATATGAGCCCCATTACTAATAAATGTATACACAGAAGAAAGAGCGTTCTCGTCTTTTTGGTCGATAAAACCATTCGTTTTAAGGTAATTAAGTGAAGGCCCCCAAGTGTTACCATTCTTTGTTGTCGTGAAGCCTTTATCGAAAGCAATTTCTCTAACTAGTGTTTCTAATGCGATACGAATATTAGTTAAACTACCGTTATAGTCTGGTTGTGCTTTTACAAAATCATCAGCTGAACACTTTATAGCATCTACAATGTCTTGCTTGTTTACGATGGATGACTCTTGAACTTCCTTAATCAAAGCATCTTCAACTGGTTCTTTTCCCACAAAATTAGGGTCTAGCGCTTTAACTGAGTTACCTTCAATTTGATATCCATCAAGAAGTAAAGATTTTTCCAGTATGCTAAATTGATCATCGAACTGATATTTAGGACTGGTTTTATTTCTTAACGTTTTCGCTGTATGTACAATCTCTAAAATAATATCAGATAAAAGCGTGTCGGAGGCAGAGAGTAGCTCATCAGCTATCCCTGTTGGAGATGCTACTGCTTGTGGAGTAAAACCAAATTTATCGAAAATCACAAAAACTGTTGGCTTATCTAGCACGCTCAACAGCTGTGCTAAGGAAAACTTACTTCTTCTTGATACTTGCATATATCCTCAAATTTTTCGTAATGCCTAACACCCAAAGCAGCGGTTCGCGTTAGCGCGTCCAGCCCGCAAAGCGATGCTGTCTTTGTTTGTTATGCATTTAATACGGCCAAAACTCTTGAATGAACACCTGAAAGTTCAGCTCTTGAGCGAGCGCCCAACCTACTGTAGCCAGCCTCATGCTCCTGCTGAACTTCAAATGACCTATACCAATCATTTAAAGACCCTACGTATACATGTTCAGATATTTCATCAAATTGGTCTGCCGTAATATCGACTATGATTGAATCACGCTGCAACCAAGCATGGCTATTACCATTTTCACGGCGTCCAGCTACATATTGAAAAGTTCCGTGACCAAGCTCTAAAAGAATTTCAGCTAATACTTCGCAGGTGTCTCCACAAGCCCCATGAGGGAAATTGCTGAAGGTTATAGGGAGATTCGACTTATCCACTTTCTCAAATGCGATTCTAATTTTTTCTAAATCGTCTCTCATAGCTTCCCTGATGCATAACGTCTTAGTATTTATGCACTCCGCTGTTTGCAGAGCATAAATCGCTTGTTGGACTCGGCCGCTGCCACATCCGTGTCAATTGGTATAAATGATGCTATAGGAATTTGCTTTTATACGATAGCTGTTTTTTATACAGTTCGATGGGTAATCACTTGATATTGTTTTAGCTTTCTCATTCTGTCAAGCTGACTTTCGACTGATTATTGAACTTGGTTGACAGCCTTTTGGCCCCCGCATTCAGGCTGACACTCGTATCACATCCTCTCACAGGCTTGCGCTTATAAGGCAGGCTGCTTTTCGTTGTTGGTCATTCCGCTCCGTCTTGAGGGAGATGCTATCCTGACAAGCGTATTGGCAGGCTTTTGAAAGATCGGATGGGCATGACTTCTAGATTGAAAGTAACCTCATCACATTAGCTTTTCTATAGCCAAAGCTTTATTTGCCCTACTTGCATTTTTAACTTTGAAACAAGCTTTGGGGCAATAACGACTTAGAGCGGTCGCTCTAAGCCGTACCTGGACAAAAAAGAGCTAGAGCGAATACCTAAAACAGTGGCTAGTTTACGCATCCTTATTATTTTGGTTATTAGGGGCAGTCCGTTTATCACGCAACCGTTGATAAGAAGCCCTCAAGACAGCACCAACAACACCAGTTGAAAACCATGCACCAATTGTAACTATAAAGATGGGAAACTCGTGTATATCTTCGCCATACTTAACCCCAAAATCTGAGAGCATATACACAAATACCACCGTGATGGTAAACACTATAATAGAAAACGAAAATAAGTAGCGTTGCTCAAATTCCTTAGATGATTTGAACTCCTCGTTAAATAAATATGAACCAATTACACCACTTAAAATAGTGATTATCCATTTAAACCAGAAAGTTTGAGATGGATAAATCCAGCTTAGAAGACCAATTACAAAGATCACAACTAAAGCAGCAAATAGAGTTTTTATATCAAACAACGCCTGCTCCTGACTCAAGTGCTTAGTTCTTTGATAGCTAGACTGAAATATTGTATTGCAAAATTTGCCCCACTTGGTGTTTTGGGGAGCGCTATACCACTCATAGAAAAGAGAAACCCCAACAACAGTTAGAAATATGACCAGCCCCCATTGAGCCAATAGCGGTGATTCTGACTGTGTAAAAAAAACAAAAAAAGACGCCAAAGTGAAGCTACTAAGTGCTCCAAGCATATACCACTTTATTTTTAATGCTTTCCAATAAAAATGATTCAATTGAATATCCTAATTTCAAAAAAACTTAACTGCGTTGAAGGGGTTGCACAGTAAAGGCGGTCCCTTAACTTATTTATAAACTTTACGCCAAAACCACTATCTTGTTGATATAAAACAATAAAGCATTGCTTTATTAGAAAACGAACCAAGGTTGCATAAATATTTCGGTCAAAGAATAACTGTTCATCAATATATACTTTAATATCAACCTATTGAGTTAATAATGATTACAAGTCGATTAACTTTTGTATCAAAAAGAAGGGAAGCACTGTTAAATGGAGCTTTAGCTCTACAATCACAGTGGGTCATGAGTGAGCTAAGATCCAAAACCCTCGTATAAACAAAAGTCAGTTCACGCTTAATTTCGAGTCGGAATACGATAAGTAGTGCTAATTAAGATTAACGATTTACTAATGGATGCATAAATACTTGGTTCAAATTAGTGACAAAAGAACATAAGCTGAGCATTTTTAAGTCCTTTTGTATAAGGTTGTTAGGCTTATATGTTCACAGACCTTGCTCTCGACAAAGACGAGTTGAAAGTGAGTCAAGATCACAGAAAATAGTGTCTTCGACAATACCTAAGCGGTACAACTTTTCCATCATTAACTCCCTAACGCCATAATCAATGTCAATATAACTAACCACATTTTCTGAAAATTGCTCATCTAGACTCAATGTATTTCTACCATGAATAGTAAAAACACTTTGTTGAGCAGCCATTCGGCTATCGAGAGGAATTGTTTCAATAGCCATTGGGTAATCAAAAAGTATTGTTTGCTCATCTAAAGATAGGTTACTTGGAAGGTATGAATCATAGTATTTCTTTATTTTTAAATCATTAGGATAACTTTTTAACATTCTATCATCTTGGTCATAATAATTATTTGTCTCCAATATGCGCTTTTCCATTTGTGAAGGACAAAACACTTTATTAAGACCTGTTACAGTTTCGTTGAGGACATATGGATGTAAGACCCAAACTCTTGGGTTTTTGCCATTTTTATTTGGTTGAGTTAAAGAAAAGAAGAGTGCTACCAGTGGTGATTTAGTCCAATCCAAAAGGCGAGTTGGTAAACCATGATGCTGCATTAAAGCATAAAGATACCAAGGGTTACTATTTGAAGACTCATGATACTTAAAGTGTTCACGTAAGAATGCGTAAACCAGATTTTCCTCTTCTTGTTTTCTTATCTGATTCCAGTGGACCCTCGGATGAGGTTTGTAATCACTAGAACCAACGCCTCTAAACCAAACTTCATTGTAAGAGGTTGTTATTGAAATATATTCTTCAATAGAAGATATCATTTTACTCAATTAATCACTCCGATGTCTATTTATAATCACAACGTCTTAGTATTTATTCTATTTGTAAAACACAAACCACTTGTGCACTGAGCCGCTGCCACATCCATGTATTTACTCTGCTTTATGCTATAGGAATTTGCTTTTATGAGGTAGTCATTTTTTCATCGTTAATAAGGTAATCAATTGGTCTGCTTTAGTATTTTCATATTTCATTAGTCCTCTTCACAGTAAAGAATGATGATGAACGGCTTTGTTAAACCATTTCGGTAATTGCGGCCGCATGCATTTTCCCCTCTTATTTTCATAGCAGTATATAGTACCAAAATAGTTATCTATTGCTCATGCGTTACCGCCTTCGTCTCGCGTATCAGTCTGTAGTATTGGGATTTAATCTTTTGGGCAAATACCAACAACGGCGGCTCGATACTATTCATAGTGAATAGCGGAACGCAGTACATAGATTAGATTTATTAGAATAATGAGGCTATGAGGTTGTTTTTTATATCGCGTCAATTAACACATAGATGTCGCGTCAATTAGGGCGTCTATTATTTGAGCTATATGGACTATGAACTTCGCAGGGTGATCCATACACCTCATACTAAACCAATCTTCTTCAGACCTTGTATTGTCAAGGATGCGAGCGTAGCGAGTACCAATATGGCTTGTCCTTGATGATATAAGGACATGATGAAATAATGACCTATGAGGCGTATTCTAATTGACGCTAAGTTGGCTTTCTAGTTGTCGTCTTACATTTTTATAACTGTTTACAACTAACAATATTTGGGCGTAAGTGATTTACACGTCTAGGCTCATTTCTTTCCCCAAATGGATTCAAAAGCGAACACATTTTAGCCCCAAAGTTACTAAGAACTAAAGCTCTATTTAACTGTGCTTAACTTTGTTTTTCTTATAAGAAATTTAAACGAAACTAAAGCAATTGGCTCAGTTTCGCCAACACTTTTAGTCCGCTTAAACTAAGAGGCTGCACTGAGCTAAATGAGGGCTCAATAGAGTATATAATCCTCATTGAATCAGCTACACTTAAACAGATGTGATGGAGCACCACAACGACAATAAAATATGTACAAGTCAAGCCAAACAATCAGTTCGACACTACTCAGCAGCCCAGAGCCTGCATAAAAAAAGTAAATTCTTATAACATAAGTCGTACCAATTAATCTGGACTAGGTATCGACTAACGAACTGTTTATGCCATGCAAACAGTATAACGTATAAATACTAAAACGTTATGTGCCAGTGCTAGGATCATTCAATGAGGCTCTATGATAAGAGAAATATCGGGAAAGTTGTTAGAGTTGGAACAAAAGCATTTTGCATTATCTGAGCACTACGAAAAAAATGCATCATATGAAATGTCGTATGTTGCGTTATGGACTATTGTTGAGCAAATTATGAAGCCGATTGCTTCAATTGGTATGCGTAAAAAGCTTGAAGTTTCTTTAAACCAATGGATTTCACATTTAAATAGTCTAACTTCCGGTAAACAACCGAAAGACATCAGAAATTTCAAAACGGATTATACGTCAACGTCAATACCAGATATTTCTTATATCCAAGAAGCCTTTGGGGATGTGCCCAAGTTGAAATTGCTCATGGACTCTAATGGCAAGTATCGTAGAAAACGAAATGAGATTGCTCACCGCGCAGAAAAGCTTTCTGAAAGCACGTATGGTGATTACAAAAATGCAGTAATAGACGCAATAAATGAAATAAAAACTAGATTAAACGAACTTGAATAGAGCACATAATAAAGCATTTTAATCCGATTAATACGGCGTTCAAATAGTAGAATTATTCAAAAATGAAATTTATACAAAAAAACTTAAGCGCTGAGATTTCATAAATTGTAGTTTTCATCGCTATTAATAACGCCCGCATTTGCGCCAAGTCTGGAGCGCAGCGGAAAACCAGTCCGACAACACCGAACATGGGTTGTCAGAGCTTTTTGCATGTAAACAGGCAGTATCGGGGCGTCTCCCACCTAGCTCCATATTTTTCTTGTATCTCATCTTCTGGATAAGTTTCATCAAATCCGTCAATTGCAAAGCCCGACTTAACCAGATTATTAAAGTAGTCTGACAAAGGCCTATGATGATAAGGAACACCACATATTATATTTTCTGGATCTTTGGTGATGGAAAATGATACGTTCTTTGTAATTGGCACCATATAATTATACTCATCGCCAAAAAAAGCCTTATATTCATTATAAAAACAAGGATGAGGAATCGAAAAAATAAAGTGACCATTCTTTTCTAAATGTAACCCAACCGATTCAAAGAAGCGTGACAAATCATCAACAACATGTGCAACAAGATGAGAGAAAGCAACTTCGTAAGTCTTATCTTTTTCTAGCTCGAATGAAGTACAGTTGAACAATCTAACGTCCGTTGAGGACAAAACGTGTTGAGCTACTTTATACATACCTAGAGAAGGCTCTATTGCTGTAACTGGAAAACCTAACTTGAATAACTCATAAGATATATGACCAGTGCCAGCGCCAACTTCCAGAACATTACTAGGAGAAAAACTCTGAATACGACTTACGATAAGCGGTTTAAATACCTCATTAAATGTTAGGTCAGCACCTGACTCAATTTGCTCTCGACGTATTTGAGCCGAATTACACCATCTATGTGGCATTAGCCAACTCCTTTGACTTTCTAATTATATCTTTCGCCATTGCAATTATTTGGGGGCCAGAATTATTGTCAAAAATTGTTATTTCATGGTCAGGGTGCACACCTCGTGCAATAGCAAGTCTTTCAGCACCGCTTCGGTCACCATTCACTAGAGTGAACCTAGCTTCTGGGGAAATGCTTTCTTTTGTAACTATAAAAAACGCTCCATTCAGTTTTTCTCTCAGTGCTTCAGGAACTTCGTTAGGCGTTATAATTTCAATACGAGTTCCACTCGCAGCTTTAGATTGAAGAATAGATATAAGTTTATCGTTACCTGCAAGCCAAGAAACTCTATTACTGACAACTGTTGCACTTGTTCCGGCAGATATAAAGTCTTCCATGAACTTGAGTGTGTCATTTTTTGCTTTATCAGTTTGTGTATCAGGTAGGTACTTCATCCCCTTTTTTGCAAGCATGAGAACTACTGCAACCATCTCAATTATGACAGAACCAATTAACCACTTTAAATGAGAAAGCTCTTTGGCTTCCGAGAAAAACCAAGAATAACCAATGCCGACGAGAGTGAGAGCAGCAGTTAGACCTGTAATTAATAAAAAGAGATAGAGTGTGTATTTTACTAGGTTTTGCATTTATATCCTTTAACAATGCTGATATTTGATAATACTTGAACTCTAATTCCGCTTTAAGCGGACTAAAATTATTGGTTATAAAGTGTAGCGAATAAAAAAACTAACCAGCTGTTTTAGTTCTGTTTTAAATGCCTTATTAACTTTACCAACTCTTAAATGGGATTTTTGAACACCTAACATTTACATCTTTAAATCCATTAGATTCTAGTAACATTAAAACAGAGCTAACACAGCTGTATGAGCTTGCGTTAGGTCCAATTATCACCTCTCCAATAGCATCCTTTGAGAAACTTAAAATAGGCAACATAATATAAGGAATCAGATGGCTAACACCTGCTCTAAATTGAATCTCAGAAGTAGGGTTATCAACAATAATTCTCCACTCCAACTCCTCATGAAAACCATTATCTTTAAACAGAGGTGCTAACTTAGTAATTGAATCACATAAATTATTCAATGCTGTATCAGCTTGATTTTTACCATCTCCTTCCATAACGTATTGATGATAATCTATTTCATGATTTACTCTCTCGGCGTTTTTCAAGACAGTTGTCGCCTAAATTGTTAAGCAGCTTCTTTGTGTTGCTCTGGATTTAACTCCACAGCGCCTATGGGCTGCCAGTTTCGCTCTTCTTTTGACCATCGTTCTGGAT